>Ga0209511_1000167_pt1 | contig 75708 bp, 63 predicted proteins | sample SSSSmetaG_FD_184141 | JGI IMG/M metagenome (GOLD analysis project Ga0209511, IMG submission 184141) | Glacier valley bacterial and archeal communities from Borup Fiord, Nunavut, Canada, to study Microbial Dark Matter (Phase II) - ​SSSS... | ecosystem: Environmental > Aquatic > Freshwater > Ice >... | reverse complement strand
TCTTGTTCATTACCTGAGCCTCTCGGGATCTTTGATATTTCGCTAAAGTAACGAAATATTCCCTTATAATCTTGTTCTTCCAAAATTTTATTCATCTTTGCACATACCTTTCTAGTTTTTAAAGCTATGAATTGGTGCAGGAATTCTGCCACCACGATTAATAAATTTGTCACATCCAAAAGTATTTACTGGCATTACCGGCGCATACCCTAAAAGTCCCCCGAAATTTGCCATATCTCCGATTTTTTTACCTATTACAGGAATTAATCTAACCGCAGTTGTCTTTTGATTAATCATACCAATGGCCATCTCATCTGCAATGATACCGGAAATTGTAGTTGCCTTCGTATCTCCAGGAATTGCAATCATATCAAGACCAACGGAGCATACACAAGTCATTGCTTCTAATTTTTCTATCGTTAATGCTCCTAGTTGTACTGCCCTAATCATTCCTTGATCTTCGCTAACAGGAATGAAGGCTCCACTTAAGCCACCCACATAAGAGGAAGCCATTACGCCACCTTTTTTCACTTGATCATTTAAAAGTGCAAGTGCTGCTGTTGTACCAGGCGCACCTACACACTCTAAACCCATTTCCTCTAATATCTCAGCTACACTATCTCCCACAGCAGGAGTGGGCGCCAGAGACAAATCTACAATACCAAATGGTATATTCAGTATCTTCGATGCTTCCTGTGCAACTAATTGCCCAACGCGGGTAATTTTAAATGCTGTTTTCTTAATTGTTTCACAAAGTGTCTCAAAATCTTGTCCTCGGACACTCTCTAATGCTTTCTTTACAACGCCAGGACCACTGATACCTACATTAATGATTGCATCCCCTTCGGTTACACCATGAAATGCACCTGCCATAAACGGATTATCATCTGGTGCATTGCAAAACACTACAAACTTCGCGCATCCTATGGAATCATTCTCTTTCGTACGCTCTGCTATCTCCAAGATAATCTCTCCAAGAAGCTTCACAGCATTCATATCAATCCCTGTTTTCGTCGTTCCCACATTCACAGAACTGCAAACACGTCCAGTCTCACTCAGTGCCTGAGGAAGGGATCTGATTAAAAGTTCATCGCTCGTTGTCATTCCTTTGGATACAAGTGCAGAATAACCTCCGATAAAGTTAACGCCAACTTCATTTGCAGCACGGTCTAAAGTCTTTGCGATAGTAACAAAATCTTCGGATGTTTTACATGCTGCCGCTCCTATCAGTGAGATTGGAGTGACAGAAATTCTCTTATTAACGATAGGGATCCCATATTCTCTTTCAATCTTATTCCCGGTTGCAACAAGATCCTTCGCTACTGTAGTAATTTTCTCATAGATTCTTCTATTTACTTCCTCTAAATTATGGTCGCAACAATCCAAAAGACTAATACCAAGTGTAATGGTTCTAACATCCAGATTTTCCTGTTCAATCATCTTATTCGTTTCAATAACTTCATGTATATTAATCATACTTAAACAACCTCCCTACCTGCAATTTGCTTGCAGCCATAAATTCACATTAATGTCGTATGCCCCCTAATGTCCTATAACGCCTCATTAAAAATGCTATCATCATTACCCGAAACACAATAAGCTATTCAACCCAATGTCTTTCAACACTTCTGGATTAACCCAATAATATGAGAATGAATTTTCCTGAATTCAGCAAAGCTGAATGCATTTTATAGTCTATGCATTTTATTGAAAATATCCTCATGTTGAGCCTTTATTATCACACCAATCTCGCCACCAATTTGTTCCAACTCATTTGCAATGAGTTCAAAGCTCTTTGGTGATGAATTGGTATCAACTACCATCATCATATTAAAAAAGCCCTGTACAATTGTTTGGGATATATCTAAAATATTCACGCTGTTATTCGCAAGATAGGTACATACCTTAGCAATAATTCCTACCTGATCCTTACCCACTACGGTTATTATTGTTCTCTTCATGTTTTTTCTCCTTTTAAACCATCACCATCTGTGAAGGCATCTCTCTATCCGCTACACAAATACAAAGCCCTGAGCAATTACACCCACGACTTGTTAATTCGCTACGTACCGTTTCATAAGCAAGTTCCGCATAATTATTTTCCTTGCTTAAATGCGCGAGAAAAATATATTGTAGTTTCTCATGTAATAATTTACTGATTAAATCAGCAGAAGTTTCATTGGAAAGATGTCCTCTATCACCAAGAATTCTTTGTTTTAGATAATAAGGATACGATCCAACCATAAGCATATTCACATCATGGTTTGCTTCTAAAAGAAGAAGTTCAGAACCCTCAAGCTTCGATATAATATAATCATCGTATTTTCCTAAATCCGTCGCAATACCTACCTTATGTCCACCTGATTGCATGGTATAGCAGACTGGGTTCGAAGCATCATGAGAGGTAGAAAATGGATTAACTTCAATATCTTTGATTTCAAATACTTCATCCGGCTTTACATAATGAAATAATTTTTCTGGGATCTTACCAACGTTGTTCATGTGTAGAATTGCATTGATGGTTTCTGCTGTCGCATAGATTGGTATCTGATGCTTTCTAGCCATAACGCCCAACCCCATCACATGATCTGAATGCTCATGTGTGATTAAAATCGCATCAACCGCATCAGGCGCAATATCAATGCTCCTAAGTCCACTCTCAATACGTTTCCCACTAATTCCTACATCTATCAACAAATTGGTTTGATCACTGCCAACATAAATACAATTTCCACTACTTCCACTTGCTATACTACATAATTTCATTTTATTCTTCCTTTTTCATCTCTATTATATACTAACAGAGTATCCCTCATTCCAAATCTTTTGTCAAGGAAATTTATCTATTTCCAAGAAGTATTCGTTGTTCTAATACCGTATATGGAGGATACGAAGTCCTATTCTTCTATTAGTAATTTAACTTGTTTTTCTATCCATTTCCTATCCCCATTATTATCAATTACCTTAGAAAACTTCTTACGAAATTCTTCATCCTTGCATTGACTGGCGAAGATAGAATTAATCTTCTCATCTGTATAATTTCTGTCTTCCTTTAATCTTTTTCTTCTATTTGTTTCAGAGGAATACACATACCATACTTCATTACAATGAAGATCAAATTCTGCTTCTATCATAAGTGCAGTCTCTATTACAAGATATGGAACAATGCCTCTTTTTTCCCATTGATTGATTTCTTGTTGCACCGCTTCTCTTACCGCCGGATGTGTTAGGTCATTTAATTTCCTAAGCTTATCTTTGTCATCAAAGACGATTTTGGCAAGCGCGCTTCTGTCTATGGTAGCATCTTCCCTCAGAATCTGACTTCCAAAAAAATCAATGACTCCTTCATAGCTTTTTCCACCAATATCCATCTGTTGCTTCGCAATCTGGTCGGTGTTCAGTATATGCGCTTGATACTGTTTCTCTAATATTGCTGTAACCAGAGACTTGCCGCTACCTATTCCTCCGGTAATCCCTATCACTTTCATAACACACCACCCAGTCTACTTTGATTCATACCAGTTCTTACCTTCTTTGACATCGACCTCTAGAGGGATTAAAAGTTCTGCTGCCTTACGCATCTGAGCCAACATGATTTCTGATACCATCTTTATTTCATCCTTATGTGCCTCAATTAGTAATTCATCATGAATTTGTAAAATCAGCCTGGATTTCATTTGTTTTGCCTTTAACTGCTGATTGACGCGAATCATCGCAATCTTAATAATATCAGCAGCGGTTCCTTGAATCGGGGAATTCATTGCAACTCTTTCTCCAAAGCCTCGCTGCATAAAGTTACTGGAACTAAGCTCAGGAATCGGGCGTCTCCTGCCAAAGAGCGTCGTAACAAACCCATCCCTTTTCGCATCTGCTACCAACTCATCTAAGAATTCCTTAACTCTAGGGTAAGTTTCAAAATACTTTGTGATATATCGTTCTGCCTCTTTTCTGGTGATATTAAGATCTTGGCCTAACCCAAAAGAACTAATACCATATACAATTCCGAAATTAACTGCCTTGGCATTGCTTCTTTGTGCTGCAGTCACTTCCTCAAATGGAGTATGAAACACCTCCGAAGCAGTAATTCGATGGATATCCTTGGCCTCCTTATATGCAGCAATTAATCGCACGTCTTGCGACATATGAGCAAGAACACGAAGCTCTATCTGGGAATAATCTGCATCCAAGAAAACATACCCCTCTTCCGGGATAAAGACCTTACGTATCTGTCTCCCGAGCTCCATTCGAATCGGAATATTTTGAAGGTTCGGTTCGGTACTACTAATTCTTCCTGTAGCCGTAATTGTCTGATGGAAGCGCCCGTGAATGCGCCCGTCCTCATTGATATAAACCGCCAATCCGTCTGCATAAGTTGATTTTAATTTGGTTAGCTGACGATATTCTAATATCAAGCTCACCACTTCATGCTCACATTGGAGTTTTTCTAAGATATCCGCTGAGGTTGAATAACCTGTTTTTGTTTTTTTACCAAAAGGCAAATGTAATTTCTCAAATAAAATAACACCAAGCTGTTTCGGTGAATTAATATTAAAGGTTTCCTCCACTAACTCATAAATTTTCTTTTCTAGTACCTCTATGCCAATTGCTAGATGATTGCTATATTCCTTAAGCTCTTCTTTATTTACTTTAATACCTCTCACCTGCATATCATATAAGGTATAGATGAGTGGCATCTCAATCTCTTCAAATAACTGCATCATACCTGTACTTGTAAGGAGTTCTTCGAGCTTTTTCCTAGAAATGAGTGCAATATATGCACCATAGCAAGTGGCGGACACAAAAGCATCCATATTCTTCTCTATTGCCTCTTTGTAAGAAGCTTTTCCTAGTAAATCTTCTCTCGATGGTACTGTAAGACTTAAGTAATCTCTTGCAATATCATCATAGTGATAGGTATCCGTCAATGGGTTTAATAAATATGCTGCTATTGATGCATCAAATACTTTGTTTTCCTCTGTAACTGTAAGATAAGGCAATTGACTTTTTAATCCGATTATAGATAGATTACACCCACTACTTACAAGCTTTGCAACTTTATCCTTTAAATATCCTTCCGTAATAAAACCACCACATAAAATGAAGTTAATTTCTTGTTCTTTATTGCAGATTGAGATACCCAATAAGTTATTATTTTCTTCAACCATCTGTAGGGCAACCCATGGATAATTGCCTAACCCCGCCATTATCTTCTCGAATACTTGGTCTGCCATAGCAAAATCCTCTATTAAATGAAATACTTCTTCAATACCTGTAGTATGATTTACCTCCACTTGAAACTTAGATAATAGTCCTTTAAATTCTAACTTTTTAAAATACAGATAAGCCTCTTCGTTGAACAGATTGTTTAACGTTGCATCTTCCATCCGATAATCCAATTCACAGTCTATCTTAATCGTAGCAAGTGTCTTGGATAGTATAGCCAAATCTTGATTATCCTTTAGAGACGATGTAGCCTTGCCCGGTTTCATTTCATCTATATGCATATAAAGATTCTCAATAGAATCATAGGCCTCAATCAACTTACTTGCTGTCTTCTCACCAATTCCTGGCACCCCTGGTATATTATCAGAGGGATCTCCCATTAAACCTTTTAAATCGATAAACTGCTTTGGAGTAACATGATATTTTTCCATAACATCCTTGGCTAGATAATCTTCAACCTCTGTTCCCGTACTCTTAGTCTTTGGTATACGAATTTTAATTTTCTCACTAGCAAGCTGTAATAAATCTCTATCTCCCGAAACTAAAGATACCAAATAGCCATCTTTCTCAGCATTTGTCGCAATTGTACCTAAGATATCATCTGCCTCATAACCTGGTTTTTCAACCACAGAAATGTTCATCGCCTTTAGGACCTCTTTCATCACAGGCACTTGTTCTCTTAGTTCCTCTGGCATCCCTTTTCTTGTACCCTTATACTCTTTAAACATTTCATGGCGAAAGGTTGGATGATTGACATCAAAAGCTACTGTCAAATAGTCCGGCTTTTCTTCCTCAAGTATTTTTAACATAATATTGATAAATCCTAGGATTGCATTGGTATGTTCTCCCTTTGCCGTAGTCATATCCGGTAAACCATAAAAGGCACGATTTAATATACTGTGTCCATCAATTAATACAATTTTTTTGTTCATGATTGGCTCCTTCTTTTCTGTCTTCATTTTACAGCCCTTTTACTCTATTTTGTGTTTTTTGCTTCCCATTCCAGATACTTTTCTAATTCTTCTCCCATTTTATTATATCTATATCTGCTTTCAAAATAATTATACCGAAGCTTAAAGGTACTGTTGGTAACCACCGCTTTATCCTCAATCAAATCATATTTTTTATACACTATATTAGAAAAAATGGTTACTGTAATAATTATCATAATCAAAGCGCCACATTTTTTAAAAAATGTAAGCTTTTGATGAATTATTTTATCCTCAGCTTTTTCTAGCTTGTCAGAAAGTTCCATACTGTAATTATCAGATAAATTCTTATCCTCATCTAATTGTTTCATCGCTGTTAACAATGCAAAATAAACCTCAAGTTCCTCTTTGCACTCGGAGCAAGAGCTTATATGGTCAATAAACTCTTCTAATTCTTTCATATTTAGTTTATCATTTATAAATGGGGTTATTAGGCTTTGTGCCCTTAAACATGTCATACGAATGGATCCTTCCGAGTAATCGTTATTTTCTGCCTGTTTTTGATATTCGTACTTGAAATATAAAACCAAGTGTGTTAGAATAAATCTCGTCACGAATGCGGATGTGGCGGAATGGCAGACGCAGCAGACTCAAAATCTGCCGAGGGCGACTTCGTGGGGGTTCGAGTCCCCCTATCCGCATTATCTATGAATTGAATACTTGAAAGAGTGAATTTTGACTCGGTAGATTATTGGTAGTTATTTTGCCTAATCTACCGAGTTAATTTTTGTTTGATATCAATATCAAGTATTACTAGTGATATAATAGATGATTTTATTATCTATGTCAAGGAAACACATAACTGTAATGACATATCTATCAATTCTTTATTACGTATTATCCGAGTATTTCTTTACTACGCTACAACAAAAGGCCTTGGTAATCCAATTAAGGACACCAAGACTATATTACGCTTTTTTATTTTTAACTTTTGTTCAAAAGCCAATGTAAACCTAACAAAACCGAGTGTTCTGTATTCTCAGCAATTCTAAATTCAACCTTTCCCCATGGAGTCCAAACATTCTTTTTCACATATTCAAGCATAGGCTCTAATAGTATGCTTCCAAACTTTATCACTCCTCCACTCAAAAGGATTACTTCTGGGTCGTACGCATAAATTAAGGATATGATACAATTGGCCCAAGTCTTTGTGCAATAATCCAGAGTATCTACCGCAACCTTGTCTTGTATTAATACATATTCTTTTAACGTCTTAAAATCAATCATTTTCTCTTCGCATAATCCACTTTGCATATAATCTTTATGTTCCTTAATCAATCTAGGTAGCGCCCATGTACTGGCATTCGCTTCGATACAACCTCGCCCAGGACAAGTACAGGGACGACCATTGATTTCAGTTGGAAAATGACCTCCCAGGCATCCTGCTTGATTATGCTTTCCCCTTATTAGTTGTCCACCCATTACTGCAGCAGTACCTACTCCAGTTCCAAGTATCAACATAACCGCATCCTCTGCTCCATGTCCACACCCATAATATAATTCACCAAGCAATGCAGCATTGGCATCATTCTCCATAATCATAGGAAGTTGAAACACATCCTTTGCCCATTTTTCTAAATCAACGGATGGGGCATCTGTATATTTTCCGTTACCTTGGATAACTCGTTTTTCCTTCCAATTAACTAAACCCGGATAAGCGATACCAATTCCCTTTGTATCTTCTATCTCCTCCTTCGTTAATAACCTACGAATGGTATCCTCAATGGTTGTTAGTCTATCTTTTAATCCGTGTCCTGAATTAGCATCTAGCATCGTTGACTTCAGTACTTTTCCATCCGCTACGAGACCAATCTTTATTCTAGATCCTCCTAAATCAATTGCAATTGTTGTCATCCTGTCAACCTCTTTCCTAATAGGCAGCCCGTAATAACAGACTGCCTATTAATAATATTGATTAGAGTGTCATATTACCTCTTTACAATTACGGGCATACCATCTATATTTACAACTTTTGCCAAAAAGCCAGTATCTTCGATGCTTTTGTAATCATGTCCTGCGTCCGATGGCCAACAAGCGCCGACGGTTAGTAATTCCTTCCCAGTATTGATAAGTCTGTGTGCAATATTACTCGGTATATAATGAAGACTACCAATTTCCACCTGCTCAGCACGACAAATTCCTTCTTCATCCATAAGAAGAAGCACACCAACTCCGGTAATTCCCCAGTAATATTCTGCTGTTTCTTTTCTCTGGTGATAATGACCTTTTGTCATAAAGTACTCATCTCCAACTTGTCCCGGATAAACATAACTAGTTCCAAAGAATAATCCTCCAGATGTTCCTTCCGGTACTGCCGTATGGGAATCCACTTGGTATACTACCGTATCCTTGTCCATCTTCTCATAAGCTATTTGATCGTCAAATACGTTGGGTAAATCTGCTAATCGTCTTCCCCCATGCGTTACTTGATCCCCTTCAATATGGCCTGTTACTACTGCAATCGTCACTTTTGATTTTTCTATGGCTACTTCTGCCTCATTCCTTGTTATTCTATTATCTGCTGCCAATATCAACACTTCCATTCTTATTTTATTTCACTATGATGAATTACTTCTGTCAATTTATGATGCCACTCTTTCTCTCTCCACATCCCACGAAACTGTGGGCCACAAAAATTGCTGGTAGCCATAGCAATCCATCTTCCTGTCGAAGCTGCTTCCTTTACACCAATTTCGCATAAATCCATAACCCAGTCCCAGTTTAATAACGGCCAATCCTTATAATCTACAATTCCCCAACATTCTGTTGTAATAACTGGCTTTCCGGATCGTTTCGACCACTCTTCGACTTTATGGATTTGTTCAATTAGGCACTGATTCCAATATTCCGGTTTTTCTCTGTAGACACGTTCTCCATTTTTTACAAGGTTATCATATCCTATATCATCAAATCTTTCATAATGATAACCTACAATATCATAGTAGTCGCTAGACTGCGACATCCAGATATGTGGTTCCAATAGATCAGCAAAGCTGACGTCCTCATCAGGATTATTAAATGGTTCGACAAACGAGAAGCAGATTGGAATATCCGGGTAAGATTTCTTCACTTGTGCCACTGCTCTTTTCATCCATTCCAAACCTTCCTTTGAATCCCTTTCTATCTCTTTGCCATAGGCTTCTTTCAAAAATGGTGCCCAACAATCTAATGGAAATTCATTACATAAATCCAAATAAAATATATTATCAATTAATCCCCATTCTTTAATATAGTCTAGGGTTTTTACCCAGATATCACCATGATCTTCTGGCTTTTTAATCTCCATTAATGTTCTATCTTCATCAATCCGAAACCAAGTAGAAAGTGCAACCTTTACTTTTAACCTCTTGCAAGTTTCCAAAAAGTTCTTCAAATTATCATATAACACAATCTTATTAATCGACTGGCTTCCCCAATCTTGAACATTCCACACTGGTAATAATGTCCACTCCTTATAAGGATCCTTTGCAAGAAGGTGTGGAAATGGATCAATTCGAATGGCATCATAGCCTCGATCTTTGAGTTCTGTTAACGCTTGTTCCCAATCTTCATAACCTGCACCAGGCCATCTTCTCTCAATCCATGAAAACTCCCACATCGTGATGGCAATTGGTTTCTCTATATGAAACTTATCTTTTACATAGGTTTTAATTGATTGATGCTCACTCATATCTTTTCCTCCTGAAAAAATTTTATTTTATGATTAGAGTGTCATAAGTCTAACATAGACTGTATTCATGATTATCAATGTATAAATTCAAATCACTAAAACGGACTTATGACTCTCTAATCATCTTATCTAATATTTTTAATTTCAATGGAATACGAATATCGATCACCACGATAGTAAGAAATGGTATACTCTAAAATCTCCCTCTCATCATCATATGAAATTCGACTCCTTTTTAAAATAGGATCACCCTTTTTCATATCTAATTCCGTCGCAATTGTCTTATCCGCTAACGCTACTTCAAATTTTTCTTTCACCTCAACCGGAGAATGAATTCCTAGCTGCGCCAACAATTCATATAAAGAACCCATATATCTTTCGTGATCCATTGGAAGGTTGCGTGAAATGGAAAAGTAAGAAACAAATAGTACGATTGGATCCCCATCCGCGGTTCTAGTACGTTTGATACAATACAAATTATCACCTATATTGCAATGAAATACCTCTGCCATTATTTCGTCTGCACCAATAATTTCAATCGATGCTTTTTTTGTACCAGGAACCATATTACGCTCCTTCATCTCATCAGTAAAGCTTACGATTCTGGTCAGAAATTCTTCGATTTTCTTTTGATAAATCACTATCGTACCGATTCCTCTTGCCCTAGATACATAACCTTCACGTTCTAATTCTAAGATTGCCTGTCTGGCAGTGATACGGCTAACCTTGTATGAATTTTGTAGTTCGAGTTCACTTGGTATTGTAGCTTGATAATCGTAGGTTTTATCAATGATCTTTTTCTTGATAATATTCTTAATTTGCAGATATAGCGGCATTGCACCTCTTTTACCATCCAATTGTTCCATATTCGACCCCTTTTTCTTTCCTAATTAATCTCTTACATATGCCTTTATCACTACAATCTTTTCCTCATCTCTTGGCCGTATTATATATTCTCCAACGGAAGCAGGTATAATAAAAGTCTCCGCATAATGAACTACAAAAGGGTTAAATTGTTGCGTTGGACTTTCTACAATGGCTTCCTGTCCTTCTATTAAGTTCAACATATGAAACGTACCTTTTGTATCCATCAAGCAGCTAGTATTAATCCAATACCTTCGTGTCTCGATGAACTCCAATTCATGTAAACCTGTATGTTCTTCCAAATAGTTTGCATTCTCTTCAACCGTATTAATTTGGTTTACAAGATTATCTTTCACCCACTTTGTTCTTCGATCCCATTGAATTACCTTTTCTCCATGCTCAATATGAATCGGTCTTGGTTTTCCATCTAATCCTACTCTTGCCCAGTCCCATAGCTTAAATGTAAAAATGTATGGTGTTGCACTTATTTCCAGTACCATACACCCAGCACCGGAACAGTGAATTGTCCCAGCTGGTATTAGGAAATGATCGTGCTTTTTAGCTGAAAATTGATTAATATAATTCTCGATTTCAAATACTGTCCCATCTACTTGGGCCATCTTTAATTCTGCTACCAATTCTTCTGATTTAACCCCATCTTTCACTCCAAGATAGACCGTCGCACCTTCTATGGCATCAAGAATGTAATAACTCTCATCCTGGGTATAGCTCATCCCAAATTGGCTATGAATATAGTCTGTTAATGGGTGTACCTGCAGACTCAAATTCTGGCCTTCCATTGTATCTAAAAAGTCAAATCGGATTGGATATTCTGCTCCGAATCTTGCAAAGACCTTCTCACCCAATAATTCTTTTGGTTGATAGAGTACTAAATTCATTGCCGGAACTTCCACTATAATTTGTCCAAGTTGAATATACAAGCTATTCTCTTCTGGTACTCCATCAAAGGACCATGCAAAATTCTTCTCACTAGCATCTAATCCACACACCTCTTTCATCCATTGCCCGCCCCATACGCCAGGATCAAAATAAGGCACTGTACGAAAAGGTTGTTGTGCCGTTTGTCTTAATCCTTCTAATAACGCCTCTCCGGAAATCATGTTCGGATCGTCGACACGGTTCGTATCCATATAATAATCTATTTTATCAAATAGCGATCGTTTATGTTTATCCGCAATTCTCCATTCTATAAAATAACCCCGTTTAAATTTCCGAAGGGTATCTTCTGTAGTGTTGTTTGCTTTATAATTACTCATACCCAAGCGATATCGCATTTGAATTTCCCATCGCGCCATATCACAGTAAATCAGGCAATCACCTTGCACCAACTGATATGCTGCAAATCCATATACAATAATAAATCCATTCGTATTTCTTATCTTATCTTGTTGCTTCAAGTAGCTTTGTTCATCAAAGAAATCATCAACCTGGCCAAAATACATTTTACCAAACACGCGGTCCTCTGTAAGATAATATTTAATCTGTTCTTCAATGAGCTCTTCTGATTTGAAGCAGTCTTTCATGTTAACAAAATAATCTGGCTTTAGTTTCATCAGTTGGGGTATCAGCTCGTCATCCTTCACTCCTGGATACGTATCCACTACAAGTATATACTTTCCTTGCTTTTTTCCCCGTGATATGACTGCTAGGATATCTTCATACCCTTTCCAACCCTGCTGTTCATATCCTTGTACATGGATTTTCGGATATTTATCATAATTACTTGTTTGCGTTTTATTATTCATATTAGCCTCCAGACTACTTTCCTCTTGTATTTATGGTCGATAATTATTCCAAAGTTCCTTATCCTGCAACGGATCTACTACAAATTGAAATCTATTCTGGTCCTTCCTATACTGTTCATAGATTGAAACTCCTTTTTGCAAATGAAAGTCCGGATAATCTCTGGCATCCTTTACGATCAATTTTCCACCACTGTAATTTCTATTCTCTTCCCAATGTATTTCGCCATTTATAATTTTGGGGAAATAAGCAATTCCATGGTGATCTTTTACTGCTCTGTAATCAAATCCGTAGTCCCTAACACACCAAGCACCAAAGGTCATCGGATTTCCTGTGTCGGCATTTACGGTTGCATGTACCCAGCCCGGTGGTACAATAATAATGTCTCCTGCTTTTCCATATACAGCATAGCAATTACCTGGATTATCTTCACCACTTTCCTGCATATAGATACAAGCTTTTCCTTCCCATATTTCATAGACCTCAGAAGTGGATGAATTACAGGACGCAGAGATTGCATGGATATGACCTTGCGAGCGGATTGGTTCTGTCCCTAATTGTCCTGCTGCGTAAGTAACCACGCCGTATAACAAATTACGTTCTATTAGATCCTTTTTATCTTCTTCTTTGCCTACATCCATTGCAATACAATATAGATCTTTGGGTCCGTCGCAATCAGGATTGGCTAGCGAACTCCTAATGTCATCCAAACATCTTATCTCTGGCACTGGCCCAAATACATTCTTTCCATAGATAAAATTCATTGGTTTACTGCTCATTTGAATATCAAAACCCGGATAAAATTTCATTATATTCCTCCGTTCCTTATGTTTAATTCGATTTATGATATATTTCATTTTTTCATTTTCATTATACTACGATTAAAATATGTTATAATGTTATATCATTATAACATAAATTCCATCATCCGTCTATACAATTCAAACTATTTTGTGAAAATAAAATGGGACTATCTTAAATAAAATACTTAAGATAGTCCCATTATATTATCTTATTAAAAATATTTCTTACTTCCCCATAGATTACTCTTTTTCAATTCAACATACTCATTATATGCACGTTCCAAAATCTGCTTTTCATTTGAGAATTTCAACATGTGATATGCCTCATGAAATTTGTAATATCCGGAATCCATAAAATACTCTTCTCTTTGTGGTTTACTGTAATAGCTATCCGACATCATTAAATACCAATGAACATCCTTTAATACTGTATTCTGCGGTGTGCTGAAGGTATATTGGCTTTTACCAATATATTTTATAATGGAAGCATCTGTCCCCGTTTCTTCCTTAACCTCGCGAATTGCTGTTTCCTTATACTCCTCGCCTTCTTCCACAGTTCCTTTGGGTAACACCCATCCTTCGTACTTGTTCTTATAATTTTTATACAGTAATAAAATCTTTCCTCTGAAAATAACTACACCACCACAGCTCGTTGCTTCTATCATCGCAATTCCTCCTGTTTTTTGGTGTGCCTCTTAACTAAAATCAAGTATACATCAATTTTTATCATTAATCAACTTAATTTTATACACTATTTACAAAACTCACCATCAAAAACAGTCTGAATCCTTATTATCTCTCACTACTTAAAATATGCTTCAAATATCTCTTTTGCGATAGGAACTGCATATTGACTTCCTGTACCTTTATTTTCAACGATAATACTTACTGCAATTTCAGGTTGATCAAACGGTGCATATCCAACAAACCAAGAATGTGCTGGCTTGTTGGTTTGCTCTGCCGAACCTGTCTTGCCTGCAATTTCTACATCCATATCTTTTAGTTTCGATCCCGTTCCATCTGTAACAACCTCTCTCATCATTTCACTTAGTATTTTCGCTTCCTCGTTCGTCATTAATGTGGCGTATTCCTTAGAAGGGTATTTCTTTATTATATTTCCATCTGCATTTACAATTTGGTTTACAACATACGGCTTCATCATAATGCCCTTATTTGCTACTGTAGCAGCAATCATAGCGTTATGAAGTGGTGTCATCAAGGTAAGTCCCTGTCCAATTGCTGTCTGCATGGCTTCCTTTACGCTAGAATTCGCTGTATGCAATGAAAAATCGCTTGGATTACTTGGTAGCTCAAAGGGTAACTGACGATTAAAAAGAAATTTCTCACATAGGGTATTAAAATCATCTAAATTAAGGTGAGAACCAATATTTGCATAAGAGGAATTACATGACTTTGCAAAGGAAGTCTTAAGGTTTTCCTCCCCATGTGCCCGGTTATTATAGCAATGGATTGTCATATTTTTATAGCTAATTTCTCCATTGCAATCGTAACTATAGTTGTCATACAAAGGATTTTCTCTAATATAAGCAAGTGTAGTTAATATTTTAAAGGTGGAACCTGGTGGATAAAGTCCCTGGGTTGCACGATTTAGCAGTGGTGATTCCTCCGCTTTATCTTCAATTAATTCTGCCCATGTGGATTCAATTTCATTTGGATCATAGTCTGGCTTTGATACCATGGCAAGTATTTTCCCAGTTGAAGTTTCCATCACAACCACTGCACCTCGGTAGTCTCCCAATGCTTCATATGCTACTTTTTGAAGATCAGCTCTAATTGTTGTCACTACATTATTTCCAATATTTTTGTTTCCCATAAGTTCATTTAACATATTATCAAGTGGATTTGTATCCGCTGTTACCAACCGAATATTTTCTATTGCTTCTATTCCTGTACTTCCTTTTAAAAGTCTCCCTACAACATGCGCATACATTTCATGATATGGATACTCTCTTATTTCACTCCCGTCTTCATTGACAATTGTCCTTGCCAAGACTTTTCCATCTGCTGATAGAATTTCACCTCTTAGCACATGCTCTGCAAGCACTTCCTGACGTTTATTATAAGTGTTATTAATTACATCTCTGCTCTGTGCAAGCATAAAATAAGTATAGTATCCTATCACTAGCACAAAAAGTCCTGTGAAGATATAGGTTACATAGATAATATGTTTCCCCTGTTTCTTTTGTTGTAATTTATCCTTCATTCTTTCCACCTCTACTCACTTTATTTATAAAGCCTTAGCAAGCGTTTAATTGATATATTCAATTTCTTTTTCATTCATCTTCATATCACTTTTGTCTCTTAAGTTTAGACCCTGAAGAATCATAAACATAACTATTGTTGAAACTATGGAACTTCCTCCATAGCTAATCAATGGTAGTGTAACCCCAGTGGAAGGAATGAATTTAATCACACCACCGATTGACAATATCACTTGAAATGCAATCATTACAGAAAGTCCCAATGACAACAAACGATAAAAAGCAACATCAATCTTTAACGAAATACTGATAAACATCACAAAACAATTGATGAAAATAAGAATAATACATATTGCAAAAAAGCCTCCTAATTCTTCTGCAATTGCCGAGAAGATAAAATCACTTTCTACAACTGGAATACTCGTAGGTAGGCCTTGATTAAGACCCAGACCAAACCATCCTCCTGTTCCTATCGCAAATAGAGATTGGGACATCTGGAATCCTTCATCATCAATTAATCCAAACGGATTTTGCCATGCCATAACTCGAACTCTAACATGGTAAAAGAGACGATAGGCAATATAGGCCGCAAAGCTTCCCGCTGATAGACCTGCAAATAAATAGATTGGCTTTGACGTTGCAATATAGAGCATCATAATGTAAGTAACAAAGAAAATGAGTGCACCACCTAAGTCCTTTTCAAATACCAGAACAAGTACATTTGCTGCTGCCATAACAGTAATCGCACAAACTCGTATGAAATTAGTACCCTCACTAAACATGGACGCAATACATAACACAAATAGTATTTTTACAAACTCAGAGGGCTGTATACTAATTCCCGCAATATTTAACCAATTGGTTGCTCCATTTGTTGCTTTTCCAAGTAATAGTACCAATAAGAGAAGTCCAATACCTAAACTCCCGTAAATCCAACCATATTTATTTAGGTGTGGAAAACTCTGAATCGCATGTGGCACCATAATACATAATAAACTGGCCACTGCCACGATGATCAATTGCTTTACCGCCTTGTCAAAAGACAGCCTCGCTAGAATAACAAAGCTGATACTAAGTAACATGACCATATTCAGGAGCAACAATCGTGAAATCTTAGGATAAATCTCTTGATATACTAAAATGATAGTTAAAAATAATGCAGCCTCACATAGATAAAGCCAAATCAACTTCTGATTCTTTATCTCCATAAACAGAATATAATATCCAATGAAATGAAGCACAAAAATTACTGCCGTCATCTTAAAATATAACTTATTCTGTCCTTTTTTATCTTTAACCCGAAATACTCGAAAGCTATAATACGTATAAACCGTAATTAAAATAGTCATAACATATTTTGCTAACGTAGCAATTAAATGTTCCATAATTCCCACCATTCCTCCGCCAACGGCGGCACAAATCGTAATGAAAAACAAATAAAGTCCTATTCGACTCCTCTTTTGAAATGCCCCGTAGTATAATTTAATATTTCAATTTCTGTATTCTTTTCATATACATACACATCAATCAATGCCTTCAGTGCAAGCTTCATTTCTTCCTTTGTTTCTATCGTAAAGTCCAAACGTATATTTCTTGGATGAAGCCCACGCACCTCGGATACTTGCTTTAGTAGTGATAAGCATTGTCCGTTATAAATCGTGTTATAGCAGTAATTACAGTTTGCTTGTACCAAAAACTTCTTCTGATAACGGTCATAGAGATAGGTGCCTTCCCTGTTATCCCCATCACGCCTACATCCTGTAGAATTATCAAACACGCATTGTACAGATACCATCAGTGGTACATACCCGTAGACTAGGATATCACAATCTGAAATGCCTAGCGTTCTTAGCTCCTGGTAGTTGAGTTCCACTGGTGCCGTAAAATGCGTCACTCCTTTTTCCTTCCAAAATTCCTTCGCCTCTCGGTTAAAGACATACATGTTATAGTTAAGAACAATTTCTTTCTCTTGAAGCTTTTCCTGAAATATTTCTTTTAATAATGTATACTCTTCAAAATTTTTGATAATATATCCACTAATATTATCTGCTAATACTGGTAAGTTATTCTTTTTTAACTTTTCATAAACTGCTTTCCTGCAAATATGTGGTAAAACTAGAGATACATCTTTTCCACATTCCTTCGCTTTTCTCACATTTTGTTCCAGTTCACTTAGTTCAAATGCTTCTAAATCAACATAGATTGAAGTAATCTCCTTATATAAGAGTGCCAACTCAAACTGATCCCTAGTGTGTACGGATACCTTCACTCCGAAGGTCCTATTCCCAGTAGGTCCTAAGGAAGAAGTTGCATCCTCAATCTTAATCGTACTTTCCTTATCTTTTCTCTCAAAAGCTCTACGAAACTTCCCTGTCACAGCTTGATAAAGAAGCTGCAATGCATCCCTACGAATTTCATTGAGCCAAGCTACTGGAACAAAGATATTATCATCCGCCTCAATTTCTAATCCTTCAAAGATAAATATCGTGTCACCAGTCTTATCAATCTGCTGGTAGATCTTCGCCTTCGTCATTGGTTGCTTCAGTGCAGCCTGTACCTCGTCCTGGTAAGCGATAACCGTACAATCCTGATAGGTTACAGTTAGCTCTAACTTCTTGCCAAGCTTTGATCGTAGTACTCCTGTAATCTTTTGTTTTTGATTTTTTTCCATATAATCAGAAGCGATTTGCTCCAAAAGTTTATTATTTTTGGTACGATATACTTGATTACGAATATGAACGCTAGGCTCTGCTACCCATTTTGATTTTCCATATTGATCCTCTTTTCTTGGTCTTCTTCCAATATTCGTTCTTAGAAGTTCACCTTTTTCATGAGAATCCTTTACGGTAAATTCATATTCACTTTCTTCCCCATCTCTAATCTCTAGAATGTCCTGTGCATTCACCTTTTCCTTTAATAGAATAGAAACTTGACTTCCCTCTATCTCTTTTACTTCACCCACAAATACACCGCTATGATTTGGTCGTCCCATTGACATCATGCTTTTACCATGATAATTCGCAAAATAGCCCTGTGAAAAGCCACCGCGATTATAGACATCTTGTAAATTCATCCTATCTTGTAGGTAATCACTATTTTGATCTTCGCAATAGCTTTTGAATTTTTCTTTTCCAACTGAAAAGTATAAATCTACATACTTACGATACACATAAGAAACCGCAGCTGCATATTCTGGTCTCTTCATTCTTCCTTCTACCTTAAAGGAATCAATTCCAGCTTCTATCATCTCGGGGATTAATGGAACCGTAAAGATATCTTTTGGACTGAGTAAATATTTTCCTTCTTTGATTATTTGATTCTTTTCCCCTTCCATGAGCTGGTATGGCATACGGCAAGGCTGAGCACATCTTCCCCTGTTCCCACTTCTGCCACCAATCATACTACTCATCAGGCACTGTCCGGAAAAAGAGTAGCATAATGCTCCATGGACAAAGGTCTCTATCTCGAGTTCTGTATTATCTCTGATGTTCTTAACTTCTGCTAAGGATAATTCTCTTGGCGTGACAATTCTAGTAACTCCACAATCTCGGAGTAACTCTGCTCCTTGTGCCATAGTTATTGTTGTCTGCGTACTTGCATGAATAGGTAACATAGGAAAATGACGATGAATAAAATGCATCACACCTACATCCTGCACAATAACAGCATCTAGGCCTTGCAAATAAAATTTCTCTAGAAAACGATATAATTCCTCTATTCGTTCATTTTCCTTAATTAAAGTATTAACGGTAAGATATAAATTTTTCTCTCTAATATGTGTCTCATCAATCGCGCGCAGTAGCGCTTCTTCCTCCAAATTATTTGCATTGGCTCTAGCACCAAAGCTGCTGCCACCAATATAAACTGCATCACAGCCTGCATTCATTGCTGCTATCATTCCTTCATAGGAGCCCGCAGGTGCTAATATTTCAATTTTCTTATTCATCATACGACTCCCTTCCGCCAGCTAAAAGCAAGCATTCCACTAAGTCCAACTATAGAAAAAGGGCTGTTGCAACAGCCCCTTTTTCATGACAATAGAAAGTTCGCGAAGCGTGCTTTCTATTGTTTATATTATCTTTGCTTTTCTGCATCATTTAATTCTGTTTCCAACCGAACAATCTTTTTTTGAGCGTCATTGATCTCTCTCTTCAAGTCTTCAATTTCCTTTTGGGCTGAATCTAACTTGCTTTGCGCTGAAATCACTTCATGTTTCATATCAAAGATTTCATTGCTCTTCACATCACTTTCTGCCTCAAACTCTTTGACCTGCTTCTTTATTTTAAAGTAATCATCTGCAATATTAATCTGTATTAATATATTCTTCATGTCAGAATCCAGAAGCTTATACGCGTCTCTGTTTTTAAACTCCGTATGCTTACTATTGATATAAGATGCAACCTTTTGCATATACTCTTCACTCTCATATCCACTTAACGTATAGCGTTTGTTATTAATGATTACTTCAATATCATTTAACGTATTCATCTTGATCGCCCCCTTGGAAAGTCCTAACAACCATATTATAACTTATGTTTTTACGTTATACAAGCTGTCTTTTTAAAACAATATGATTTGACAAGTCAAATCAATTTTCATGATAACTCAAGCCAATATGTTGGTAGCCAAGTTCTGATACCGTCCTGCCCCTAGGCGTTCTTAAAATCAAACCGTGTTGCACCAAAAACGGTTCATAAACCTCCTCTATTGTACCCGCATCCTCACCGATTGTCGTAGCAATTGCTTCAATTCCTACCGGACCTCCATTGAATTTTTCAATCATCGTAGTAAGTATCTCACGATCAATATGATCGAGTCCCAGCTTGTCCACTTCTAATAAATCAAGTGCAAAGCGTGCAACCTCTTTCGTTATCCTTCCATCATATTTCACCTGTGCAAAATCTCTCACTCTTCGAAGTAAACGATTCGCTAAACGAGGGGTTCCTCTTGATCTTCGTGCGAGCTCAGATGCACCTTCTTCATCTATTTCTACCTGAAACACATCAGCAGATCTTAAGATAATCATTTTCAGTTCCTCATTCGTATAGAACTCTAATCGATTAACTACACCAAATCGATCTCTGAGTGGAGGCGTAAGCATCCCAGCTCTCGTGGTTGCACCTACAAGCGTAAACTTCGGAAGATCAAGACGAATTGACTTGGCCGATGCATTTTTTCCGATTATAATATCGATTGCATAATCCTCCATTGCTGGATACAATAATTCTTCGACCTGTCGGTTGAGCCGATGAATTTCATCTACAAAGAGGACATCTCCCTCCTGAAGATTATTCAGTATTGCAGCCATTTCACCCGGTTTTTCAATCGCAGGTCCGGAAGTAATCTTAATATTCACTCCCATCTCATTGGCAATAATGCCCGCAAGTGTCGTCTTACCAAGCCCGGGAGGTCCAAAGAATAATACATGATCTAAAGTCTCATGACGCTGCTTTGCAGCTTCAATATATACTTTAAGATTATTCTTCACCTTAGACTGCCCGATATAATCAATTAGCATCTGCGGTCTTAAGTTGCTTTCCAGCTTTTTATCCTCTTCTATTAGCTCTGTTGTTATTATTCTCTTTCCCATTCTGTTCTCCATTATTCCAATCTATATCGTCCCACTTTTAAGTTTACCCCATGCACCTATCTTGTGGTTTTCTACATTTTCTTTAAACATAATTTTAAAATGTTTTCTGAAGTCATGTCCTCCGTTAATTCTATCTGATTTACTGCCTTTAAAGCTTCTGTACTTGAATATCCCAGTACTGTTAGGGCTTGGATTGCCTCATCCCTTTTGCTGAGAATTCCTGAACCGCCCTTTATCTCAGCCCTGATTAATCTTTGTTCAAATGCTGTTTCAAGCTTAAATTTATCCTTTAACTCCAGTATTAACTTACTTGCAGTCTTAGTCCCAATGCCTGGAGCTTTCGAAATTGCTTTTACATCTTCCGCAAGCACCGCAAATCTCAACTCATCGGCAGAAATTGCTGATAATATTCCAAGTGCACCCTTAGGTCCAATCCCATTCACTGTAATTAAAAGCTTAAACACTTCTAAGTCATCCTTCGTTAAGAACCCAAAGAGTCCAATGATATCCTCACGCACATGTAAATAGGTATATAATTTGATCGTGCTTCTTATCGTGGGAAGCTCCATAATCGCTGAAGAGGACAAAGCAACTTCATAGCCGATATTTCCTACCTCTATCACAATATTTGCTTCCCTAATTTCAGCTAATTCGCCCTTCAAATAACTAATCATTCTAGCACCTCGATTTTTCTATTTATCCTCACCATTACGAAGCTACAAACACCTATTCTTACAGTTGCTCAAAGAGCCCCCTAGATACATGCAATCTGCCTTCCTTTAAGTAGTTAAGCACTTCATATGCCGTAATTCCAAGCGTCTCTGATATCTGTAGCGCATTACTATTGGGATACTCTTTTAAATAAGTTTCAATATCATCGAAATGATCGCTATCTATCTTCTTACATTCATTGCAAGAATAAGTTTTAAATCTAGATTGAAATATTTTATGACAATGCTTGCATACATTTGTTTGCATAGAGTGCTCCTTTCAGTAACTACATGAGCGTAGAAAATAAATTCAGTATCAACTGATATATTTTAAGTTTCAGCGGCCTATTCTTCCACTCCTCATAGGTCACTTCACGACTCACATCCATTGTCTTCACGAGGTCAGCCTTAATTGTATCAATTACCTCCTTGTTACACATCCACACACCACATTCATAGTGCAAGTAAAAGCTTCGATAATCCATATTAATTGTTCCAACAATGCCACATTCCTCATTAATTATGGTCTTTGCATGGATGAAACCAGGGGTATATTCAAAGATTCTTACTCCCGCTTCTAACAGCCTTCCATAATTAAAATTAGTAATGATCTTTACACTCTTCTTATCTGGAATAAACGGAGTAATAATACGAACATCAACGCCACTTTGTGCTGCTGTAATTAGTGTATCACGCATATCGTCTTCAATAATGAGATAGGGCGATGTAATATACAAATATTTCTTAGCGTAATTAATAATCTGCTTATAGATGCTTTCGATAGGGTTTCTTGGATTGTTTGCCGGTCCATCGGAAACTATCTGGCAAAATACATCATTTTCTTCAAACTGTTTCGTCGGCCGATAGGGATTGTAATCGATTAACTCGCCTTCCGAAGAGACCTCCCACATCTGTAAAAAGGTAACGGTAAGTCCCCAAACTGCTTCACCTTCTACCTTAACTGCATTATCCTTCCATATACCAAATCGGTGTACCATGTTTACATATTCATCCGCAAGATTTATTCCTCCAGTAAAACCCACATTGCCGTCAATCACGATTATTTTTTGATGACTTCGGTAGTTCATATAGAGTTTATCCGTATATTTATGGATTGGATTAAATACATGAATCTCAAAACCCTCTGCTTCTAAGTTCTTTTTAAAATTATTCGGAGTCCGAAGCATAGCGCCAAAATCATCATATAAAAATAGTACCTTGACACCTTCTTTGATTTTTCTCAATAAAAGAGCATGTATATGGTCCCACAAAGCACCTTCTCCCACAATAAAAAAATTGATTAGAATAAAATGCTCTGCCTTTTCAAATTCCTCAAAAATAGCTTCAAATACGTCTTCACCCATTGGATAATATACTATTTTATTATTTTTAAAGAGTGGAAAATGATAAGTTTCTAAAAATCTTGTCATTCTGCTCTTGGTAGGATATTTTTTTGCAAATTCCTCCATCACTTCCGGTTTATATTCCAAAAAAGTAAATCCGTGATGTAATTTTTGTAATACCTTACGTTCTATTTTTTTCTTCGAATCTTGTTTGCCCCAAAGCATATACATTATATGCCCTGTGATTGGCAACGCAAGAATAATACAGATCCAACTTATTTTATAGGAAGGACTCCGATTATCATTGACCAAAGCAATGATGATAATGATGCTTAATACCTCAATGAAAGAATAAATATAGATGGTATAGCTTCTTAATAAGAAAGTCAGATAAATAATCAAGCTAAATTGTAATATCACCAAAAGTCCTACAATCGTAGCCCGTAAAAATCCACTCAAATACCCTTGAATTCTCCCTGTCACTTCTTCTCTGAGCTCTTTGTTCAATACCCTCACCCTCTTTCCCGCAATTTTATCCTTCAGATCATGTAGAGCCTCTTCCATCCTATTTGATGTCATTGTTGGAAATGCCTTTATCAAGCGAATATGAATTTTTCCTGTTTGAAAGGAATGATACTTATGAAAAAATTCCTTCACATGCGTTTCCATCTCTTGCTTTGAAGCTGCTGTTTCAAGCGTATTGTTATTGTAATATCGTTCTTTCAATTGATCAATGTTTTCTTCAATCGTATTTCGTATATCACCAAAAATATCTGCAAGCTTTGTGTTTGAAAGCTTTTCTACCAATTCTTCTTTCGTCTCATAAATTTTGGTGTTTTCTATATATTCAATAAATTCATGTCGCAATTTCTGTACATTGATAAGTAAATGATCTAATTTAATTGTAAATACGATTGTAACTATAATGTCAGTAGTAAACAGAAGCATTATGATATAACCGAGCGTTTCTTCTATATTTCTAGGTATTCTAGATATCAAATAATTAATTCCCGGTTGAAATATATGAAGCACACCAACAGATAGCATCCCCCATAATAAAGAAACATACAAACAAATTCTACCTTGAATGTTAAAGTGATAACGACTATAATCCCACCATTTGGTATGAAATAATACCTCCATGACAATAGAGGTTATAAATTCAAGTATTGTCGCTAAACACATACCACCCACGAAAACCAAAATATAGTTAAATCGATACTGCCAAAACACTAAAAATATCAATGTTGCTCCACACCCATATATGGGTATCACCGGCCCATTTAAAAATCCACGATTAACAAAAGATCTTTTTTTTATAGAAACCAATGTGCTTTCATATATCCATCCAAAAAAGCTATACGCAAAGAACACATAGAATATGTATAAAAACTTATTCCCTAGTATTGATATATCCCACATAGTTATCCCTTTTCCCCACAAACCATTCTCTTTACTCTATTTTAGCATATTACATTTTGAAATACATCAAAATCTTTATTTTAAGCTGAAATACTTTGTCATTTATGAATTTTATGATAAAATATAGAGGTGCTATATTGTGTGGAAAGGAGATATATATCAGATGATAACCAAACAGTACCCGATTAATACCTCATTAGAGTATACATTTGTAAAAGAATATAATCTTGATAAAATTATTTTTTTTGATATTGAAACCACAGGTTTCTCTGCAGATAACACTTATCTATATCTCATTGGTTGTATTTATCATCAAGCAGCTTCTTTTCATATCATACAATGGTTTTCGGAGGATATTCGCGAGGAACGTATTTTGCTTACTACTTTTTTTGAATTTTTAAGGGAGTACGACGTAATGATCCATTACAATGGAACCGGATTTGATATTCCATATTTGTTACGCAAATGTGCGAAATTGCAATTGGATTATTCTTTTGGGAATTTGATTAGTTTAGATATTTATAAGAAAATATCTCCTTACAAGAAGATATTAGGACTTGATAACTATAAACAAAAGACGGTTGAAGACTTCTTCCATGTAAATAGAGAAGATGTCTATGATGGTGGTGATTTAATTCAGGTATATGCAAACTATCTTGGAAGAAGCCATTACGAAAAATTGTTGGGTAATCATGAACCCCAGAACTTTTTGGTAGTCGCTCCAACTTCGGAAGAATTACTAAAACAATTGTTGCTTCACAATGAAGATGATTTAAAAGGTCTCCTTATCATTACTCCAATTTTACTCTACGCTGATCTATTTGAGAAACCTTTTACAATCACGCAGTCTACTGTGGAAAGCGATATTCTTACTATAAACTTTAAACTACCAGCACCACTACCAAGAAGTATTCGTTGTAGTTATGGGCTCATTTCTTTTACAGCCTTAGGTTGCAACGCTTCTATAAAGATTCCTTTAGTGGAAGGCGAATTAAAATATTTCTACGATAATTATAAAGATTACTATTATCTCCCAGAAGAAGATATGTCCATTCACAAAAGTTTGGCGCTCTTCACTTCAAAGGAATATCGGGTAAAAGCAAAGGCTGCCAATTGTTATACAAAAAAACAAGGTGTTTTTATCCCTCAATATGATGCCATTCTTGCGCCTTCTTTTAAATATAATTATCAAGACAAAATCTCCTATATTGAAATCAATGAAGAGCTTCTCGTTCATCAAACCAAGCTAGATGCCTATGTTTCACATCTCTTTAAGCATTTAATCTCAGGCAAGTAATGTCATTTGTAACATAAAAAAAGTGGTTGTCTCAAAGTATATTTGAAACAACCACTTGCATTTAATTTTCAACAAAGTTTTTTCCTTACAGAATTATACAGTAGGGATAATTTCTTTCTTGTTGTAAGAGCCACAAGCCTTACATACTCTATGAGGCATCATTAATACGCCACATTTACTACATTTTACCAAGTTAGGAGCAGTCATTTTCCAGCTTGCTCTATGGCTATCTCTTCTTGCTTTTGAATGTTTGTTCTTTGGACAGATAGACATTGTCACACCTCCTTAAAATTGTTGAATATATCTTGAATTACTGACATTCTAGGATCATATTCTGTTTTATCACAGTTACAGGTCTTCTCATTCAAGTTCGTTCCGCATTGCTTACAAAAGCCTTTACAGTCCCTTTTACATAACACTTTCATTGGAAAACCTAATAAGATTTCATCATAGATTAAAATATCTACATCCAGATTGTATCCAATTATATAATTTGTTTCATCCAAATCTCTGGCATGTTCCTCTGCTGTTAAAGTTAAATCAATCTCCTTGGAGATGACGATATTCATCGGGAAGATTACTTCCTTTAAACATCTATTACAGGAAAGGGTAAGAGAAATATGGGTACTACCTTCCATCATTACTCTTTTATTGCCGAGATTGGTAATCGTAAGACTCACCGGGTCTTTCTCTATAATTTCATAAGAACTCCCTTGATTTTCAATCTTATCAAGTTCAATTGGAACCTGATATTGTCTTACATTATCCTTTGTGGTAATAACCTCTGACAAAGATATAAGCATAATAATTCTCTCCAGATTTTCTTTTCAACGCACTTCTTGTATTATACCTACTGCGTTAATATTTGTCAACGAAAAAATAACATTTATTTAATTCGGATATTCGCATAAACATAACTACTTGTTAATAGCCGACAAAATACTTTATAATTCAATATTTATATTATAAAAGTGCTACTGTTTCTCTTGCAATTGCAAGTTCTTCATTCGTTGGAATGATACAAACTTTAACTTTGGAATCTAAAGTAGAAAGCATTACTTCTTCTGATCGTGCTTTATTCTTCTCATTATCAATGGTAATTCCTAGGTATCCCAAATAGTTGCAAACTTCAGCTCTTACCTTATGGTCATTTTCTCCAACTCCAGCAGTAAATGCAATCACATCAACTCCATTCATTGCTGCTACATAGCTACCAATATATTTTGCAACACGATAAACAAATACCTCAAATGCTTCTTTAGCCTTCTCGTTGCCTTCCATAATTGCTGCATCAATATCTCTAAAGTCACTGGAAACATCAGACATTCCTTGTATTCCAGATTTTTTGTTTAAGATATTCATGATATCCTCAAGGTTTTTATTTTCTTTTTTTGCAATAAATTCAATAATGGATGGATCGATGTCACCGCTTCTAGTTCCCATGATAAGACCTGCAAGTGGAGTAAATCCCATACTGGTATCCACTGATTTTCCATTTAATACAGCGGAAATACTAGCACCATTTCCCAAGTGACATACAATTATTTTAGAATTATCAGTTGATAATCCAGTCATTTCTATTGCACGCTTGGATACAAAGCTATGACTTGTTCCGTGGAAACCATATCTTCTTATCTTATATTTATCATAATACTCATGAGGCAGTCCGTATAGGTAAGCTTTTGGTGGCATCGTCTGATGAAATGCAGTATCAAATACAGCAACCATAGGAATATCTTTCATAATCTTTGCACATGCGTAAATACCAATTAAGTTTGCAGGATTATGAAGTGGAGCTAAATCACTACACTCTTCTATTCCCTTAATAACATCCTCATTGATTATGATAGAAGCAGAAAACTTCTCTCCACCATGTACTACTCTATGTCCAACTGCACTGATTTCTTTCAGCGATTTGATTACACCATGTTTTGAATCAGTCAAAGCATCTAGCACCATCTGAATTGCAGTTTCGTGATTCTCCATTGGTGATTCAATTACTACTTTATCAGCTCCAGCAGGTGTATGTTTTAAAACACTTCCCTCTGCTCCAATTCTTTCACAAATACCTACTGCTAACGCTTTCTCAGTATTTGAATCAATCAATTGATATTTCAAAGAGGAACTGCCGCAATTTATAACTAATATGTTCATTTAAATTCTCCTTTTCAAATTCGAAAACTTTACAGTAGAAAGTGACAAGTCACTTTCTACTGCGTTTTGTATCAATAACTAAAATTATAAGATTTCTGGTTGAAATTACATTACCGAAGCCTGTACTGCAGTAATCGCGATAACACCGACGATATCATCTGCTGTACATCCTCTAGAAAGATCATTGACAGGCTTTGCAATACCCTGTGTGATAGGTCCATAGGCTTCCGCTTTCGCAAGCCTTTGTGCTAATTTGTAACCGATATTCCCTGCATCAAGATCAGGAAATACTAATACATTCGCTTTACCGGCGATGTCACTGCCCGGCGCCTTGGAAGCACCCACGCTAGGAACAATCGCTGCGTCTAACTGATACTCTCCATCAAGCTTAATATTAGGATATAATTCTTTTGCAATTCTTGTTGCTTCTAGAACCTTATCAACATCAGGGTGTTTCGCGCTTCCCTTGGTTGAGTGAGAAAGCATTGCAACAATTGGCTCTTCTTCTACTAATAATTCAAAACTCTTTGCACTGCTTCCAGCAATTGCAGCAAGTTCCTCCGCATTTGGATTCTGAACTAAACCAGAATCCGAGAAAATAAAGGTTCCGTTAGAACCAAACTCACAATTTGGAACTACAATAACAAAGAATGCTGATACAAGCTTTGTACCTGGTGCTGTTTTTAGAATCTGTAAGGATGGTCTGAGTACATTCGCCGTTGCATTAATTGCTCCTGCTACCATACCATCAGCATCTCCAGCTTTCACCATAATTACACCAAAGTAAAGGTAATCCTTAGTTAAGAGTCTTTTTGCTTCTTCTGGTGTCATACCTTTACTTTTTCTAATTTCAACAAAAAGGTCAATATATGATTGAAGTTTGTCTGTATTATTTGGATCAATGATTGTTGCTGAAGCCAAATCGAGTCCTTCTGCGCTCTTTGCAATCTCATCCTTGTTACCAACCAAAATGAGATTGGCAATGCCCTCTGATAATATCTTAGCGGCCGCCTCTAACGTTCTTCTGTCTCCGGTCTCTGGTAAAACAATCGTTTTCATGTTTTTCTTAGCTCGTTCTTTGATTCCATCAATAAATCCCATGATGTATCTCCTTCCATGTGGTATCTTAGTTTTCTGTATTCTTCGTTTTTACAAAATAACATGTAAAAACCATAACCTTAATTATAAGACAATCAATGCACGGATACAAGTAACATTTTCATTTTTCCTACATTTTCTTTGCTTTTTCTTGTCATCTTCGCCAAACTTGGATATAATTAGTTAACCAAGTAATAAATTAACATCTCTTAAACCTAATCAGCAAAAAAATAAACCTAGGAAAAACACGGCACTATAACTGCAAATGTTTTACAAACAAGAAAGAGGCCTCCATGAAAGTAGTTGGTTTAATCACAGAGTATAACCCATTTCACAATGGACATAAATATCATATTGAAGAAGCAAAAAGAATTACTGGCGCAGACTATGCAATTGTTGTCATGAGCGGTAATTTTGTTCAACGAGGCGTCCCCGCTATTATTGATAAATATAGTCGCACCAAAATGGCATTACAAAATGGTGCAGATATTATATTTGAGCTTCCGGTATGTTACGCAACGGGAAGCGCTGAATTCTTTGCCCTCGGTGCTGTTTCTTTACTAGAAAAACTAGGAATCGTTGATTATCTATGCTTTGGGAGCGAATGTGGTGACATTGAGCTGATAAAAGAAATCGCGAATCTTCTAATTAGTAAAAATGAAGCTATTGAAAATGCTCTCTCTGCCTATATGAAAGAAGGTTTCACTTATCCTGCTGCCAGACTGAAAGCAATAGAACAGTACTTTATATCAGAAAATCAAATGGCAAACCACCAAGCCCTATCCCAGGTACTTTCCGCACCGAATAACATTCTTGGAATTGAATACTTGAAAGCTCTTCTATGCCTTTCTGGTCGTATGATACCAGTCACAATAAAGAGACAGCTTGCACATTATCACGATCCTATTTTATCAAATACCAATTCGTCTTCCTTGTGTAAGGAATCATTCGATACCACTGTTTCTAATGATAATGAGAACGTTAGCTCTGCAACTGCTATCCGCGCTGCCATACATGACACTAACAAGATAGAAATGCTGTCCATGGTGAAAAGTAGTGTTCCAAATAATGTCTATGATCTTTTGGTAAATAATTATCAAGTGTCCTATCCCATTTCTGAGGAGGATTTTTCACAAATCATTAAATACAAATTACTTTCCGAGGATAACATCTCACTAACTCGTTACGTTGATATCACAAATGATTTGGCAGACCGCATGAATAACATTAAGGATTGGAACGTAAGTATCGCTATCCTTTCAAAGGGTATTAAGACAAAGAATATAACCTTAACTCGAATCAACCGTGCACTCATTCATCTATCACTAAACATTTATAATGATAACTTTCAAGTTTACAATCAGAATGGTTATACACAGTATGCAAGAGTGTTGGGAATCAAAGAGGCATCCTCCCATCTTTTACGCCAGATAACAAAAAAAGGGAGAATACCTATTATCACGAAAGTCTCTAAGGCTAACAAGCAATTAGATTCAATCGGCATGCAAATGTTATCTGAAGATCTCTTTGCATCACATTTATATCATCAAATCGTGTATGACAAATATGGTACGTGCATTCCCAACGAATACATGCATGGTATTATAATTATTTAGCAACGTATATTATGTCCTCTTGTATACTAATACCTTGATATTATCAGTTTATTTCATCAACTCTTCCATTTGATCAAGGAGTTCATCAAATAAATCCAGCGCTTGTTTCACAGGCTCCTTTGTGCTCATATCAACGCCCGCTCCTTTTAATAATTCAATCGGATAATCTGAACTTCCGCCACTTAAGAATCTAATATAGTCATCGACTGCTTTGTTTCCTTCTTTTAAGATACGTCTTGATAATGCAATTGCAGCAGAATATCCTGTCGCATATTGATATACGTAAAATGCATTGTAGAAGTGAGGTATTCTTGCCCATTCCATATCAATTTCCGAATCTATTACGATTTCACTTCCAAAATAGGTTACATTTAAATCATGATAGATCTTAGATAGTGCCTCAGCCGTCAAGCTTTCTCCATCCTCTACCATCTTGTGCGTAATCATCTCAAATTCTGCGAACATAGTCTGACGATATAGCGTACCTTTAAACTGTTCTAAAAAGTGGTTAATTAAATACGCCTTTTCTTTCTTATCCTCCGTATGGTGAAGCATATAATCCATAAGTAATGCTTCATTACAGGTTGAGGCAACCTCTGCAACAAATATTTTATAGCCAGCATATAGAAATGGTTGTGTCTTATCTGAATGGTAGCTGTGTATCGCATGTCCCATCTCATGTGCTAGTGTAAAGACATGGTTTAGTCTGTCTTGGTAATTTAATAATACATAGGGATGTGTTCCAAAGGCTCCCCACGAATACGCCCCGCTTCGTTTATTTTCATTCTCATAGATATCAATCCACTGATTATTATACCCCTCAGAAAGAATTGCCTGATAAGAAGATCCCAATGGCTTTAATGCTTCTGCAACTAACTTCTTGGCTTCTTCAAATGGTATCTTCATCTCCACATCCTGTACAAGAGGTGCATATAAATCATACATGTGAAGCTCATCCACTCCTAATAGTCTTTTACGAAGTGCTATATAACGATGTAGGAGTGGTAATTTTTCATGCACTGCTGAAATTAAATTTGTATAAACATCAACTGGGATATTGCTCCCATCCAATGCTTTTTCCAAAGAGGAAGAATATTTTCTGGCTTTTGCAAAGAAAAACTCTTGTTTTACATTGGCACTAAAGGACGCTGCGAGTGTATTCTGATATGCACGATAGGTAGCATACACACCTTCAAAGGCTTCTCTTCTTACTCTGCGGTCTTTGCTTTCGAGGAAAGAACCATATCTTCCATGTGTGATTCTTACGGTTTCTCCCTCTTCGTCTATCATCTGGGGAAATTTAATATCTGCATTATTGAACATTGAGAAAATATTTCCTGGCGCATCTGCCATTTCTCCTGCATCAGCAAGTAATTCCTCCATTTCTTTTGACAAAACATGTGGTTTTATACGCAAAATATCTTTAATAAAAAAGTGATACATTTTTAACTTCTCATTTTCATTAAAGAAATCCTTTAAAATTTCTTCCGGAATGGAAAGTATTTCAGGGGTAGCAAAAGCTAATGCGCTGCTAATACGAACAGAAAGTGCATTGGCCTTATTTGATAAATCTTGATATTTTGCATTCGACGTATCTTCGTGGTATTTCTGACTTGCATATACATAAACACGCTCAAGGAGCATACTGATTTCATCTGACAACTCCAAAAATCCCAAAAGCAAATCACTGGACTTCGTCAGTCTCCCCTGGTATTCCATTACCTTGGGTATTAACTCGTTTATTATTCTAAATTCATCTTGCCACGCCTCATCCGTTGCATATAAGTCCTCAATTGCCCAAGTGTACTTTCTATCAACTTCGCTTCTTTTTAATAAATTCTTTTTTCCATCCATTTCTAATCTCCCTTTCATTTCTTATATTTTCTTTTCATAAATATTTCCGAATAATACGCTCTATCCTTCAATAAATTATAGTAAAGCCGATTTCATAAGGAGTATTCCAGTGAGACAATTTAAAAACCTAAAAGGTAAGCTTATGAAATGTTTTATTCTATTATTTTTAATCACTATGTTCTTGTTTCCGAATGCCACCTTTGAAGGTGCTAGTTCTGGATTACTCTTATGGTTTCATACTATACTACCAACTTTGTTACCATTCATTATCGTATCAAATCTTATTATACGTTTAAATATCACCAAGCAGATTAGTGTTTTGTTCTATCCAATCATAAGAAAAATCTTTCATGTTAGTTCCTATGGCTGCTATCCAATTCTTATTGGATTAATATCTGGTATTCCAGTTGGCGCGAAATCGACAGCGGACTTAGTCGCCGATCATAAAATAAGTGAGGAAGAGGGTCAATTTCTTATTACGCTGTGCAATAATGTCAGCCCTATGTTTGTTATGAGTTACATTGCAATTACACAGTTAAAGCTTCCCCGAATAAAATACGTATTATTCGCTATTCTATATTGCTCTGCAATGATAAGTGCTCTTTCTTTTCGCTTCCTGTATAAAAAAAAGAACGCGAGAAAAGTTACCGCCCAAGCTATCCTCTCTCCTGATATTTCAGCTGATCCTGTTACTGTAAAGCATGTTTCTTTTCGCTTTGATAACTTAGACAGTTCTATCATGGATGGATTTGAAGTAATTACAAAAGTTGGTGGTTATATCATATTGTTTTCTATCTTAGCTCAGATTGTAAATGATATTGGTTCTAAAACAAGCTATCTAAAACTAATCATCATTGGAATCTTAGAAATTACCACTGGTATCAATCGAATATGCCATAGTAGCTTAGATCAATCAATAAAAATAGTCTTGATTGCCGTACTTACCTCTTTTGGTGGTTTATCCAGTATGGCTCAAACCAAAAGTGTACTCGTCAACACAAGACTATCCATTAAAACTTATTGCAAAGTAAAGGTACTATGTGCGTTTATTACACTGTTAATCACTTTACTCTATGTATTCCTTTTCCTATAAAGAGGTCTAGTCAATATCCTCTAAAAAAGTATTTTCATCAAATTCGAAATCTTTTTCCTCATAATTTTCATCCTCGGGATTTCTACCATTTGCTTGAGGATAAAGCTGATCGCTTAGTTCTCTTTTGTTGTTTTCTAGTATTTCCAAGTTTCCTTTTAGTGCACCAATAAAGCTGTCATACTTGGACTTTGAGCTATCATAAGCATTAGCAAGTACTCTCTCAACTTCTGTTAATACTTCATTAGAATAAACAAGCGCACCTGTTCTAATTTGGTCTGCATCATTTTGAGCAGAAGATTTCATTCTTTCCACTTCTTCAGATGCTTGCATAATCACTTCATTCGCTTGGTAGTAAGCTTGTTGCATAATCTCATGCTCGTTTAAAAGTTCCTTCGCTTTTTCTCTTGCCTGTGCCATCATCGTCTCTGCTTTTTCTTCTGCATCAGCGACAATTGCATCTCGGTTTGCAATAATTTTTTGATATCTTTTAATTTCATCTGGTGTGCGAAGTCTTAGCTCATCTAGTAAGTCATATAATTCATCCTTCGGTACAATCACCTTGGTGCTTGATAGCGGCTGCATTCTACAGCTTTCAACAAACTCATAAATATCCTCAATTAATTGCTCAATTCTGCTAGCTCCCATTTCAAACACTCCTTATTACATTATATTTATCATAAACAGCTTGTACAATGCATTCCGGTACAAACTTCTTAATATCACCGCCATAGCCTGCAATTTCTCGTACTACGCTTGAACTTAAATAAGAATATTCCACGCTGGTAGTAAGAAAAACAGTATCTATCTGTGGACACAATTTATGATTCGTTTGTGCTAATTGTAGCTCGTACTCAAAATCTGTTACCGCTCGAAGACCCCTTACGATAATTGCTGCATTCTGACGTTTTGCAAAATCAACTAATAATCCGTCAAACGACTCAATCCGTATATTATGAATTCCTCTGGTTACTCGTTCAATTAAGTCTACTCGTTCATCTGCTGTAAACAAAGGTTTCTTAGCACTATTGTTTAATACGCCTATAATTAACGTATCAACTAATTTGGAGGAACGTAGAATCACATCCAAATGTCCAAGGGTTACTGGGTCAAAGCTACCTGGATATATACCAACTCTCATTTAAAAGCCCCCTTAAGCCTTGTATGTAAATATCTATTTTATTTCAATTCAATAAATACATGTTTATTTGTTTTATATTCTTTCTGTTTAAATACTCGAAAACCGGTATCCTCTAGATAATCAAATGTGGTTGACAATGAAGCTTCTACTATGATAATGGTATCACAATATATAATATTTGAAGTTTGCAAAGATTTCAAAACATCTCTCTCTAAGAACTTATTATATGGGGGATCCATAAATACTACATCAAAAACTTTACCCTTTAGTTCAAGTGCTCTTATCCCTGCGATTGCATTTTGTGCATAAATTTCACCCATTTTTTCTAACTTTGTTGCCAAAAGATTGGATTTGATACAATCAACTGCTGCCTTATTATCCTCAATAAATGCAACATACTTCGCTCCTCTTGAAAGTGCTTCAATTCCAATTGCACCACTTCCTGCGAAGATATCCAAAAAATCACAATCCGTCAAATATGGATTGAGTATATTAAATAATGTTTCTTTTGTTCTATCTGTTGTTGGTCTTGTATCAAAGCCATCTGGTGTTTTTAGCTGTAATCTTCGTGCTTTCCCCGCAATTACTCTCATACTTATCTCCCCAAAATAATTATTACACCAAGCTAAAATCGCTCTGAATCCGACTGAAAACTATAATTATCATTCTATAGAAATATATTTTTTTGTCAACTCATTTTTATAGTATCTAGTTTATCCTATCCCATGCAAGAATTCAATAGATATTTTAAAAAAAAACGGTTGCTAAATAAATTTAGCAACCATTCTTCTAGCTGTTTTCAGTCTTTGTTAATACATTTAATTATTATATGCTATTTGCCTGCCATTTTCTTTTCTTGTTCTTGTATCATTTTTTTAACCATATTACCACCGACTGATCCGTTTTGATACGATGTTAAATCACCATTATATCCTTGTTTTAACGGAACACCAATTTCACTTGCAACCTCAAATTTAAATCTATCCATAGCATCTTTTGCCTCAGGTACTTCTACTCTGTTTCTACTTGACATAATTAACTCCTCCATTTCATCTCAATAAATTAATACAAGATAATTTGTGTTGTTGTTTACGCCTAATGAATTCATTAAGATGTTACGAAAATAGTATGTGCAATAGTAAAAGAAATACACTGGTAATTCTTTCATTTTGCTATTAATTTTAAAATATTTAATGTGCAAATTAATTAAGAAATGGCTTAAATGTAATAAAATTATCGTATATGTATAGTACAAGAAATATTCTATTGCATTTTCTCATTGATTTTTCCGATAAATTCATATTAATATATTGAACTAAGTTAGGATGTATGTATCGTACAAATAAAACACCGCTGATTCCAAATAATATAGATGCTACGATACAAATACGTCCATTGATATTAAATGGCATGCTAGAATAATTCCACCAACGCCTATGAAGTACTTTTTCCATCCCACATGAAATAACATATTCCATTACAGATGCAATGAATGCACATTGAAAAAACAAAGAAATTGATTTTTTGTTATTTTCGAAAACAACAATCATTAAAACGATGCATGCCCCATAGATTGGACATATTGGCCCATATAAAATGCCCCTATCCGCTAGTTTTTGAGTCGTAATACTACAATATGCCGTCTCATAAACCCAGCCTATAAAACTATAAATAATAAACCAAAAAAACACCTTAGATAAGTCCAAAGTTTTTTGTCTTTCTTTTACAATAAACATATATTCCCCCCTGCAATATCACATTATATTATGTATATCGACTTATATTTACAACCCTTATCCCTATAATAATGAATATTTTTCCACATGTCAATATTTTGCAAATAATTTAAGGAAATTTTAATCTTTTCTTTCACAATAAAAAAAGCATTCCTACTATTAGCAATATTCTGTATATGCTAATATATGAATGCTTATTTTATTTTATTATTAATCATTGATTATAGTGTCATAAGTCAGATATAGTAATATGAATGAATATCACTGTATATACATTCATTTGGCTGCCTTTCCTTCAAGTGGTATATTTCTTACAAGCCTCTAAAACCACGAGTCTTGACGAAATATTAACACCACTTTCAGCCGGTCGACGCCAAGCTGAATATATATACATTGATATCCATAAATATAGTCCATGTTGGACTTATGACACTCTAATCATGATTAGTATATCATAAGTCAACTTTAGTATTTCTGCTGAATATCAATGTATCTGCATTCCTTGGACTACCTGTGTTTCTAATGCAACATATTGAAACTTTACACTCTCTGTTGCTATATTCCCACAATCATCTTCCGATTGATAAGTCACTGTGTAACTCTTGTCTGTATTTTCGCTAATCTTAACATTAATATCTTTTTCTTCCAGATTAGCATAGTTGTCAGATACCGTAACTCCCGATAATGCATATGCAACATCTAACTTCTGTCCTAATTCCATAGACCTGTCTGCAATCCCCATAAATTCCGGAGCTTTGCTATCTATATAAAAATTAGCACTTCCTGTTGCTTCTTTCCCATTCTCAGATTTAAAGTAATATGTAAGGAGATATTTTTCTTCATCTGCTTTGTCTATTGTCAACTCAATGTCTTTTTTACTCAGTTTTATAGTACCAAGATAAGCTTGTACTCCATCCAAAGCATAGGCACGGGTAATTTTTCTGCCACCACGGACAATATGATCTTTAATTCCCACAAATACTGGTGCATCAATACTTTCTACTACTGTAATAGTGACTTTCTTTTTATTTGTTCTTCCAAGTGCATCTGTTATCGAATATTCAATTAAATATTTACCTGCTGCATTTGGATTAACTGCACCTGTCACTATTAAGTTTGAAGTGATATCCAGCCCAACCGATGATTTCGCTGTTACATTTTTCAATACATCAATATTGGTTCCCCAAGCGATTGTTAGATTTTGAGCCCCGTTGATCATTGGCATCTTTTTTTGATAAGGATTTTTAACATCCGGATCCGTCGGATCCCATTTTGCCGTTGTAGGTATTTTAATTGCTTCCGGTTTTCCAAGTGGTCCCGGATTTGCCGCGTCATCATAGATTACTACTGTCGTTCCACTCGGACAGTTCTCATAAATCCACTTAGCATCCGCAACAGAGATTCGAATACAACCATGGGAAGCAGCCGAACCTAAATTATTATATTCTTTTGCCGATAAGGTAGCAGGATTACCATCTTTCATGTAGTATACTGAATGGAATAGAATACCTCCCACAATACGCGTTGCATACTGTCCCCACACGTTACCCTGGAGTGCTCTCCAACGATATTTTGATGATGTTTTATATGTGCCAAGTACGGTTTTCGTTTTTTCAGTACCAACAGAACAAACGATAGCCTTATAAGGTTTGGTATATTTACCATTATCATCTTTTGCGAAGACAGTAACTGTATTAAGTGCTCTGTTCACCTTTATCATATATGGTATCTCTTTTTTCTCAGCTGATACATCTTGCGAACATATTATAAGAAGATAGAGAAGCAACCCTGTCACACATAATATACCAAGCTTTGTGTTGTAAACTTTTTTAATTAAATTCATTATTATGCCACTCCTTAAAATTTAGCTAAGCCAATTTCTAAATCATATCACTATTTCTTGATCTGTACAATATAAGTCTCATATTGTTTTTCTGTTGTTACCGGGCTACTAAAAACAACCGTACCCAATTTCTTTAATAAGTCATGATTAATAGTTTCATATTTTTCTTGTTCTAAATCACCCACATAAAGATATGAAATATTATACTTTTCAATCATCGTCAATACCTCTTCTTCTATTACAGAAGTATAGATGGTTTGTATATCAGTAGCTCGTTCGTCTAGTAATATGGTATCAGACCTCCACAGCCACTCATGGGTACGCCAACCTAACACGGTCGGGAGCCCGGTAATTACTGAAACCCGTTGATAGTCTGTATAACTATCTCCATTTGCTTCTAATACAACTGGTGTCCCAGTTACATTCTCATTTAACCAATTTGTTGCCAAATAATCATCAGGCATCTCTGTTTCCATAAATGCTGCTGCATCAATACCTAGGTATCCCTCTGTATGAAATACATTACCATACCAAGCGTTTACAGCATTCACAGGGTAACCAAGCGTAAGCGTAAAGAGAAACAAGCCAATAAATGCAACTATTTTTTGCCATTTCGTCTCACCAAAACGTAATAATCTCAAGAACAGATAACCGAAACAAATACCGAACATGATAAATGCCTGGTAGGTTAGCTTAAACATGGTATTTGCTCTTTTATAATCACCGGAATATATATCTTGTACATAAACAATCTCTGGAATAAGTATTAATCCAATGGCACATAAACCAATTAGTATAATAAACAAATCAGAAGGATGCAAAGATTCAATAAATTGCAAAATTTCTGACTTTTCTTTTAAATGCCCTGACTTTTCTTTTAAATACACTGACTTAAACTTTTTCTTATTTTTATTAGTTTTTGCCTTATTTAATCTTCTGAAATTAGAAATAAGAAAGCACAAGAAAGCAATTACCATAAACATGGGAAGTCCCCACAATATCATAAGCTGATGTAGTGGTGTATGTGCTACTGCGAAACATATCCTTGTTGAAATTTGATCAAAACTTAAGGTAAATGGTAGGCAAATTATTTCAGCAACTATAACAATTGTGATTCCCTGAAGTGCCGTAAGCCATAGTGCTTTTCCTTTAAACTTATATACAACTAGATTTGAAAATAAAATGACCGCACCTGCAACTACAAAGTAAATTGGATAATCCCAATAATTTGTAGTATGATAAAGCCCTATAAAAAATCCAATCAATAGAATTGCTGGATGAAATATCTCACTTAATGTTGATGGAGCCTTCTCCTTCGCCTTCTCTCGCGATATTTGCCATGCAAATAATATTCCTAGTACCGTAAGTACGAAAAGAATATTAATAACATGCGCATGCAAGTCTCCTAATACAAAAGAATAAGCAGGGAATTCATGAATTGTCTTATCACTAGTTTCCGGACGATAACCGATATATCGCGTTGCATCGGGAAACCAATATTTGGTACTTTTCCCCAAGTGAAAGACTTTTCGAATAGTAGGATCGATCCAACGAAATATAGGAAAATGCATATTTCCCGCAAAGCAAACACCAACTCCAGCAATCATTCCGCTAATACGAGGCAGTACTTTACTCTTTTTCCCAGTTGAAACTAAATATTGCTTTGTAACATTATAAACTAATGAATATGGGAGGGTAACCGAAAATGCTGCAATCATCATGAGCATGAGATTATATCCGGATGATACCTTAACATAAGAGAGCTTGGTTAAATAGGTTGCAATATATTGGCCCACATAATAATAATTTATGGTATTGCCTGAAAACCACAAATCCTTCGGTGGCATATATTCACTACGCATCATGGTTGTCATAAATCCATAATCCATAAATTTTTCTGTTCCATAAGCTTGTGGCTTGAAACCTCTGATATAAGTAAAAACAAGAAACAAGGCTAAGAATAGGAGCTCTTCCTTCACATAAGCATCAAATGTTCCATTCTGAAACAATTCTAGGCTTTTTCTATTGTAATCACCTTGTCTCATTTTACTTCTCTGATATAGCATCAAACCCGCATTCAAAATAATGCTGATAATAACTACAATAACACAGGAGAGTTCTGTAAATTTCAATATATGAAGGGAAGATAAAAGCCACAGCAGATATCCCGTTAGTGCAATACCGATTGTCTTTGAAAATAGGTATCCCTTATCATGAAAGGAAGAAAATACAAGTGTAGTTAATGGCATAAAAATCATACCGAGACACAAGATGGCTACCCACCACTGTAAAAAAGCAATATAATCACCTTGTAATAAAACTCTTCCAAGGACAAATAATCCGATTGCTATGATTCCGTATTCGATTCTTTTAAACATTTTTCTTTCCCTACCTTTTCACTGATACCTTATCCCAACGATATCCTAATAAATCTCTACCCCTGTCTTGTAATTTGAAAAGAGATTATTTTATATATTGATTAATCTTTCTGAAGTCCGCAAAAGCTTGCTTCCCAATCTTAAAAATCTTCTTCATATTAATAGAATTGACACCGCCTTGTCTAGGCCTAAATGTCACCGGTAGATATTTCACCAACAACTTCTTCTTGGCATAGATTACGGAAATAATCACATTGGATAGATTGTAATTTTTTGGTATTAATTTAATGTTTTCTTTTAATACCTCTGCTTTCATTAACCGAAATGGTGTATTCGCATCCGTCACACTAACATGAAAACACAATCGTAGAACTAGTTTCAGTGTCTTGGTTACAAAAATACGAGATATACCATCCTGACGACCTTTTCTGTGACCGATAATCATATCATGCGCTTTTCTTATCTTCCAAAATTCCCAGAATTCTTCAGGTATTGTTTGTCCGTCGGAGTCTGTTTGAAACACATAATCAGCGCCTTCCTTGATTGCATAATGATACCCATACAACACGGTAGCACCGTGACCACCATTTGGTTTGGTAATCGGTTCAAACGCCTCCATTGTCGTAGCATATTGTTTCATTTTTGAGTAAGTATCATCTTTACTTCCATCATCAATGATGACTAATTTACTCCCATTTCCAATTTTCTCTACAATAGGATACCAATCCTTGATCACCTTATCAATATTCTCCGCTTCATTATAAGCAGGAATCACAATATATAATTTATCCATCCTTACATTCCCTCTTTCATAAAAGTATTATCGAAGTTATGACAACCTGTTTTTTTACTAATTTAAAGTCTATCTTTCAGTTTCTGAGATTTTTTCAAATGCATCTAATGCACGTCTTACTACTGCATCCATATTATAATAGCGATACTCTGCAAGGCGTCCTATAAAAATGACATCTTTCTCTTTCTTCATTTCCGCTGCATAAAGTGCAAACTGTTCCTTACAATCTTTGGTTGGAAAAGGATAATATGGCTCGCCCACAGCGCATGGAAACTCCTTACATATGGTAGTCTTTTTATGTTCCTGCGAGGATAGTTTCTTAAACTCAGTAATTCTTGTATAGTCATAATCGTTTGGATAGTTTACGACAGGAGCCTCTTGATATTCTTCTTTGTCAAAGGTCTCGAATACAAAATCAATACTGCGGTAGGAGAGTTTTCCAAACTTGTCATCATAAAAATAATCGGTAGGTCCGGTATAAATTAATTTATCATAGGTTATCTCATTAATAACTTCTTTGTAATCGGTATTCAGCATAATTTTAATATTCTTATTTTCTATCATTTTTTCACACATCTTAGTATATCCATGCGTTGGCATACCTTGATATTTATCATTAAAGTATCTTGTATCCCTATTTAATCGGATCGGGATTCTTGAGATTACCGATGTATCTAACTCAGCAGGATCAATGCCCCATTGTTTTTTTGTATAGGTTTCAAAGATTTTCTCATAGATATCTAAGCCAACTTTACTTAATGCTACGTCCTTACTCGTCTTAATCTCATCGATAGAAATTGCTTTTTCCTTTAAGAATTCCTCCACCTGAGCACAATTTAAGTTAAGATTATATAGTTTATTGATTGTTTCCACCGTTATAGGCATGGGAATGAGATTGCCATCCACATAAGTTAGAACCCTATGCCAAAAATCATTCCACTTAGTAAAACCGCCAAGATATTGATATACCTCCCTATCATTGGTATGAAAAATATGTGGCCCGAAATTATGAATCAGAATACCATCCTCATTATAGGAATCATAGATATTACCACCAATATGATTCCTTTTTTCAATTAGTAACACCTTCTCATTTAATACATTTGCAATTCTCTCTGCCATGGTAAGACCTGCTAGCCCTGCACCAACTATTACATATTTATAATTCATGTTAACTTTTCCTCTTTTCTATCGTTCTTTTCTATCATTCTGCTTTATATTATACTAAAATCATTCTCTCCATATAATAATTCTTCTATTAATGCTGACTAAATATTCATACTAGTTATTCAACAACTTTCGCTGGATTTGTTACTCAAGCAATAACTGCGTATCATAAATAGAAAATTCCGTTTCTCCTTCTCCTTCGTGATAAACGCATTGATAAGTTGCTTTCAGGTTATCTTCATTCACGCTATATTCCTGGCTTATCCTGTTATCATATTCGACGACGATAAAGCGAATTTGGTTCTCTTTTATTAATGTATCCAATTGTTTGGAGGTATCTGCTTCATACATCTCTTTCACCATCAAGTCCCTATATCCCGTATCATAACCGGCAGACCATGCATAGTATTGCCATCCCTCATATAGCATTGCACCACCTAGCACAACCTGGTTGAGAGAATAATTGGAGGTTAGAAAAATGTCTTTTGCGTCGCTATATTCATTAATCCACTTCGTTAGGGAATCGTCTAGGTCCAGAACGATTGCATTATTTTGATTTTTTTTAATCACAGTTGTAAAATCATAAATTCCCGTACCAATCATTGTAAGTGTCAATCCGACTCCAACAAGACGCAAAGCAAAACCCTTTTGTCTTAATAATTTTTCTACGAGGGAAGCAGCAAAAATACCAAGCAAGATACAAGACATCATAATATATTTGTGATTTACGGTCACATCGGTGGTTAACGATATCGTAAATGCAAATACAAGTGGTGCAGTAAAGGTAATGATAAGGTAACGCTCAACACCCTTTGCAAAGCAAAATGCTGCTAATAATAGAAAGGGCAAAATACCGAGTAATCTTTCCAAATAAGAGGCTACACCAAATAAAGTCTTATTTTCTGCAATGAAGCCAAATAGTAACTTTGGTGATACCACAGAGTTATTGATAAAAAAATGGGACTGAAGTAAGGATAGCCCTACTGTAATTATAGCTACAATTAAGAATTCCAATCTTCTCCTAGATAAAATTGCAATTATAAATAAGACCAATAAACAACCAATTAATGCTGCACCATGAAAGAAGGCAATGCTTCCTAGTAAAAGTCCTGTTGCGATGGATAACCTTAGATTCTCAACGAACCATCCTTCCTTGGTAAAGAAGATAATCTTACTATTTATGCAAAGCTTCTTTGCAAAGGAAAGAGGCTTGTCATTTCCTTCTTTCTTCGTTAAATTATTCATCGTACCTTTCTTCAAGTCAGCAAACATTTCATATAAGTACGGCAGGAACAGGAGTATTACCAGTAAAATTACTGCTAATCCAAATGCAAGATGGCGCTGATTACAATACACATTTAAATTCCACAGCCCCCAATCCTCATTTGGTGTATCACTGATAAAATCAGTATTCTCTATTAAGTTCTGGATTAGGTTTGTTCCCTTCGGTAATTGTGATAGATATGTAAACAATGTCTTTGAACTTCGAAAAGCAAAGAATAAGCACGATAAAAATCCTGCTGCCAAATTCCCAGTTATTTTGCTTGCAAGTACATATAGCATCATAAAAGCACTCATAAAACTTAAGATACTTGGTATATTAAATGCATAATCAATTCTTAGTTTCAAGAATTCTAAGTTCCCAACCAAAAATTGGAACATAAAGTGATATTTAATATCCTCACCTGCAAAGTGAGAGTACTGGGTTGGAAAGTTGTTTCCATAGGAAAACGAACGTATCATTCCAATATGAGGTGAAAAATCGCTAAATACGGAACTTCCAACGTATAATTTTTCTCCTTTCGCATAAAAGGTTGTCCACATTAATATGCAAGCTAGTAATGTAATACTAAGGAGAAATAGTAATTCAAGCCTTCTTGTTCTTTTATCAGCGCAAAGATAATTTATTATACTAGATTTATTCTTACTATATTTAAGATAATAAACAAATACAAATGCAAAGAATGCAATAGGCATAATAACCGCATTTGCAATCACCAAAGGAATCTGAGTTTGAGCACATAGTGATGCTATAAGATACGTAGCCCAAGTAAGCGCAAGTGTTCCGGTTAAAAACCAAGAAGGTAGGAGCAGCCAATATGGGCTTAAGTTGAATTCCTTTTTCCCATATGAAGCTTTTGTAAGATTACTTAGGTTTGGAAATGCATACGTGCAAATCACCCAACCACTCGTAAAGCAAAGACATAAGTATAATACTCCTAGCATTCCTTATCACCACCCTTGATACACTTTGATACCAAATATCTTGGTCTCGCTTTAACTTCATTGTATATTTTAGTTAAATAAATCCCTATAATGCCAAGACTAATCATCACAGAGCTTCCAATTAACAATTGCAAAAGGATAACCGTGGTGAAACCGCTGGTTGCTTTTCCTGAAAGCTTCATAAAGAGCGTTTGTCCACCCAAAAAAATGGTTCCTAAAAACATAATAATACCAAGAACAGTAATACAATGTAGTGGTACAGAAGTATAAGAAGTAATTGCATTCAAAGCAAGCCTCATTAAGCGGAGTATCGACCATTTTGTTTTACCATTCACGCGTTCTGCCACATCAAACTCGATTTGTTTTCTCTCAAAGCCTACCCACGCAGACATTCCTCGAAAAAAGGTAGTTCTTTCTGGCATCTCTTTCCATGCTTCCACTACCAATCGATCCATTAGTTTAAAATCAGATGCACTTCCCAGTTTAATATCAGCCGTCTTATAAATTAAATAGTAGAAAAATCTCGCACATGCATGATAGATTACATTTTCTTTTCCTCTTGAGTTCTTTACGCCCTCTACTACGTCTACGCCCTCTTCACGCCATGCTTTCACCATCTGAGGGATCAGCGTTGGTGGGTGTTGTAAATCTGCATCCATGACCAGAATCATGTCACCGCTCGCATATTCGAGCCCAGCACATAATGCAGATTCCTTGCCAAAATTTCTACTCAGCCGCAGCACAGTAATATTACGCTTCTCCTGCGCTAGACTTTTTAGTTCATTCCAAGTATTATCTTTGGAGCCATCATCCACTAAGATAAACTCGTATGAAATGTTATTCTGGATTAGTACTGCCTCAATCACACCAACCGAGCTTTTGATATGGCTTCCTTCTTGATAGGTAGGAATTACCACTGATAATTTTGCATTCATTGTTCTATTATGATTTTCTATATTCACGATTGTTTCCATCCTTTGTTTCAATCTTGTATGAGTCTAATTTAACCTCAATTCAAAGGTATATTATACTATAAATTCCATCAAATAGAAAGTGCCCCTCTGTATAATTCACATATTTCAGGCAACTATTCAAGCTATGATGCCATTTTGTAGAAGTCTTCCTTAAAATGAATAGAATTTAACTACAAGGTTCCCGAATTATTAAATAGTATTTTTTCCTCCAAATATGGATTAGCTTCAAAAATACTGGTAACTTCACTTTCCTTTAAACTCTTCGCTGCCTCACTTGCCTGCTTGAGCACTACAGAATCCGTAAAGATATCTCCAAGTTTAAAGTCCATCTCGCCACTTTGCAAAATACCAAACATATCTCCAGGTCCACGTAATTTAAGGTCCTCCCCAGCAATATAAAATCCATCATTTGATTTATTTAAAATATCGAGTCGTTCTCTCGCTTCCTTGCTACTGCTGCCACATACAAAGATGCAATAAGACTGATGCTCACCACGTCCGACGCGTCCACGTAGCTGATGTAACTGTGCCAGACCAAATCGTTCTGCATTCTCCACCATCATAACCGTGGCATTTGGTACATTTACGCCAACCTCAACAACGGTAGTAGAGACAAGAACGCTTATTTCGCCTTTCGAATACCGATCCATTACATCATTTTTATCCTTTGGCTTCATCTTACCATGTAAGTATTCCACGCAAACACCAGGCGTAAGCGCCTCTTTTATTCGTTCTGTATACTCGATAACATTCTCTGCCTCAATCGTTTCACTTTCTTCTACCATCGGGCAAATCACATAGATTTGTCTTCCCTCCGCTACTTGCTTATCCATGAAGCGATATGCACTTGGCCTGTAATTCGTGTCCACTACACAGTTTTTGATAGGAAGCCGTTCTGCTGGCAGTTCGTCCACAACGGAGATATCCAAATCACCATACACAATGATTGCAAGTGTTCTAGGTATCGGCGTTGCGCTCATTACCAAGACGTGAGGGCGATCTCCTTTGGTAAGCAAAGCCTCCCTTTGTTTTACCCCGAAGCGATGTTGCTCATCTGTAATCACCAGTGCCAATTGATGATATTCAACCTTTTCCTGAATCAAAGCATGTGTTCCCACAATAATATCAACCTCATGATTCTTTATTTTTGCATACGCTTCCCTTTTTTCCTTCGCTGTCATAGATCCAACCAGCAAGCAAATAGATACTCCATACCCAGTTAACATTGAAAAAAGTGAGTGAAAATGTTGTTTTGCAAGCACTTCCGTTGGTACCATAATACTTCCCTGGTATCCATTCTTGACCGCCATCAGTAAAGATAGAATCGCAAGAATGGTTTTTCCTGAACCGACATCACCCTGAATCAGACGGTTCATGGCATACTCACCGCGTAAATCCTTCTTAATTTCTTCCCAAACCTTATGCTGTGCATTCGTTAAAGCAAATGGGAGGTTATTGATTAAACTATCACATACTGATTGTTCTTCCATCCCATACTCACTTTTGATATATGCCTTACTTTCTTTCAATTTTCTTAACGCAAGCGCATACAGAAAGAATTCATCAAAGACTAGCCTCTGTCTTGACTTAATCATACTTTCTCTATCCTTAGGAAAATGAATTTCCTTCAGTGCTTTTGTGCGGTCAAGCAGTGCATATCCCTTACTAATTGATTTCGGAATATAATCCTTTGCGAAATCCAGACTTGCCAATGCTTGGTCAATTGCCTTTGCAACTGCCTTGTTTGTCATACCTTCTGTTAACGGGTAGATTGGCTGCATAACCTTTAGTAATTTATAGTAATCTCCCTTTTCATAAATTCCAGGTTGTTCCATCACCAAAATACCACTTTTACGGATGACCTTACCACGAAAGATATAGTGATAGCCTAGATGTAAGGTTTTTTGTAAAAAAGCCATATTAAACCAAGTAAGATTTAATACGCCAGAGGAATCTTTTACTTGCACACTGAGAATCTGTAAATTTCTAACTCGTTTCATCTTTGGTGTCATACCGATGGAAGCCTCGATTGAAAGTGTACATCCTTCTTGTATCTGTGAGATTTGAACCGGCTTCTCAAACACTTCATATCCTCTAGGATAATGCTCTATCAAATCCTGCACTGTCTCAATTCTCAACTTATGAAAGATCTTTTCAGTTTTCTCTCCAATTCCTTTTATAACATTAATTTTATCGTTGTAATTCATTATTCACCTCAATAATTCTATATCGCTCATTCACAAAATATTATAAACCATATTAAGGGAATGTAAAAGTAAAAAAGTAAAAAACTAAACTCAGAATAAAACCGTATTATTATGAAGGCTGTTACAAAACTCATAGTCTACATTACTTGTGGGCAAATTTGCTCTGTATTTTAAAAATGCAGAGCAAATTTACCCACAAGTACTATAAACTCTTGTTTTGCAACAGCCATTTTTACAAATTATCTCAAACGGTTACTTTCAAATCGAACCATTGTCTGTAAGCAAAATAATAACCCTCTCATACGATCTTCAATCTCTCCATCTTCCACTGTACAATCTAGTGAAGCAGCCATTGCATCAATCAATTTATCATCGATCTTACTTTTGTTATAATTTAGAATTGTAAGCTTCTGTTCATACTTATTTGCATCGAGAAATTCCAGCAAAATGGGGTTTACTTGCCCTTCTGACGCATTAATTTCATGACTTCCTTCCGGCACATCTTGGTCTGTTGCCATTTGTGGAATCATCTCTGCTGTCATTTCTGAAATCATTTCTGTCTTCACTTCTGTTGTTGTATTATCCTGTTTTTCGATTTGATGAGCAGGTTCCTCTTCTCTAATAATTTCCTCTCTCTTCATAATCTCAAATCGAAACTTTTGATGTACCTCTGGATATTTCAGATGGTCGACTTCACTGATGAACATAGCAAGTGGCCTTACATAGGTCCGAAATTCACCATATAATGCTTGATAAACCACCATTTTTTCTCCAGTTTCCGAATGTATTGCAATGGTAATGATTTGATACAATTTATTTTTGAAATGTTGATAAATTTCGCCTGGTACTGGTAATTTTTCTTTTTCCATTTTACATTCACCCTTTCTAATCAAAAAAATGGCTCGAAATTGCACCTTCCAATCATATTGGTAGATTTACAACTCTTGAGCCACTATTTTTTAGCACTTTCATCTATGACATCTATAACCTGATTATTTATTCCACAGACAATACATAATAATAAATTGGCTGTCCACCTAGATGTACTTCCACATCGAGATCAGGATATTGCTCTATAAGCTCATCTGCAAGATCATTTGCAGCTTCTTCACTTATCTCAGCACCATAATATAAGCTGATTAATTCGGAATTCTCACTAACAAGGCATGAAACTAGTTCTAATGTGGTATCTTTAATATCTGTACCTACGGAAAGAATCGTCTTATCATCAAGACCCATAATATTGCCTTGCTTAATCTCTTTACCATCGATGCTAGTATCTCTTACTGCATAAGTTACTTGACCAGTCTTCACCTTCTGCATTTCTTCAATCATTCTTGCAGCATTCTCTGTTGGAGATTTATCATACACAAAGTTAATCACTGCTGTGATACCCTGTGGTACTGTTTTGGAAGGAATTACAATAATATGTTTATTCTCTGTCAAAGCCTTCGCTTGCTCTGCTGCCAAAATAATATTACTGTTATTTGGTAGAATAAAGATTGTATCTGCATTGACGTTGTCAATTGCATTTAACATATCCTCTGTACTTGGATTCATAGTTTGACCACCTTCAATAAGATAATCAACACCAAGACCGGTAAATATCTCACCTAAGCCTTCACCAATTGAAACTGCGATAAATCCCGCTTTTTTTCTTGGTTTTTTACTTACTGTGGTTTTTGCAAGAGCTTTCGCTTGGCCAGCCAATCTTTCAGCATCCTTAATAACTTTCTCATTATGCTCTTCGCGCATATTATCAATTTTTATTTTTGACAGTGAACCATACGTTAATGCTCTCTGAATAGCCAGACCAGGATCATTCGTATGTACATGCACCTTGACAATATCATCATCGGATACAACGACAATGGAATCACCGATTGACTCAAGAAAAGCTTTAAACGCTAATTCTTTGTCCATATTATATTCTTTTTCAACCATGATAATATATTCAGTACAATAACCAAATTTAATAACTTCAGATATTTCACGTTTACTATTAATTGCTGTACTATGGGGTTCTCTATTCGCAGCAACACTACTTAAGTCAACCTTTTTTCCAATCATTGCGTTATAGGCACCCTTAACGATTTCCAGCAAGCCTTGCCCTCCTGAATCTACAACACCGGCTTCTTTTAATACTGGAAGCAGGTCTGGTGTTTGTGCTAAAACGATTTCCATATGTGCAATAACTTCTTGACCAAAGTAAACCAAATCGTCAGTCTCTGATACAAGATGTGCGGCTTTTTCAGCGCCTCCTCTTGCAACAGTCAAAATAGTTCCTTCTTTTGGTTTCATAACTGCACGATAAGCAGTTTCAACCGCTTTTTGAAATGCATTCGCCATAATAGTAACATTAATCTCTTTACAATCTTTAATCTCTTTCGTAAATCCTCGAAAGAGCTGCGATAAAATAACACCTGAATTTCCTCTTGCGCCACGAAGAGAACCACTAGAAATAGCCTTTGCCAACCCCTCTATCGTGAGTTTTTCAAGGTTATTTACTTCTTTTACAGCAGACATAATGGTAAGTGTCATATTCGTACCAGTATCCCCATCTGGAACAGGGAAAACATTTAATTCATTGATATATTCTTTTTTCGCTTCAATGCTAGCGGCCCCTGCAAGAAACATTTTTTTAAGAGTCTTCGCATCTATCGTTTTAACTGTCACTGGTTTGTTCCTCCTTAAACGTTGTCTTTCTGAGATAACTAATCAATTACTCTAACGCCTTCTACAAAAATGTTGATTTTAGCTACTTCAAGACCTGTAAACTCTTCAACATTATATTTCACATTACTAATCAAATTATCAGCAACTGCAGAGATACTAACACCATAGGACACGATAATATGCAGGTCAATGTAAATCTTATTCTCTTCTACGGTAACATTAACACCGTGGCTTATACTTTCACGCCTTAAAAGTTTAACAATACCTTCCTTTACATTAATGGAGGCCATTCCAACAACACCAGAACATTCTACCGCTGATACGCCAGCATACTTTGCTAAAACTTCCGTATCAATCATAATCTCTCCTATTTGAGTATTCATATGTCCTTTCATATTAACTCCCATCTGCCGGCTTTAGCGGCTATTAATAAGGATGTGTGAAAATTGATTTTCATTTCCACACTTACATAATTTCATTACTATATCTATTATTTAATATTATATCCATTTTTTTTATTAGATTACTCCTTCGTTTTTATCATATTGGAGATAACCTTAGATTTTCTTGCATAATATATATTACTATTAATACATATCGGAAGTGACAAGTGTGAAATGAAAACATTTTCACACAGAAAAAGCCATTTACGTGTCTTTTTCCACTTATGTTTATGCCGCCGTTGGCGACAGAATGGAGGAAATCATGAAACGAATGTTTGGTTTTATATTATTTTGGATTGCCATCGGAATGACTATTATGCTTTTCATTACAAATGGCATCTTGGCAATATGTATTATCATATTATGCCTTTTGCTTGGTTATAATTTGTTCTGTAATTAATTTAGTACTTTTGTCATGCATAAAAAAAGCGGGTGTCAAGATCCTCCCCTGACACCCATCGTTTTCTTATGCGCGTTCTACTTTACCGGATCTAAGACAGGAAGTACAAACATACATTTTTTTTGCAGCACCGTTAAGCTTTACTTTAACAGATTTCACATTAGATTTCCACATCTTATTCGTTCTTCTATGAGAATGACTCACAGCGATTCCAAAGTGAGCACCTTTATCACAAATCGAACATCTAGCCATCAAAAGCACCTCCTTAGGTATTATTATAGACATTTTTGACCTTACAAACAAATTTATTCTACCAGAATATGAATCATATTGCAAGTAATTTTTTGTATCCTTTATCTATTTTTCCTCATTCTTCGTATTTTCTTGAGACTTTAGCACCTCATCTACTTTACGATCTATGTCATCCTTCTTTTTAGAACCCTTTGTGAATTTATTTACTATGTCTGGTATCATATCAAGAATTTTAGTTACACTGTCTTGATTCTTCACATTAACGAGCTTTGATGAACCATTTTGGAGCACTAGTACTGAACTTGGCGAAATTTTTCCACCAAGACCTCCACCCGCATTGTTCTTTTTATCTCCTGCAAAAGCTCCGGCACCCACTCCAAAGCTTACCTCTACCAGAGGAAGAATAATTGTTCCGTCTTCGAATTTAACTGCATCTCCGACCACTGTTTTTGTTGATAAAAAGCTATCCATCCCTTTAAATAATGATTCCACTGTTGAGTTGAAATTGTTATCTGTCATTATAACGCCTCCTTAAATATTTTAATATTCTTCTTTAATAGTTTAAATCGTTTATCTAATATAAGTTTTATAACTATTATTAGTAATGTAAATAATCTTATTCTTCCTCTTGCATAAAGCTTGCCTTCAAATCGTTTATTTATAAAATCAGGTGTAATTTGTATGCATTCTCCATAGTATCCATATATTATACTAGCGACTCCAAGTGCTTGTCCTGTTGAACATGGATCACCAGTTCCAAAGACTAAGGAAACTCTCAGTTTTGTTGGTGCCATATGCTTCAGTAGCTTACCGACACTTGCTAAGGATAATTTTATACCATTCTGATTAACCTCTTCATTTAGAAAATCACGTGCCAATCCAATGATTCGTTTTATATTACTAAGGGTATCAAAAATACTCTTAATCTTCTTTTTTATTTTCTGAAAGAAATTCTTTATATTATTCTTAAAATTACGTATTTTATTGAGAAATTTTTGAATAATAGAGGAATTCTCAGGAATTATATTTTCTTTGAAATCTTCATTCCTATGTTCTTCGATATCTTCATTTGTATGTTCATTTGTATCTTCATTTGTATCTTCTCTTGTATCTTGCTTTATATCTTGCCTTATATCTAGCTTTATATCTTGCTTTATATCTTGCTTTATATCTAGCTTTGTAGCTTGCTTTATATCTTGATTTATATCTTGTCTTATATCTTGATTTATATCTTGATTTATATCTTGATTTATATCTTCTTTTGTAATTTCTCTTAAATTTTCTTTATTCTCTTTTATGTTCTCATTAATAGCTTCTTTTACATCATCTTTGCTATCATTTGTCCTATCTTTTTTTTGACTATTATCATCTTGACTATCACTTTGATAAGATTTCTCATTCAAAGATTGTTTTATGATTTCACTTCTACCTTCGGGCAGATGATTATCTTTTCTTTTTATTTTTTTATTTCTTTCTCGTATATTATGTTTTCTTCTTTTCTTTTTCGGTGATTTCGGTCTTAAATTATCAAAGATAATTCTACCAAAGATTCGAACTTGAATGTGAAGCTTTCCTTCATCATGTGTAATGCGTGCATGTACTATGTGTAACAGCCAACTAATCTTACTAGTTAGAATAAATCTCTCGTCTTGCTCAACTAAAATCATGTACCGAATCGGTATAAAGAGCACCACAATAAGCAATAGTAGTAAAATGCCAAGTAGTGTCAATATTATAAATCCTATTATTTTTAAGATAAGCAAAATTAATTGTAGCATCTTCCCACATCCTACCGCTTATTGTTTTAAACCATAATAATTCAACTTAAGTCAACCTTCGTTATTGCCTTATACAAAATATGTCCTTACATCAAAGCCTCCAGTTTGATTATAAATCTCTACAATCATATCCTGAACCAATGAGATAGCCTCTTCTTTTCCTTCTGCTAAGCCTACAATGCAGAAATCAGTTTTCTTATAATGTGGAAATAAAAGCTCATTAGCATCCATAATGTCAAACAAATTGTCTGGTTGAGAAGCAAACGCAATACAATATACATGAAAGGTAGCCTTTCTCTTACTGATGGCGGCAATTACCTTTTTCTTTTTCTTTTCCATTTTATCACTCAGGAATAGTCTTGTTGTCCATCGAATCATAGCGATACCCTTACCCTTATTCAAAATATACAGATATTTGTCATCCATATGACTTAATCGTACGGATTTAACCCCAAGTGGATTATACCACATATTACCATTATAAATACATAGCTATTCGGACATTATTTTTCTAATTATCTCAACACAAGCTGCTTTTTCCGGATAGGTACACCCACTGATGGAATATCTAATATAGTCCATCACTTCTTTATGATTCTGAAAAAATACAGGCATTCGGTTTAGCGTATTAGCCATTACGGCTTTTCCAATTGCTCTATCCTGGCTTTCAAATAATTTCTTGAGTTCCTCCAACAGTTTGTTCTTTTCTAATTCTATATCGACCTCATTTACAGTTTGTTCTGATTTTGCTTCATTAAAGTCAATAAAAATGCTGTTGGATAAGAGATCTTGTGTTCGAAGTAAACCATTCAAAATTTTATCTATCATCAAGCTTTGGGTAAGTCTCCTATGATTCATGTCCACTTCATAAAGAACACCTTCCAAATTTGCAACTTCAAATGAAAGTACTTCTTGTACGCCTTCAATCTGTACAAATTGATCAATCACCTTTGTAGATAGATTTTTATTCGACTTCTTTCTAAACTCCTTGTTTACTACACTAATAATTTGGGATACAGCCTTTTCTTGCTCTTGCCAATTTGTCGCACCAAATCCTTTATATGGTGCACAAAGCAGGATTGCATAAACTTCATTTGTAATTTCTTGTAAGCTATAATAGGTAGAGGTCTCTCGTTCCAAATATTCAATTGCTTCTTGTAACAAGTTGCTTGCATTTTGATATTCCAATTGAGATAAATTTTTATAAGTTAACTGAGCAAGATTTTCTTTCTTCTTCAATAACTCTGGATAATATTCTTCCATTCCGTCTGGATGATACAACATTGCACCAGTACGTAGCAGATACAGATAGGTATCTAGTGCAGACTGATAGGAACCTTGATATGCTAAAATACTGCCACTTAATAGTTCATAATATTTTGTCTTCGTCAGTCGAACTGGTAATTGACCAATAATTTCTTTAATTTTCTCATTAATGATCAAATTATCTTGTGTATCGAAAATATAACTTAATATTTCCTTTGCAAAATCATCGTCATTAACCTGAATTATTTCCTCTTTAAATTGATACTCAATTCGATTTAATAAATATTCATAGATCTGAAATATATCTGTATACGCTGTTAGGACTTTCATTCTTTTCATTATTTCATTGCGAATCTGATCAACCGCCTGGATGGCCGCTTCCATCCTATCACCATTTTGATTCTGTATTACATTTTCTTTCATCAACACATTGATTTGCTCTATTAATTCATTGGAAGCTTCGCTAGAACTAGTCTCATTATCGCAATATGCTTCATAAAAGGCAAAGTAATGCATAGCAAGTCTTATTCCAGCATAGGAAGAATAGTTACTCGTCATTTCATTGAAGAATTGAGGAATACTAACTTCCAAATCATTTCCGCCCATAATATCATTTTTTATATTTTTCATTTTTTTATCCATTTTTTCCTCCATTTTGCCACCAACGGGGGCACAAACAAAATTTCTCCTACATTTTTATCAATCTATTCATTTCGCATATTTACGTGTGCTTTTTATTCGAAATAGGTCAATGAATATAATGCTTATTATAACGATTATCCCCATGATTAAAAGCATCTGATGTGCTTCATTGATGTAATAATCCACATCATTGTATACTATTATATCAGTAAATCCCTGAATCAACCAGCTATTTGGTATGAATTTAAAAATCTGGTTTACTATACCATCATAGAGTCCTGATATCATTGCATAGAATCCAAGTCCACCTGAGGTTAAGATCAGAATAGAACTTATTAATTGAAATGCAATCATGCTCTTTACAAGCATTGAAATCAGTATAAATACCCCTCCCATTACAGCAGCAGTCAATAGTAATAAAAGGTAAAGGCTAATCCACAGCATTTTGTCATTTATCCCTGCTTGGCTACAAATTAAATAAGTAAAAATTAAACAAATGACGCCTTCCGTCAATACTAAAGCAATAAAATTGCCGCAGTCCTGCTTGAAAGCATGAAATCGGGAGATTCTTAATCTCTCAGATACCCCTAATTCTTTTTCCTTTACCGTACTTGAGATGATAAACATTGCAATAAATGAAATAAAAATACCAAGAATTCCAATAATCATCTGTTTATAAAGTATTACATTTGAGATTGGTTCTGCATTTATTACCGTATTCTCCTTATTAACATAAACCATTTGAAATGCAAAATCAAAATCACTACTTGTCTTTTGTAGATTTTGAATGTAATCCTCATATTCCAGTTTCGTATGTTTTACACCGGCAAAGGAAATGGATTCATATAAATTCAAGCACTTATAATAGCATATGGAATGCATCATTTCTCCTGCAATAATATCCGAAATAATGGAGGCAGATTTCTTATTCGTAAGAAAATACATCGTAATAACTTCATTTACTTTTCCGCGTTGTAGTTGCTGTTCATAACCTTCCTCAATTACAAATACAGCATTAATCATCTCATCCAACAACAGTATTTCTAGTTTCTTCTCACTACCCTCTATAATGGACAGTGCAGGTATCTCTTTAATCCTATCAATTAACTCTTTTGAGTTTTGACTATGATCATAATCAACAATTCCAATTGGAAGCGCACTTTTATCTTCTGCTGACAAGGAAAGAGAATGCAGCATGAATGAAAATAAAAGAATGGAAGAAAACAGAACGAGCAAGGTTAATTTATCTTTGATAATCAACTTCATACGTATGTTAAATAAATCATTGATATCCTTGATAAATATGGAGAGTTTATGCTTCATGAGTCTCTCCCGTCCGGCAGAATACAAACACCGCCACAAGAAACATCATAATGGATATGATCAAAAATCCGGTTATTATTCTATCTAATGTTACCAGATGCTGTACTTGTTTTATGAGTAGAATTCCTTTAATCATATAATAACTGGGGGTAAGTTTTGATAATCGTACGATATCCTGTGGTAAAAATTGAATTGGGATGATACCGCCTCCGATTACAACAAAGTAAAATATAAGAAGATTACCGACAAGAATATATCTCTGCGTTGTTTTAAATAATGAACTTAAGAATAATGCAAAAGTAACACAAAACAACGAAATTGATAAACAGAAAAATACTTTCTTAACAGATAAATTATTAATATGAAGTAAAGCCATAGCCCCATAGGAAAAAAGAGTCATCATAACTGACATCAATAGTACTCTTGCAAGTAGAAAGCGAAAAAGTGATAATTGTGTTGTCTTAATTCTCGAAAATGTTCCTAGCATAACTTCTCTTAATATCTGAAACCCAATATAAAGTCCCGCATACAATAGTCCCATAATAAGTACACAAATCACATAATACTCTGCAACTGATGTCATTGGAAAAGTATCGACCGGTTCAAAAGAAAAGAAGGCTTCTTTGCCAAGTGCCGTAAATATCATGTCATAAGATATCTGCTCGTTGCAATCATTAATCAACTCACCATCCATACCATCCATCGTCATCATATCATATAATCCAACTGCATTTAATTCCACAGCTGCAATATACTTCTCATAGCTTTTTAATAAGTTTTGGAAAAGAATCGCCTTCGTTGTATCTTCTATGTTAATTACAACTTTAATAGGAGTATGCTCTAAAACAATCATATTTTGGGCAAAATTCTTCGGTATTTCCAAGTAAATATCAATCTCTCCATTTTCAAAAGAAGTAATAATTTCATCACTTTCCCCTGTAATAACGGTCAGTAGACTCGAAAAAGTATCGCTACTATTAAAATAGGTAAGTAACAAATCTGAATAAGAACTATCATCCAGATTGATGACACCCAATTTTAAGGAAGTCTTTACTAGATCGCCATCATTCTTTTTATTATAATAAGTGCCTATTATGATAATAATAAGCACTGTAAGAATTCCTATCAATATTTTTTTGTTTGTAACAATTTCTTTGATATCTTTTATCATTGTATTTAGCATTGCTACTCCCGAGTAATACTATTTTTTAACATGCTCATGGGTAAATAAATGATCCATACAATACTCATAATTCCCATCACATTTTGAACAAAATCGGAACTCCAATTGGTCGTCATCTAACTCTGTCCTACCACAAACAGCACACTTATGCCTTGTTATCGTTGTCTTCCCACGAAATTGCGTGACATTATCGCGGTTTACAGAGTTTTTCATTTGTTTACGATAATTTGCTTTTCTCTGATATTCCCTTGGCGATAACTTCTTATAATTACGTGTTGCAAAGAAGAAAATAAAAAAGTTTGTAAGTGCTACCAGAATAGAAATACCAATGGAAGACTGAAGCAAGTCCCCTGAAGTCAGATAACTAAATACTTCATAGGATAGTAACGCGCCATATAGATATGCTAAGTATTTTACCTTCACAGGAATAATAAAGAGTAGTAAAAACTGCACATTTGGATAGAGGGCTGCAAAGGCAAAAAACATGGAACGGTTGATATAAGTTAATCCAAGTGACATACTCATACCAGTAATTGCGTATAAAATAACGGTAGCCAGTATATTAAATAAAATACCAGAGAGGAAGTATAAATTAAAACGAAATGCCCCCCATGACTTTTCTAGTGAATTGCCAATCATAAAATATAAATATAGCTCAAGTGCCATAAATAATGGATTGGAACTCGATACCGGCTGAATAAGAAAAGTAAATACCCTCCATACCTGTCCCTTCAAAAGCATCCTAATATCTAAACTTAAGTACGTATTGTAAAAATCTGGATTTGTCAAGCTAAAGAAATAGCCTAAAGCATATAAAACAATAATGTACTTCATTAGATTTTGAATCGCGTATCTTCCAAACTTTCTTTCTAATTGATTCAGTAATTTCATAGAAAAACACCCTTCTTTTTGCTTGTTGTTCTTATTACGTTAAAAAAGTTTCTTTTTCCGAAATACAAACACCGTAATTATTGTTATCAAAAGTGCAGCCAATATAGTAATATAAAATCCGAATGGATTACTTCCACCAGGTATATTCACAAAATTCATACCAAAAAAGCTTGCAACCATAGTAGGAATCGAAAGTACAATTGTAACAACAGCTAAGAATTTCATTACTATGTTAAGATTATTGGAAATGATAGATGCAAATGCATCCATTGTTCCACTTAAGATACCACTATAGATGTTTGCCATCTCTATGGCCTGTTTATTCTCAATAATAACATCTTCTAAAAGTTCTTGATCCTCTTGGTATTGTTTGATACTATCAATTTTTAACATCTTTTCTAATACCACTTCATTGGAACGGAGCGAGGTAGTAAAATAAACTAAACTTTTCTCTAATTCTAAAAGATCAATCAATTCACTATTATGCGTTGAGATATGAAGTTTATGTTCAATCTCTTCGCTCTTTCGATCAATTGTCCTAAGATGCTGTAAAAAGGTAGTCGCATTTTTATAAAGAATTTGCAAAATAAATCTTGTCTTTTTAAAGGTATGAAAGTCTCTCACTCGTCCATCCATAAAACATTTTAGAATAGGACTTTCCTCTAAGCAAACTGTAATCAGAAAATCCTTTGCAACAATAATTCCGAGTGGTATTGTCACATAGCGATCTTTATCATTACGTTTCTCTAGCGTAGGTATATCCACTACAATTAACGTATATTCCTGTTCAACCTCAATTCTTGAGCGCTCCTCCTCATCCAAAGGTGCTCGTAATTGATTAATGTCTATTCCTTTTGATTCTGCCATTTCTAGCAGTTCGGTAGCAGACGGGTTGGTCATCGCAACCCAACAGCCCTCCTGTATTTCTGTCAGCTTTTGAACTGTGCCTTCAGAGGTTTTAAAAATTTCAATCATAAAATGCCCCTTTCTACTGCGTAATAATAAACAGTAGATATCAAATAGCATTTCAATAATTCAAATTATGCTCTTGATCTATCTGCTTTTAAATGCAGTAAGTATTATGTTGTTGTTTTGACTTTGCTTATGACTACTGGGCCCGGCTTCCATCCTTACCACATCCTCCACGATATATTTTATACTTATTATATGTTTTTCATCATCCTTTGTCAAATAAAAACGAGCAATTAAAAGTCTTCCCTACTTTCAATGAATTATGACGTGTTCATAAAACAAGGGGTTACAACGAGGTCACTGAAAAAGTCTCTTCTCTACAAAAAGACTTTTTCAGTGGCCTCAAAATAGCCCTTATTTTTTAGCCTGCTGAATTTCTACAGCTCTTGCCCCTCTTCGCTCATGATTGGAAGCTGTAAAGTCGTTCCCGGCAATACATAAATGCCATTCAAATCATTATGATGAAGTAAATGATCTAATTCAATTCCAAATTTATCTAATATACTGCGAATTGTATCACCTTCTTCAACTAAATAAGTAGTGAAATCCATTGGTTTACTAGGCTTAATCACTGGGATACAAATAGCTTCACCAATTTGTAAATTATAAACCTCCGCAAATGGATTTGCATTGATAATTAATGCTATTGGCACATTATATCTTCTGCTAATGCTATACAATGTATCTCCATGTCTTATATTATAGTAAATACAGTCACCATTCATTCTTGATTTCCTCCTAATTTAATCTAATTTTCTTAAGAAAACAGACTACTTACCCTTATATTATATTCGTACCTACCACATATGGAGACTTATCCTTTTGTTTATCTCAGAATTACCCGCTAGCCTCTTCTTTCTTCTAATTAGTTTTTATTTAGTTCCTATTTTTAATTCTTGAACTTCCTATTCATCTATCGTATAATATAGAAAGCTTATTTTTGCGTTAGCATTTCTTGAGGAGAGATAAAGACCATGATAAATTACAATAAAACCTTAGGTATAGATATAGGATCAACCACTGTTAAAATAGTAGTTCTTAATGCTGAAAAGGAAATTCTGTTTTCCGATTATGAACGCCATTTTGCTAATATACAAGATACACTAGCCGGCTTAATGAAAAAGGCAGGAGAAGCCTTAGGTGATCAAGCGGTATCACCAGTTATTACTGGATCAGGTGGTTTAACGATTTCCAAGCACTTAGAAATTCCATTTGTTCAGGAAGTTATTGCAGTATCTACTGCTCTTCAAGATTATGCACCACAAACCGATGTTGCAATCGAGCTAGGTGGTGAGGATGCTAAAATCATCTATTTTACAAATGGGATTGATCAACGTATGAACGGTATCTGTGCCGGTGGTACAGGTTCTTTTATTGACCAGATGGCAAGTCTTCTTAAGACAGATGCAGCGGGCCTAAATGACTATGCTAAAAACTATCAGGCTATTTATCCGATTGCTGCAAGATGTGGCGTATTTGCAAAATCCGATATTCAACCACTAATTAATGAAGGCGCAACCAAGCCTGATTTATCAGCCTCAATCTTTCAAGCAGTAGTAAACCAAACCATTAGCGGTCTCGCTTGTGGTAAACCTATTCGTGGAAATGTTGCTTTTTTAGGCGGCCCTCTGCACTTCTTATCCGAACTTAAAAATGCCTTTATTCGAACCTTGAACTTAACAGAGGAGCATATTATTGCACCTGAACATTCTCATTTATTTGCAGCAGTAGGTGCTGCGATGAATGCGAACCCTGAAATACTTATTGAATTCTCCTCCTTGTACCAAAAGCTTTCTGATGGTATCAAGATGGAGTTTGAAGTAAATCGTATGGAACCCTTGTTCGCAGACGAAGAAGAATATAAGGTTTTTCAAAATAGACATTCACAACACACCGTAAAAAAAGCAACCCTAAGTAACTATGAAGGTGATTGCTTCCTTGGTATCGATGCAGGTTCTACCACCACTAAGGTTGCAGTTGTTGGTGAAGACGGTTCTTTACTCTACTCCTTTTACAGTAATAATAATGGTAGTCCATTAAAAACTGCTTTAAAATCGATTAAGGAGATTTATGAGCTTCTTCCTGATAGTGCAAAAATAGTACGTTCCTGCTCTACAGGTTACGGCGAAGCTTTGATGAAAGCCGCATTATTATTAGATGAAGGCGAAGTTGAAACAGTAGCACATTATCACGCTGCTGCCTTCTTTGAACCAAAGGTAGATTGTATTCTGGACATTGGCGGTCAGGATATGAAATGTATTAAAATCAAGAATAATTCCGTAGATAATGTATTATTAAATGAAGCCTGCTCCTCTGGCTGTGGTTCTTTTATAGAGACCTTTGCAAAATCCCTCAATTTTGAGGTTGAAGATTTTGCAAAAGTTGCCTTGTTTGCAACAAACCCTATCGATCTTGGTACGAGATGCACTGTATTTATGAACTCTAAGGTAAAGCAAGCGCAAAAGGAAGGTGCAACCGTTGCCGATATCTCCGCCGGTCTTGCCTATTCAGTTATTAAGAATGCCTTATATAAAGTAATTAAGATTACTGACCCGAAAGATCTCGGGGAGAAAATCGTAGTACAGGGTGGTACCTTCTATAATGATGCCGTTCTAAGAAGCTTTGAGAAAATATCCGGATGCATTGCTGTTCGACCAGATATTGCAGGTATCATGGGAGCATTTGGTGCGGCTCTCCTTGCAAGAGAACATTATACAGGCGAAGAAAGTACCATGCTTACAATAGATAAAATCAATAATTTAAAATTTGAATCCTCTATGGCGCGTTGCAAAGGATGTACCAACAGCTGTCTCTTGACAATTAACCGTTTTACAGGTGGCAGACAATATGTATCTGGTAATCGATGTGAGCGTGGACTTGGTAAAGAAAAAAACAAAGAAAAAATTCCTAACTTATTTGAATATAAGGAAAAGCGTTATTTTTCCTATCAATCACTCGATGATGAACAAGCTTATCGTGGTACCGTGGGTATTCCAAGAGTTCTGAATCTGTATGAGAATTATCCATTTTGGCACACCTTCTTTACTGATCTTGGTTACAAGGTAGTATTATCGCCTGCCTCAACACATAAGATTTACGAGCTCGGTATTGAATCCATTCCAAGTGAGTCAGAGTGTTATCCTGCCAAGCTTGCACATGGACATATTATGTGGTTATTAAAACAAGGCATTAATTACATATTCTACCCTTGCATTCCTTATGAAAGGCGTGAAGTAGAAGGCTCCAATAATCATTATAATTGTCCAATTGTTACCTCCTACGGTGAGAACATCAAGAATAACGTAGAAGAATTAAAAGATCCAAATATTCGTTTTGAGAACCCTTTTATGTCCTTTGAAAGCGATGAAATATTGAGTAAACGACTTATAGAAATCTTTACTGCAGATTCTGACATCTCAGAGAGTGAAGTTAAGAAAGCATTTGACGCCGCTTGGAAAGAGCTTCTATCTGCTAGAGACGATATGCGTAAGAAGGGTGAAGAAACAATTGCTTATCTAAAAGAAACAGGCAGAAAAGGCATTGTACTTGCAGGTCGCCCTTATCATATTGATCCTGAGATTAACCATGGTATTCCTGAGCTAATTAACTCCTATGGGGTAGCTGTATTAACAGAAGACTCCATTTCACATCTTGGTAAGATTGATCGTCCTTTAATTGTTGTAGATCAATGGATGTATCATTCCAGATTATATGCTGCTGCCTCTTTTGTGTGTACTCAACCTAATTTAGAGCTAATTCAGCTCAACTCTTTTGGTTGTGGATTAGATGCTGTTACCACGGATCAAGTGAGTGATATTCTTATTAAATCAGGTAGAATTTATACAGTATTAAAGATAGACGAAGTAAATAATCTTGGAGCAGCTCGAATTCGTATCCGTTCTTTGCTCTCTGCAATCCGTGAAAGAGAAAGTAAGCATGTGGCAAGTAAGGTAATTTCCTATGCGCATCACAGAGTTGTCTTTACGGAAGAAATGAGAAAGGACTATACCATCTTAGCACCACAGATGTCTCCTATTCATTTTGATCTTTTAGAACCAGCCTTACGTGCCGGTGGTTATCATGTCATTGTACTACCAAATGATAATAAAGCTGCTGTTGACGTTGGATTAAAATATGTAAATAATGATGCTTGCTTCCCATCACTGATGGTAGTCGGTCAAATCATGGATGCTCTACTATCCGGCAAGTATGATTTGAACAAAGTAGCCATCATGATTACTCAAACTGGCGGTGGCTGCCGTGCTACCAATTATATTGGTTTTATCCGTAGAGCTTTAGAAAAAGCCAATATGACACAAATTCCTGTCATCTCCTTAAGCACTTCCGGCCTAGAGAAAAATCCAGGTCTTAAGATTACACCTAGATTATTAATTTCTGCCATGCAGGCGCTTGTTTACGGCGACGTATTTATGAGAGTACTCTATCATACCAGACCGTATGAAAAGGTGGCTGGTTCGGCAAATGCACTTCATGATAAATGGCGTACTATTTGCATGAAGAGTATTGCGAAAGGCAATTGGAATGAATACAAACGTAATATTCGTGGCATTATCCATGATTTTGATACACTACCTATAAATGAAAATGTAATAAAACCTAAGGTAGGAATTGTTGGAGAAATTCTTGTTAAATTTTTACCAACTGCCAACAATCATTTAGTTGAATTATTAGAATCAGAAGGTGCTGAGGCAGTAGTTCCTGATCTTCTGGATTTCTTCATGTACTGTTCTTACAACGAAAACTTTAAAGTAAGATACTTAGGTAAGAAAAAATCCGGTGCCAGAGTTAATAATTTAATTGTCTTCGGCCTAGAGCAAATGCGTAAGGCAGCTAAAAAAGCATTAACAGAAAGCAATCGATTTGCTCCACCTGTTTCGATTAAAAAGCTTGCAGAATATGCTGCGCCCATTGTATCCATTGGTAATCAAACAGGGGAAGGCTGGTTCTTAACTGGTGAAATGATTGAATTAATCCACTCCGGTGTTAAGAATATTGTATGTACGCAACCGTTTGGATGTCTCCCGAACCATGTCGTAGGAAAAGGTGTCATCAAAGAACTTCGTAGACAACATCCAGAATCCAATATTGTGGCTGTCGATTACGATCCCGGTGCAAGTGAAGTTAACCAATTAAATCGTATTAAACTAATGTTGGCGACGGCAGTCAAAAACATGAATAAAGAATAGGGCGAAGAACAAGAGCAAAACCAGAGCAGAACAAGCGCAAAGTAAGAGCAATACAAGAGCAAAAAGCAAGAGTAAAACAAGTGCAAAAAACAAGAGCAAAACTAGTGCAAAACAAGTGCAAAACAAGTGCAAAAAGCAAGAACAATTGAGGGGATTTTCTCGCCTTATTGGTGCCAGTAGGATCGGATTGTTTTTCGTTATCTCTACAGCCAATTGTCATGGTCCGTTATAGGAAGACATATAAATTCGATATGTCTTCCTATAGCGGACCATGACAACAGGCAGTAACGATAAACGAAAAACAGTTTCCGACCCTACCAACACCAATAAGGCGAGGAAATCCCCATTTATGTGTTCTCAATATGATGTCTAAAGCTTTATTTAGTACTTATATTTAGTACTTTTATTTAATACATTTATTTAATACATTTATTTATTCTTTTATTTAGTTCTTTTATTTAGTACTTTTATTTATTACATTTATTTATTCTTTTATTTAGTACTTTTATTTATTACATTTCTTACATTCTTTATTTTTATTCTTCTCCTTATCATCCTCTGTCAGTTCTTTTGAAAATTCTGTTGAAAATCCAGCTTGATAATTCTTATTATAAATTTCTTTTTTTGTGGCTTTGTTTTTATTAGGACTTTGTATCGATTTCATTACAAGATAAATTACTGAATATAAAATAATCATGATAATTCCTGCAATAAGCCCTGATGCCTGCCCAGAGATAAATGGCATACTTAAGATAATAATAATCATACTGAATAAAGCTATCCACGAAGTATATGGGTATCCAGCCATCTGGCATTTTCCTTCTGGAGGGCATCCATTCTTTTTACGAAAACGTATATGGGTGGCCATAATTGCTGCATAGGTAAATAGCAATGCGAAACCACCAGAGCTTATCAAAAACAAGTATACTCTAGGAAGTAAAAGACCAAAGCCTAGTCCCATCAGCATCGCAAGGCCGGAAAATAAGATTCCTCGATAAGGAACATCCTTTTCATCTTTTAGCCACTTCGGTGCTTGACCTTCATCCGCTAGTGAACGCATCATTCTTCCAAGTCCAAACATTGCAGCTAACATCGTAGAAAGGATTGCAGTAATCAGTACAAAATTTAAAACTGTTCCAGCCCAACCAATTCCCCACCGATTAAGCGCTGCTACCATAGGGCTAACACTCTCATTCAGCTGTGTTGTAGGGATTAGTGGTAGTAATACCAGAATCGTAACTATATATAATCCTACAAGACATAACACTGTATTTTTAATTGCTTTCGGAACTGTTTCTCTTGGATTTTCTGCTTCTGAAGCTGCTAGTCCAATTATTTCAAAACCTGCATAGGTAAATATTACGATGAGCATACTTCCTGCGATACCCTTTATACCTCCCGGCATGAACGATTCTTTTGTTAATTCTCCAGCACCAAGTGCGGGAGTTCCCGGAATTACTCCAATAATCAATAATAGTGCTAGAATAATAAAGGAAACTAATGCTAGCAGCTTTACTGCCGCGAGCCCGCTCTCAAGTTTACTTAGCTTATTAGCACCCAAAAGGTTAAGCAAGGTAACCAAAATTATAATTATGCTTCCAAGTAAGGCGATGGATAGGTTGGGTATCCACTTACGAACAAGGATTGATACCGCTGTGGCTTCACTCGACATAGATAGAACCATTCCTGTCCAATACACCCATCCAACAACAAATCCAGCTCCCGGCCCGAAGACATCAGCTGTAAAGGTACGAAAAGAGCCAGAATCAGGATTTGCTACCGTCATCTCGGACAAAGCAAAAAGTATAAAGTAAACTAGTATTCCTCCTACGATATAAGATATAATTATAGCAGGCCCTGCAGCCTCAATAGCTACCGCCGAACCAAGAAAAAATGATCCACCAATTACAGTTCCTAGTGCCATCATTGTAAGCTGCCCTGCAGACAGTCCTTTGTCTTTTTTCTTCATATTTTCCTACATTCCTTTCGCTTCGCTCAAGGCACAAACAAGTTATGAAAACTGTTGCACCCCTTCACTTTTTGTTATAAAATTTCTTTATGGAATAGCAATACACTACAGAGCACGGAGGAGGGAGTGGTGAATTCTATTCGACCCCGCATATTTATATGTGCCGTCGTCCTTTCAAGCACAAACAAGTGGGACATTGAGCCCGGACTCTTATTATTGGTAATAAACCATGTTTATTTAGTCGCAGGATGACAGTCAATGTTGCTATTCCTATTTTATTAAGGTGGTGATACTTATGATGAGGCTTGTTTACCCCATCTGTTGTGGACTTGATGTCCACAAAAATGTTATCGTTGCAGCCATCGTTACTACAAACAATGTTGGAATATCCGAATATAAGCAGAGATCTTTTTCCACCATCAACTCTGATATTCAGAAATTTCACGACTGGTTAATTGAAAATGATTGTTATCATGTCTGCATGGAATCCACTGGTAAGTATTGGATTCCTATTTTTAATTACCTCGAAAATGACATTGATGTGTGCCTTACACATCCCAAGTATGTTAAAGCGATCAAAGGAAAGAAAACCGACAAAAAGGATTCAAAATGGATTGCTGACCTCTACAAATTCGACTTGGTTCGATGTTCCTTTATTCCGCCAAAAGATTTTCGCCAACTTCGCGAACTAGCACGCTACCGATTTAAAATTGTCTGCATGAAATCCTCAGAAAAAAACAGGATTCAGAACTGTATGACTGTTTCCAACATCGGAATCGCCAGTGTTCTTTCTGACCCTTTTGGCAAGACTGCCACAGAAATCATGTCCTATTTGCTTAAAAACACTTCGGATTCGATCGATGACAAAGCAGTCCGTAAACTTATCAAAAAAGGAGCAATAGCCAAATCCGATGAAATCATTGAAGCAATCAAGGGTTACAACATCGAAACCGATCAAGCTAAAAAACTTGTGCTTGCCAGAGACCATCTTGATTATCTGGATGATATGATTACCCAAACTGAGGTTGAACTTTATGTCAGAATCAAACCCTATTATGAATTTGTGGAATACCTATCTTCCCTTCCTGGTGTAACAGAACTCAGTGCAACAATTATTCTTGCTGAGATTGGCGTGGATATGAATATCTTTGATGATGCGAAGCATCTTTGCTCCTGGTGTGGGCTTTCTCCTTCTAACAATGAGTCTGCCGGAAAGAAGAAATCTGTCCGTATTGCAAAAGCTGGTGCTTATCTAAAACCAATGATGGTTCAGTGTGCTCTTGCAGCAATTAAGAGTAAAAAGCAGCCTTATTTTGCAATCAAATATGGTCGTATTAAGAAACGTCGTGGTCACAAAAAAGCAATTATTGCAATAGCCAGAATGATGATGGTTTGTATCCATCACATGGTTTCTGAAAAACAATATTTCAACCCAACTGATTATACGGAATTGATGGATCCGCATGTAAATCAGCCAAAAGTAACACTAAATGATGCCAATGTTTTTGCCTATCTTGAAGCTCAAGGATACGATACTTCCTAATTAGTCCAATGCAACGATAACTAATACTGGTTTTCTAATACTGTAAAAACATAGGGTTTTAAAAACCCTTAGTTAAAGTCGCCTTTAAAACCACTTTATTTTCACTCTTTCCTCCATGCCATTAAGTACATAATGGATATTATTCCTTAAACAAAGAAATACATTCTCTCAAAACTCCTGTTAGTCCATATATTTTTTAAATATCTCTTTGCATAAATTTAACATTTTTTGTATCATATTGTTTATTTATATGATAAAATGAAAAAAACAATTATCGGGGGTGTTACAATGTTTCGAAATGAAAGAAATCAAGTTCGTTCGGGCTGGAAAATAGCCGCTGTCACTGCTGCGATCGTTGCGATTATCATCGTAATTTCATTAATCGTCGGAATTGTAGTAAATATTAAGCTACTTGCAAGCCATGACATTGATTTAAAAACCTTGAAATTGACAGAAAAAGGAATGCGGGTTGAGAATTACATGAATATGGTTTTACTCTTTATACAAGAAGTAGTTATGATAATAACGCCAATTTTTGCATGGAAAATTATAATGAGAAGTCCTCTTTCACATATGGGATTGGACTCCTTTAAACGCCATATTAAGGAATTAATCATTGGCCTTAGCATTGGCGCAGTATCGATATCCGTCGTGTTTTTTGCAATTGTATTATCTGGAAATGCAAAGGTTGAATCATGGATACCTCATTTTTCATTTGATACAATTATTTATCTATTTCTATTTATTTTGGTTGGATTTGCCGAAGAAATTTATGGAAGAGGTTTTATTATGTCTACCCTCAGGCAGACAAGAAGTGTACCTGTAATTGTTATTGTTTCATCAATAATTTTTGCTTTATTACATTCTGGTAATTCTGGTATTGGTATTCTTCCGTATATCAATCTTACTTTAGTGGGTCTTTTCTTTGCTTATATCTATTTGAAATCAGGTAACATCTGGATGTGTATTGGCTATCATATTACCTGGAATTATTTCCAAGGAAATGTCTATGGATTTCCTGTAAGTGGAATGGATACTAAAGGCATTATCACAACTATGTACGAAAAAAACAATATTATAAATGGAGGCCAATTTGGACCAGAAGGAGGATTACTAGTAACTGTAGTAATTTTGATCGGATTTCTATTTGTTAATATCTTCTACCAGAACAGTAATTATGACTTTTTAGCTTCTGAACCTGATATAAAGGAAGAGATTGATTCCGAGTAATTCAGTATTTTACGCACAATAATTAAGGGGTAGTTGCAAAATATGCAGCTACCCCTTTTGAAAAAGACAGCAGTATTTCAGCTGTCTTTTTCAATATTCTCTATTTGCCAATCAATTTGTTTGGCTTCGTTTTTGATAAGAAATTCATTTGTTTTACTAAAAGGTTTACTTCCAAAAAAACCACGATAGGAAGATAACGGACTTGGATGTGGTGCCTCTAAGATAAGATGCTTTTTATTATTAAGCATATTCTTCTTTCTCTGCGCCGGTTTACCCCATAGTATGAAAACGATTGGGCGATCCTGCTCATTCACAGCCTGTATTACAGCATCCGTAAACATTTCCCATCCCATTCCCTGGTGTGAATTTGCCTCATGTGCTCTTACCGTTAGTACCGTATTAAGCATTAATATACCTTGCTTTGCCCACTTCTCTAGATAACCATTATTGGGAATATAACAACCCAAATCGTCCTTTAATTCTTTATAAATATTGACTAGGGATGGCGGTATCTCTACCTGTGGCTTAACAGAAAAACATAATCCATGTGCTTGCTCCTCATTATGATAAGGATCCTGACCAATGATAACTACCTTAACTTCCTTTAAAGGGGTAAAATGAAAAGCATTAAAGATATCATTTGCATTTGGATATACACAAAATTTAATATATTCGGATTTCACAAATTCATATAACTCAACATAATATGGTTTGTGAAATTCACTTCCAATAGCCACTAACCAATCATTTTTAATTGCACTCATATTCATTCCTCTTATTTTTACATTAACTGATTTTTGCAGTAATTGGTTTTTGCAGTAATTGGTTTTTGCAGTAATTAATTTTTACAGTAACTGATTTTTCCATTCATTTCACTTATTCTTACAGTCTCACACTAATTCCCTTATCATGAAGATACTTCTTTAGCTCCATAATCTCCAGCTCTTTATAATGGAATAAAGAAGCAGCTAAAACTGCATCTGCTTTTCCTACTGTTAAAGCATCGTAAAAATGTTCCTTGGTACCAGCGCCACCGGAAGCAATGACCGGGATTGAAACATTTTCAGAAATAGTTCTCGTTAATTCTAAATCGTAACCATCCTTGGTACCATCACAATCCATGCTAGTTAGTAATATTTCACCTGCGCCAAGCCTATTTGCCTTCATAGCCCATTCTACGGCGTCAATACCCATATCAACACGGCCACCATTCTTATATATATTCCATCCCTTACCATCTTCTCTGCGCTTTGCATCGATGGCAACTACTACGCATTGACTTCCAAACTTATCCGCCGCATTACTAATCAAGGTAGAATCTAAAATAGCTGCGGTATTAACTGCAATCTTATCAGCACCTTCTCTTAATATCAGTTTAAAGTCATCAACCGTTCGAATTCCACCGCCAACAGTAAATGGTATAAATACCGTCTCTGCAACTCTTCGAACCATATCAAGCTTAATTGTTCTTGCATCGGAGGAAGCTGTAATATCTAGAAATACTAGTTCATCAGCTCCTGCCTTATCATAGGCTGCACCTACTAGAACAGGATCTCCTGCATCACGAAGGTTCACAAAATTGATTCCTTTTACTACACGTCCATTAAGTACATCTAAACATGGAATAATTCTTTTAGTAAACATGCTCTCTCTCCAATCACATCATAATAAATCAATATATAATAGTCTTTCCACCAAGCAAAACCGGTGATAGAAAGCACTGTGTAATTTTTAATATAGTTTTATAAATCAAAGTGAAGCGAAATTTTTTAATATTTTTAGCCCAACATCACCACTTTTTTCAGGATGAAACTGACATCCAAATACATTTCCACTTTCAACTGAAGCATGAATACAGGTACTATAGTCGGTTGTTGCTGCCACTTCATTTTCATCTTTTGCTTTTAGATAATAGGAATGAACAAAATATACATAAGGATTATTAGGAATCCCTTGAAATAATTTTGCATTCGGACGAATATCAATCGAATTCCAACCTATATGAGGTATTTTAAGTCCCACACAATCCGGAATCCTTAGAATTTCCCCTTTCAGAATAGATAGACCTTCTACTCGCTTTGATTCCTCACCTCGCTCAAAGAGTAACTGAAGCCCCAAGCAAATTCCTAAAAATGGAGTTCTGTTTAATACTACCTTTTTAATTACATCAACAAGCTGATAATGATTTAATTTATTCATTGCATCACCAAAATTTCCTACACCCGGTAATATTACTTTATCTGCTGTAAGAATTTGTTCCACATTTCTAGTAATAATAGCTTCTTCCCCGAGAAAAGACAAAGCTTTCTCTACGCTTTTTAAGTTACCTGCATCATAGTCAATAATAGCAATCATTGTCACACATCCTTTATTTCTGTTTTTCATTCAATCGTCTAGACTTGCAGCAAGCCTAATTATTCATCTTCTCTATTACCACATCATATACTTGTACGCTATACTTCGCTTGGCTCTCGCTATTAATAATTTGGAAAGCTTCCTCTTCTGTAATATTGAATACATTATTTAGCTCCGTAATAATCTGATTTCTTACATAATCCAAATCAGTTTTAATACCAAGCATTGTAGCCAATTCAATATATTTATCATATCGGCCTAATCCCTTTAATAAGGAATCCAGGGCTTCCGGATACTTCTCTATTGAGTAAAAATTATTATAAGAGTTAAGCTGTTTATTAACAAACATAACGGTCATAATTTTATCGTAAATTTCAATATCTTCATCTTTGATTTCAATTCCATATACTTCATTATAAGCTTGCGTATACTTCTGTCTCTCAAAATAATTCGTAGCATTTTTAATACTCAAGGAATAGGAAAATATATTTGTTCCAATAATTAATACCGTTGCTATTATACCAAAGAGGATAAACACAATTGAAGCACCTACTCGGTTAATGTGGCTCTCGTCTTCTTCTGATTCATCAATGACTTGGATTACTTCTTTTGCTTGCTTCTTCTTTTCTTTTTTTTCTTTCTTAAGTTCTTCCTTGCTTAATTTTTTATTTACTTCCTTATCTGCATTTCCTTCATCCTTACGTCTATTCGGTCTTTCATCCTCTATTGAATCTTTATCATCTGCTTTTAAATCCTTGTTACTTGCTTTTTTATTTTTACCATCTTTCTTGGATTTTTTCTTACTACTATTTTTGACATCTTCTGATGTAACCGCCTCAGAACTTTTTTCAACTACATTTTTACTGCCAGCTTTTTTTGTAGGATTTTTCTTTAATTCCTCGTCTTTGACATTGCCAAATAGTTTCTGTAAGAAACTTTTCTTTTTAATTTTTACTTTGGCATTTTTCTTAGTTTTTTTTGTTTTACTAAGATCTGGAATTAAATCAAGTATAGCATCATCAAATAACGGATCGTCCAATGACGAAACTGCTTTTAAAGCATCTGAAAATATATCTCCAACACTACTCATTGAATTCTTAGTATCATGACTAGGAGTCTCAATTTCATTAAGTAAATTATTAATTGCATGTACATCATCCGCAACACGATCATCCACATCGACTTGATTCAATAAATTAATAAAATCTTCTACTTCTTGATCGACTTCATTTGCAGAAGACAATTCTTCTGCTGTTTCTACTGATGCTTCAGCTGTTTCTACTGATGCTTCTGCTTTTTCTTCAGATGCTTCTATTATTTCTTCTACTTCTTTTTTGTTATTCACATCTTCTTGATCAGAATAATCATCTTTGTAATTCACATATTCTTCTTTGTCTTTTATCGTATTATCATCCTCAAATTGGTGGGCGTCCTTATCTGATACTACGCTTTCCCCAACCTGTTTATTTAATCCGTCTTGATCAACTTGTCTTAATAAATCCTCTAAAGAATAATCCATTGTATTCTCATCTTGAAGCGCTTTAATTTCATCCGGCAATACATTATAATCTTCTATCGTATTGTTTATCTTTCTATCACTCTGATTTGGATTATCTTTCTTTGGTATGTCTATCTTTGAAATAGGTTCTATTTCCTCACCAAATATATCAATATCATTTATGTAGATATTATCATCCAAATCTTCATATAAATTGAAATCACTAAAATCATTGATATCCTCTTGAGATAAATCAAAATTTTCTATATCCGGGTTATCTATCAATATATTTGAGGTATTTTCCGTCTCTGGCTTGCCTTGTACAATAGATTTTTCTTCGGAATTATTCTTTTTGTTATTCTTGACATACTTCTCTCCGGCTGTAGGCTGCGTATTTATGACCGAATTTAATAAACTGTCTAAATAAGATTCATTAGACTTTTTATGATCCTTATTTAAACAAGTATTACAATATTCAGTTCCATCGGGAATATTTACATTACATTCTTTACATTTTGCCATACAACACCGTCCACTTTTATTGATTCTGAATTTTACTATATCATATATTAGTATACAATTGTTTTCAATAATTAAATTGTGATCAATCTATTTTAGGATAAACTCGTCAATGATATCCACTAGAGATCCAATTTCCGGCTTTGATATTTGCCCATTTGCACCAAGTAATTCACCTTTTTTTCTCATATCTTCATTCACAATAGAAGAAAAGATAATAACTGGTAGATAGGACATTTCCTTATCGTCTTTGATTAACTTTGTTAAACGATGTCCATCCATCTGTGGCATCTCAATATCGGTAATAACACATGTTACACTTTCCTTAAATTTTCCACTTACTTTTAATTCCTTAAGATAATCCCAAGCTTCCTGCCCATTTGTTTTTGATATTATATTCGAATAGCCCGCTTTAACAAGACAATCATGTAATAATTCACTTAATAATTGTGAATCCTCAACTATCATAATCGGTGACGAATTTCTAGCTCTTAAACCTAGATGCTCTATATCCGATACTTTCAAACTAGTTTCAGCATTAATCTCGGCTATAATTCTTTCAAAGTCAAGAATGGCAATTGTATTTTCGTCTATTGTTACAATACCTGTTGCTATCTGATTGGATGTTGGGTCAGTTACTTCATCAGGTTTGATGATTTCTGCCCAAGTAACTCTATGTATTCCAACTACACTATCCACATGGAAAGCAATATTAACATTATTAAAATAGGTCACAATTAACATTGATTTTTTATGATCTGTCTTTATTAAATTTAAGCTATTTGTTAAATCTACAACAGAGATTAAAAAATCTCTTGGCATAAAAACGCCTTCAATAAATGGGTGTGAATTTGGAATTGGTGTAGGCTTCTTATATGGTAATATTTCTCTGATTTTTGCAACATTAATACCATAATTTTTACCTTCTACTTTAAATTCTAATATCTCAAGTTCATTTGTTCCACTTTCAAGAAGAATACCAGTCTCCATATTATACCTCCGTTTTTATCATCTACCTTACTTATCACTAATTGTATTATTATATACGATTATTTTCTATATCTATTATATTATAAATAGATAAATAATACAAACAAAAAAACCAAAGCTAACATTATAAGCTTTGGTTCCAATCAATATTAAATATGAATAACAAAAAAGACAGAAAATTGTAAATCTGATTTTCCGTCTTCTAATTCATAACTATTGATTTAGCAAGCCAAATCAATTATTGACTTACTCTACACACGAAAATGTTATCATCTAAAAACAGTCAAACCTTTTTAGGTCAAGTCCTCGACCTATTAGTAACAATCAGCTCCATACGTTACCGTACTTCCACATTTGTCCTATCAACCTCGTCGTCTTCAAGGGGTCTTACTAGATT
>Ga0209511_1000166_pt1 | contig 75726 bp, 70 predicted proteins | sample SSSSmetaG_FD_184141 | JGI IMG/M metagenome (GOLD analysis project Ga0209511, IMG submission 184141) | Glacier valley bacterial and archeal communities from Borup Fiord, Nunavut, Canada, to study Microbial Dark Matter (Phase II) - ​SSSS... | ecosystem: Environmental > Aquatic > Freshwater > Ice >... | reverse complement strand
AGCGGAATCGCGAGCGTGGTGTCTGCAGCGAGCGTGACCGTGCCTTGCCAGCGCTCGTAGTCGAAGCCGTGCCACGCCCACACCGTGTACGTGCCTGGCGCGATCGCGCACGCCTTCGCGCCGATGGAAAGCTTGCCGGTGCCTGTCGCGAGCACGATACCATCCCAGGTGCCGATCACGCCCGGCGCGATCGCGCACGCCGTCGCGCCTTGGCGCTGGCCGTACAGATCGATCGTGCCGAGGTGCACGACCTCGTCGTTCTTCAACAACACGACCCGCGCCGCGATCGGCTGGCCCTGATCGGTGACCGCGATCGTCAGCACCGAAGACTTCCCGGTGCTGCATGCGGTCGCGATCACCGCCACGCACGCGAGCGTCTTCACAACCCGAATTCGACGCCGCCCGTGATCGCGATGCCGAGCTGTGGCTCTGCGCCGAGCGAATGGTTGAACGCGCCAACCCCGAGCTCGAGAGCACCTTGCACCGTGATCGCGATGCCCTTGCTCGCCCCTTGTCGTAGATCGACGCGCACGCCGCCGCCGAGGTGCAACGGAATTGCCGCGCCACTCACATTGTCGTTGCCGAACCGCACGTAGCGCAGACCGACGCCACCGCGCAAGAACGGCCAGAACTGGCCCTGCGGCATGAAGAAGTGGCGCACGCCGGCTTCGAGCTCGGCCGCGCCCCCTTGAGCCAGGCCATGATCGCAGATGTAGTTGTCGGCGCGATCGCGAAAGCACGCCGCGGTGCCGCCGCCGAACGTGAAGCTCGCGGTGCCGTCGAACCAATCGCTCGAGGAGAGCTGGTAGAGATAGTGACCCGCCACGCGCAGGCCGCCAGCGGTCACGCGGCCACCGGTCGCGACGCCGAGCTCCGCACCAAGCGCCTGATCGCTCATCGCCGGCATCGCCGGCATCGTCGGCGCCGCCTCCGCGGCGGTCGACCCGAACAACAACAGCAGCGCTACCCGCGACATGCCATGACCTTCGCACCCGCGCCGTGGCTATCGCGCTGCTGGCACGTGTACGCACCGAGGAACGTGCAGCTCGGGTCGCCCGCGCAGCTGTACACACACACGCCGCCGCCTGCTTCTTCGATACAGCGCGTATCGCTCGGGCAATCCGAATCGGTATCGCACAACATGGTGCAGAACCCACCGGGCCAGTCGCCGCCGGTCAGGCACTCTTCGTTGCACTCCGAGTTCGTATCACAGCGCGCGCCGACATCGCGCGAGACGTTCGCCGACTGGCATGCAGCCAACACGACCAGAAGAAGGGCGAACCGCATCGCGTCGAAGCTACCGCGCGAGGATCGCCCGGGCCAAGAAACTATCGTCTGCGTCGGCGGGTGACGCCGGCTGCATGCGCGAGCGCCGAGATCAGCGCTTCACCCGCACGCGGCGACTCGCGCGCCGCGTCCACGAGCGGCTGGAGCGCGGCATCGAGATCGTGCGAGCCGCGCAACGGCCCCGCTGCGACCCACACGAGATCGAGCGCGCGTTGCGCCGCGACCTCACCGATCAACACCGCGAACTGGGGCGTCGCGATACACGCGAGCCGTGCGAGACCCGCGACCGAGAGCGCACCCAGGCGCCCGCCACCGATCAGCCACTCGGCGAGGGCTTCCCACACGCCCGGCTCGACGATCGCGGCATCCTGAGGTGCTTCAGCAATCCGCACCACGTTGGGCGCGACCGCACCGCGCTCCGGCGGCGTGATCACCGCGACATGACAGCCGCCGCGCTCGAGCTGGAGCATCCGCACGAACCTGCGCTCGACCCGACCGCCATCGCGACGCGCCATCACGAAGCCATCGTCGATTGTCGCGGTCATGCCGTCGAGCACGTGACTCCGGCTCCAGCCACCGGGCATCTCGACGAGCAGCACGTCCGATTCGAGCTCGACCTTCGCGCATGCCGATTTGAACGGCATGGGGTCTTGGTACAGCGCAGTCCGACCCACGATGCGGCAAGCATAGCGTGGTCAGTAAAGCCCAGGTCAGGGCTTTTTGACGGGCGACAGGATCGTCTTGGGCGCCGGGATGTTTGGAATGGCTTTCTTCGGCTTGGACCGCTTTTTCGCCTTCGGCGGCGGTTCAGGCGCCTTGGCAGCCTGGAGCCGGCGGATCGCGCGCAGCCGCAAGGTGCGGTCGAGCGTGGGCTTGAAGTCCTCGGGCCGGAAGTCCTGCATCGTGCCATCGCGCACGGATGCATCCTCTTTGAGGAGCAATGCCCGCACCTGATCAGGCGAGCTCAGCGAGCGCAACTTCGCGATCGTGGTCGGGTTGCGCAGGGCGCGTGCAAGCCGGCCAAGGATCGGCAAGTGCAACCGGTCGTATTTGAGGCCGAGCAAGAAGAACAGGTACGTCGGAGCGCCATCCGGTGCGCCGAAGTTGATGCCGCTCCACGATCGACCCACGATGATGAACGGCCGCCCGATCTTGCCCTTGTCCTTCGCGCGGGTGTGAAGGAAGGCAACGCCACCCTCCATCGCCGTCGACGACAGCGACTCGCGCTCGACGACAGCCCCGACGAACCACGGCTTGTCCGTGAGCCAGCCGTTGGTGTACGCGCGCGCCGCGAGCTCGTCGATCACCGAGATCGGAGCGGTCGCTCGCATGTTCGTGATGATCGCTTGATCGGGGAGCAGGTCCTCGAGCGGCAGCTTCATGCCATCGGGCACGTCGGCGAAGTTTTCGTCGTCGCCGACGAGCTGCTCCTCGATCCATGCATCGATCTGCTCGCGCCTGAACCGCCACTGACGCTCGACCTGCAGGGCCGGGATTTTCCCCGCCGTGACGAGCTTGGTAACGGTCTGCTCGTCGAGATGCAGATACGTCGCCAGCTCGTGCATCGTCAGCAGCGGGGTGTCATTGCCTTGCTTTTTCGCCATTTAAACGCCGTCGGGCATCTTAGAAGGCCCTTTGCGCGCGCGCCATGAAAGGGTGCCGTAGAATTTTTCTATGAAACGGTCGCGCTGGTCGCTGCGGCGAGCCCGGATCCTGCTCGGCACCAAGTTCCTGCTGATTGCGGGGCTCGTGGGCTTTGTGGTGGTCGCCTGGCTTGCGGAACTGATTATTGGCCTCCACCGCCCGGTCGACCTGGGACCGGTGTTTGCGGGCCTCATGGCGGCCATTCCCGCCGTCCTGTGGCTCGCGTTCTTCTATCTGATGGACCGTCACGAGCCCGAGCCCAAGCAGCTCGTGATCGGCGTGTGTGTGCTCGGGGCACTTGTCGCCGCCCCGATCGCGGACTTTGTCCAGTACCAGGCCGTACCCCCGGTCGCGCTCGAGCTCCACGGGATCACCGCGATCTCGCTCGATCGCCTGATCTATGCGGTGTTCGTGGTCGGCCTCGCCCAGGAGGTCTGCAAGTACGCGGTCGTTCGCTACACTGTCTACACGTCGCGCGAATTCGACGAACCGATGGACGGCATCGTCTACATGATGGCTTGTGGCACTGGCTTTGCGATCTGGGTCAACTACCACCGGCTCTCCGGCCAGGGTCACTCGGTGATCCTGTCGACGGCGGCGGCCCAGGCCGTGGTCACCACGCTCGCCCACGCCTCGTTCGCGGGGTTCTTGGGCTACGTGATGGGCCGCTCGAAGTTCTCCAAGCGCACCCCGTTCGTGCGCAGCGTGCTCGTGTTCCTCGGGCTCGTCGGTGCCGCCGCGCTGAATGGCCAGTTCCAGCTCGTCGAGGACTACGTCGTGCGGAGCGGTCTCCATCTCCATCCGTGGCGCGGCGTGTTCTACGCGGCGCTGTGCGCGGCGATCGTATTCGGGATCATCTGGTGGTTCTCGCAGCGCTTGCTCGAGAAATCGCCGTTCCGAAAGGGCGGCGCATGACCGACAACAACGACGACAACAACGGCGACAAGCCCGTCGACGCAGCGGTGTCCCAGCCCCCGGTGCTGCCGACACCGCAAGAGGCCGCGATGAATGCCGCGATCATCGTCAGCGAGATGGTCGATATCGATAGCGAGTCCGGCGCCGTGATCGCCGCGGCCGCCGCGGCCGGCGCCGCGATCGAAGCGGCCACCGCCGCGAGGAAGGCCGACCCTTCGACGTCGCGCCCGAACATGCCGGTCGCCGATGGCGACAAAGGCGACCCGGTCACGACCGTGAAGCTCTCGCGCGAGCGCATCATCAAGGCGCTCGCGACCGAGGAGGCCGGGCCTGCGCGCGCGCGGCGGGCGAGCGAGCCGATGCCGGTTGCGATGACGCCCGAAAACGAGCTGACCGAGGCCGACGAGGATTTTGATCCCGTGGCGATCGCCGCCGCCGCGATCGGCCGGTTGCGGTCGCGTGCGAAGACCGACCTCGGCCAGCTGCGCCTGCAGTACCAGCGTCACGACGGCGTCGTCCTGTTGCTCGCGCTGGTCATGATGATCATCGCGGGCCGGGTCCACGCCGCGCTGGTCACGCCGCCGGTCATGCAGTTCGAGGAACACGGCCTCACGTTCGAGCACTCGTCCGCGTGGCTCGGTCCCGATCCGACGCCCGTGCCCGCGCCCCGCTTGCTGCGCGAAGCCGAGGGTGGCCCGGCGCCCGCGATCACCACCGGCAAGACCGGTCTCTATCATGTCGAGCTCACGTCGACGATCGACGCCCAGGCGAAGATCGAAGTGTTGATCGATGATCTGCCGCGCTGGTCGAACTACACCATGTGGCTCGAGCTCGATCGGCGCACGCGATGGGGCGAGCTCTATCACCTCGAATCGAGCATGGTGCGCGGCATTGCCGAGCACGATTGGCTACGCACCGCGTACAGCTACGCGCACGTCGCCGACAAGGGCGACGAGCCTCGTGTCGATCACGCGATCGAGTACGCCACGGTCGATCACGACCAGATCTATGTCGTCACGCTGTTCGGCACCTCGGGCGAGCTCGCTCGGATCGAAGAGGTCGTCGCTCCGTCGCTGCGCACCAGGACCCAGAACGGCCAGGCGATGGTCCCGCAGACCAGCCGGCTCGATATTCAAAAGTTTCCGGATAGCGTCTCGCTCGCGTTCGATTCGACGGTGATGGTGATCGTCGCCGATCTCGTCGACGGCAAGCTACGTGCGCGCGGTGGCGGGTCCGGCGTGATCGTCGGCCGCGATGGCTCGATCCTCACGAACTACGGTTCCTTCTCGGACAGCACCGAGAAGGAACCGAGGCTGCACGACCTGTTCATCGTCGCGCGCTACGCCTCGCTCGATAAAGCGCCGCGGTTGCAGTGCGCTGGCAAGCCGAGCCGCAGCAAGCTCCAGCCCACGCTCGATCTCGCGCTGATCAAGTGCGACACCGATCTGGATGGCCGCGCGTGGAATGCCGCCTCGTCGGGAATCTGGGCCACGCTCGCCGAAGCGAGCCACAGCAACGTCACGATCGGCGAACGCCTGTGGGTGCTCGGCTATCCGGACCGCGGTGGCGGAGGGCTCACGCTCACCGAAGGTGCGGTCGAAGGCTGGACCGGTAGCGACGGCGCCTCGGGTCGCGACTACATCACCACGCGCGCCTCGATCAGCTCGGGCAGCAGCGGCGGGCCGGTCGTCGACGATCACGGCCGGCTCGTCGGCATCGCCTCGGCGTATCGCTCGAACGGCAAGGTCGGCCTCGTGCGCCCCCTCCAGACAGCGAGCCAGTTGCTCGCGTACGCCACCGCAGGCTGGACGCCCCTCGAAAATCGCACGGATGTCGCGCTCACGCCGACTTCGGTCGAAGCCGCGGCCGAGGGCGTCCGGCTCTACACCACGATCACCGACGATGCGACCGAGTCACCGATTCGCGATGCGCTCGTGATGGTGCTGCGACCCGGCGTGAGCTCGAGCTCGATCGATCTCAATCGCCTCGACGATCAAGCGATCGCGTGGGGGCGGACGAATGCGAACGGCGAGGTCCGGATGAAACAGCTCGTGCCGCCGGGCACGTACACCGTGATGGTGATGGCGCAGGGCTACGAAGCGCTGATCGGCGATAGCGAGCTGCACCTCGATGCGAACACCCCACCGAGCTTCGATCCGTGGGGAAAGATCGGACTGCACTCGCGTTAGCGAGGGACCGTAATTATTCTTCGTCGACACCGATGCGCTGGGAGTCGCCGCGCATCACGGCCTGGATGGTGCCTTCGAGCGCCGAAACATTGAACGGCTTCTCGATGAAGCCATCGGGCTGCTCGGCGCTATCGGGTTGCTCGGAGTAGCCCGACATGAGGATGACCGCGGTGCCGGGTTGGGTCTCGCGCACGACGGGCACGAGCTGGTACCCGGTCTTCTTTGGCATCATCACGTCGAGGAGGACGACATCGAAGTGCTGGGCGCGGAGGAGTTGCTCGGCCTCGCCGCCGTCGCACGCGACGACCGGCACCGCGCCACGCCGGATCAGAAAGCGTTGGATCGTCTGGCGGACCGAAGGCTCGTCGTCGGCGACGAGGATCTTCAAGCCCGTGAGCTTCTCCATCGGCGGATGCTCGCTCGTCGAGCGGCGGCGGGGCGCCTGGACACCGGGCACGATCGGGAGGCGAACCCGCAGCGTGGTGCCGCGCTCGGGCTCCGAAGTCGCGGTGATATCGCCACCGAGCCGGCGCACGATGCCCAGCACAGCCGAGAGGCCGAGGCCGCGATGGTCCGCCTTGGTCGAGAAGAAGGGATCGAACATCCGGTTGAGGGTCGCGGCATCCATGCCGATGCCGTCGTCGACGATCGAGAGCTCCCACGCGTTGTCGCGGATCACGCTGGTCACGCGAATCGTGCCGGCACCGCGCACGGCATCGACGGAGTTCTCGACGAGGTCGAGGATGACCTGACGCAAGAGGCTCCGGTCGGCTTCGATCGCGATGTCGGGGGCGCGCGCCTCGAGCGTGAGCGTTACGGTCGGCGGCACCATGCGGGTCAAGCGATGGCGGGTGTCCGCGAGCAGGAGGTCCGGATCGAGGAGCGCGGTGACGAATCGACCGCGGCCTGCAAACGCGAGGAGTTGCTTGGTGAGCAAGGTCATGCGGCGCGCGGCCGCTTCGATCCGACCGACCGCTTCGCGTGGATCGTGCCCGAGCGAGTCGTCTTCGCGCAGCATGCTCGCTTCCGAGACCACGCTGACGAGCTGGTTGTTGAACTCGTGCGCGACACCACCAGCGACGAGGCCGAGGCTCGCGAGGCGTTCGTTCGAGGCGATCCGGATCTGGTTGGCACTGCGTTGCGTGATGGGCTCGGTGATGTCGCTGCGATCGCTCAGCTCCATCACGCAGGCGACGAGGTACCACTGGCCCTCGTGCTGGCGACGCTCGGCGACGAGCCGCACCATGCGGTCACCGCGTGGGCTCGCCACCTCGATGTCGACTTCGCCGCCGATGGCAGCGAGGCTCGGCCACGCGGCCTCGAGCTGGAGCGAGTGCGACCACACCTGACCCCCGACACGCCAACCCGCACCGGTCGCGACATGGTTAGCTGCGACCACGATTCCATCAACCTTGGTCACCACCACCCCCACGGGAAGGGAACCAAAGTCGAACACTGATGCTATGAGGCCCTCGGAAGTCACGGGTCTACGGTTCGGTCAGCTTCCAATGTTCCTGAGGGTTGCCTCGGCACGCGATCAGTGTGGTCTGGGGTAGCGAGCGTTAAATCGAGGCGCTTCGCGCACTTGCGACAGCTTTGCGGACCGTGCTACCGCTCGAATCAGTTATGCCGACCCTGGATCGCGTTGCCATCGACTCCGATGCCGACCGAGTGGTCCGCAAGCTAACCCGTGCCGGGTACAAGGCATACCTCGTCGGTGGTTGTGTGCGTGACCTGCTCGTCGGCAAAACGCCGAAAGACTTCGATGTCGCGACGAGCGCGACGCCGAACGAGATCAAAGCGACGTTCCGGAACTCGCGGATCATCGGGCGCCGGTTCCGGCTCGCGCACGTGTTCTTCGACCAGAAGATCATCGAGACAGCGACGTTCCGTGCGAACCCGCGTGAGGAGGACGAGCACGATTTGCTCATCCGTCGCGACAACGTGTTCGGCACCGAATCAGAAGATGCCAAACGCCGCGACTTCACCATCAACGGCCTATTTTACGACGTCGAGCGTGAAGAAGTCATCGATCACGTCAGCGGTCTTGCGGATCTCGAAGCGAAACTCGTTCGCACGATCGGCGATCCAGATATTCGGTTCCAGGAGGATCCGGTCCGGATGCTGCGCGCGATCAAGTTCGCGGCACGCCTCGACTTCGGGTTCGAGCCCGCAACCTGGAAGGCGCTGCTCCGCTGGCGGAGCGAGATCTCGAAGTGTGCCCCGCCGCGGCTGCTCGAGGAGATGCATCGCTTGCTGCGTGGTGGCGCCGCGCGGCGCTCGTTCGAGCTGATGGTCGAGACCGGCGTGCTCGCCGTGCTGTCGCCGTATCTCGCTGGCCTCCTCGAGGGTCCGGGCGCGCCGCTCGCGACGCCCACCCTCACCGATTCGGTGCCGCGCTCGACGATCGCGCGGATCGAATACGAGGACGAGGATCCGGCCGCGACCGATCCGGACGATCCCACCGACGACGACGACGACGAGGACGAGGACGAGGACGACGACGACGACGGCGACGGCGACGGCGACAACGACGCCGCAGACGAAGCGAACGAAGCAGGCGCGCCGGTCCTCAAGGTCCTCGATGTCGAGGAGCAAGCGTGGCGTCGCGTGTGGGCCGATGACCCACCAGCACGTCCTGCACACGCGAGCACCGTGAAGCTCTCGTTCCTCGCGGGTGCAGAGCTCGCGAAGCGCCGCACGCTCGCGTGGGAGGCGCTGACCCAGCTCGATGTCGCGATCAAAGAAGGACGCGATCCTTCGAATGCGGTCGCGTTCGGCACCCTGCTCGCACCGTTCGTCTACTTCCAGGGCGATGCCGAGCCAAAGGGCGGCGCGCTGATGGCAGCCGTCCACGAGCTCTCGAATCCGCTGATCGTCCAGGCCCATGTCACGCGCCGCGACAGCGAGCGACTGCGCTTCCTGCTGCTCGCGCAGAAGAAGATCGCCTCGGCGAAGAAGCGCGAGGTTCAGGCCGAGCTCGCCGGCGGGCGAGATTCGATCGAGGATGCGATCCTCCTGTACACGTTGCTCGAGCGCGCCGCCGGCAATGAAGCCGTGCTGCCGACGACCGTCGCCGCCAAGGGTGGCAACGGCGCGACCGCCTCCGAGGACGACGACGATCCAAATCGGCCCCGCAAGCGGCGCCGGCGCCGGCGCGGTGGTCGCCGTCGGCACGGCGAATCCGAGCTCTAGCGTGGCACGTGCGGGTCGGTTGCCGCCCGAGCTGATCGACGACCTCGTCGACGCCGGCTCGCGCGAGCACTACAATGACGCCGCGCTCTACGATTACGAGTACCGGCGGCGGCGCGCCGACGTCACCTTCTATAGAGAGCTCGCGAAGCGCCGCCGGGCAGAGGCGATCCTGGATCTGGGTTGCGGCTCGGGTCGCGTGACCATCCCGCTCGCGCGCGACGGCCACCACCTCCACGGCATCGATCAGTCCGCGAGCATGCTCGCAACGCTGGAGAAGCGGATCGCCGACGCGCCCGCCGCGGTCCAGGATCGGATCCGCGTCTCGCCGGGCGACCTGTGCACGTTCACGGTGCCGGGCAAATACGATCTCGCGATCGCCGCGTTCAATGTCCTCGAGCACCTCTATACGCGCGGCGAGCTCGCGGCGTGCCTCGCGCGCGTCGCGGCACACCTCGCGCCCGGCGGGGCCTTTGCCTTCGATGTCCAGATGCCCGATCTCGCGTGGTTGCTCCGCGACTCGCGCAAGCGCTGGGCGAAGACCCGGTTCACGGATCCGACCACGAAACGGCCGATGTTCTACTCGACGAACCACGACTACGATCCGGTCGGCCAGATCGCGAACATCCGGATCTTTTATGATCCCGCCGACGGCCGAGGCCCTTCGAAGGTCGTGAAGCTGTCGCAGCGGAAGTATTTTCCCGCCGAGCTCGAGGCGCTGGTCGCTCATGCCGGCTTCCGCGTGGTCGAGCGGTACGGGGATTTTGCGTGGCGCGAGCTCGACGGCACCGCCGAGTCCCAGATCTTGATCTGCGAGCGATCGCCGATTCCTCGTCGGAAAACGTGCTGATCCTGAAGATCCTCGTCGAGGAATTCCCCTTTTCCGACGAGGATTTGGATCGTTTTATCCACAGGGAATCGGGCTTCTTGGCGAGGCGCTCCGAGGACGAATGAAGAGATCTCCGAGGACAAAAAAAGTCAAAAAAAAGATCCTCGACGGAGAATCCGGGATCTGACTCGTGTAGCGTTTCGTCAGACCTGATTAACCCCGGGAGGGTTCAACAGCTATGGGTGAGACGATCGCTAAGACTGGTGTTAAGCGCGACAAGGGCCTGATTTACTACATCAAGGGTGGAGACGTTTGGGGCTCCCCCTTGAAGAAGCCCAACATGCCGAAGGGCAAAGCGCAGAAGATTGCGTCGACCGGTGTCGACCTCGACTACGCGAAGTTCATGTACTACGTGAGCACCGACAACGCCGGTGACCTCACCGTCGAGCGCACGGGTCGCCAAGTTGGCGGTTCGAAGCGTAAGGCGACGAAGGGCTCGAGCGCGAAGAAGGCGGCTCCGGCGAAGAAGGCCGCCCCGGCGAAGAAGGCGGCGCCGGCCAAGAAGGCGCCGGCGAAGAAGGCACCTGCCAAGAAGGCGCCGGCCAAGAAGACCAAGCGCAAGTAGCTCTGCGTTTATCGTTCTGCTGCTAAGAAAAGGTCTCCCGCGGGGAGGCCTTTTATCGTTTCGGAGTTTCGGGTGCTAGCGAGCCCGTTACCTCGGCCTTTTGCTGTAGCATTTCACCGACGTGGTGAGGATCCCTAGACTTTCACGCGCGGTGAAGACCGCGTTCGTGATGGCTCTCAGTGTTGCGTACGTGGGCTGGCATGGCCACAGCGCGTACGCGAAGGGGGGCGGCGACGACGATGGTGGTGGCGATGACGACGGTGGCGACGACGAGGGCGGCAGCAAAGCTGATAAAGCTGACAAGGGTGACGCCGGCGGGGACGACGACGACGACGGCAATGGGGACGGATCGGACCAGCCGTCCGTCTACGCCGGCGGCCTCTACAACATCAATACCTATCCAGTTCGCGAGAACGATCGCCCGCTGACGATGACGAAGGGTGTGACCCAGCTCCGCCTCGGCCTCGGCACCGATCTCAGCGCCAAGGGCGCCTTCGGGAGCTTCGGCGCCAACCTCGAGGCGCAGTACGGCTACAGCGACAACTTCACCATCATCGGCGGCCTGACCGATGCGTACAACTTCAAGCAGTACGGCGTGTACTTCGGGTTTGAAGGCGCGCTCGCGTATGATCTGCTCGATATCCGGCTCGCCGCGAACCTTCATCGCAACGCGGTCGCGCTTTACTCGGACTTCTGCAACCCGCCGAGCATTCCGGGTGAAATCGCGACGGGCTCGCCAGGCGCCGAGACGTGCCAGAGCGCGAGCTCGGCGATCCAGAACCTCCCGAACGGCAACTTCCTTGCCGGTGGAACTAAGTTTTCAATCGATCTAGGTTTCCCGTTCCGCTACTCGATCAAACCCGAAATTGCGATCATCGCGTTGCAGACCTTGGTCAGCATCGACTTCAACGCAGTCGATATCGATCACGCGACCGTGGTGCCTGTAGATCCGCCGGTTACGGGCCAACCGGCAACGGTCTTTCGCAAGACCGGTAATAGCGCGAAGCCCGATTTCAATCCGTCGATCGGCATCGCGACGAATCCGATCCCGCAGCTCTCCGTGACGCTGTTCGCCCAGCTGCGGATCCCCGATTTCGACACCTCGGCCGGCCAGTTCATCGTGCCAGTCACCGCGCGCGTCGAAGCGTCGCCGACCCAGAAGCTCGACTTCGGTCTCGAGTTCACGTTGCTCAACGTGAAGCCGCCCGATGGTCAGAGCCCGATCGATAACCGTTACTTGTCGTTCTTTGCTCAGGCCAGGTACTAACGCGTGAAAGTCTGTCCTCGCTGCTTCACGCGCTTCCCGGATGGCGAGCGGTTCTGTCTGCACGACTCCGCGGTCCTCGTCGAAGAGGACGACATCGCGCGACTCGGTCACAACATCGGCAACTACCGGCTCGACAAGATCCTCGGTCGCGGTGGCATGGGCACCGTCTACCAAGGCGAGCACGTCTACATCAAAAAAGCGGTCGCGGTGAAGGTGCTGCACCCGCAGTTCGCGCGCTACCAGGAAGCGATCCATCGCTTCTTGCGCGAGGCGCGCGCGGCGACCGCGATCAATCATCCGAACATCGTCGACGTCACCGACTTTGGCATCCTGCCCGAGGGTCCTGTCTACTTCGTGATGGAGATGCTCGAGGGCAAGTCGCTCGAGGATTTGATCGAAAAAGAAGGCGCGGTCGAGCTCCATCGCGCGCTGAACATCGCGAACCAGATCGCGCTCGCCCTCGATGCGGCACATGCGGTCGGCGTCATCCATCGCGATCTCAAACCCGACAACATCATGCTCATCAAGCGGCCTGGTCGCCGCGATCTGGTGCGCATGAACCCCGACAACTCGTCGTGGATCACCGAGCGCGAAGAATCGTACGACTTCGTCAAGGTGCTCGATTTCGGCATCGCGAAGGTCCTCGTTCCCGACGAGCTCCTCGCCGAGACCGTGCAAGGTGCGGTGTTCGGAACGCCCGAGTACATGTCGCCGGAAGCTGCGCGCGGCGAGGATGTCGACCATCGCGCTGATGTCTATTCGCTCGGCGTCATCCTGTTCGACATGCTGTGTGGTCGCCCACCGTTCGAGGCACCGCAATCGAGCGAAGTGCTCGCGATGCACATCCATTCGCAGGCGCCCTCCCCGCGCGAGTTCGCACCGCACCGCGAGATCACCGAACAAGCCGAGTCCGTGATCTTGAAGGCGATGCAAAAAGATCCGGGCAAGCGCTACCAGACGATGATCGAGTTCAGGCGCGACCTCGAGATCTCGTACGGTTCGATCTCGTACCGCCGAACCGGCAAGCCGCAAGGATTGCAGCCGACGGGTCCCGAGTTACGCGCTCCGAAGAAGCGGCTCACCGAAGAGCTCGACGAGTGGATCACGAACGACCAGTCGGGCATGTCGGTCGAGCAGGCGCGGATGGTGGCGTTGGTAGAGACCGCTGAAAAGGCGTTCACGCCCGCCAACATGTCGCCCCAAGAGGCCGAGCGCCTCGCGAATGCTTTGGATCGTGCGCTCGACGACGACGAATAGCCCGTGCTAGCTTCGCGCCCCGATGTCCGCGAACCAAGCCAATCAGTCGGGACAACTCACTCTCCGCAAGGATGTGAAGTTCAACGGAGTGAAGGTGTTCTCGGCAACGATGGTCGCGGATCGAGATCAGTTGGGCGAGAAGGTCACCACGTGGATCAACTCGCACGCCGAGAAGAACGTGACCGACCTCGTCGTGACGCAATCGTCCGATGAAGCGTTTCACTGCATCGCGATCACCGTCTTCTTTCACGAAGAAATTCAGCGCCGTTGAGCGCTGCTGGCCAGGTAACCGTGCGGAAGCTGAACTTCTCGTCGGGCCCGGCCACTCTTCCCGAAAGCGTGCTGCGCCTCGCGCAGGAGGCGATCTGGGATCTCGACGGCTCCGGCATCGGGCTGCTCGAGCATAGCCATCGCGGCAAGGAATTCATGCGCGTGCTCGACGGCGCCGAAGCCGCGATCCGCGAGGTCGGCGGCATCGGTGACCAGTTTGCGGTGTTGTTCGTTACCTGCGGTGCGACGCAACACTTCGAGATGGTGCCGCGCAACTTCCTCGCGGCGGATCAAACGGTCGACGTGTGTCACACCGGCGTGTGGTCGGGCAAGGTGATCGAGGAGGCCAAGCGCTTCGGTACCGTCCACGTCGCGTGTAGCTCCGAGGCCGACGGGTTCTCCTCGGTGCCGAGCACGTTCGCGTGGAGCGCCTCGCCGCGCTACGTCCACTACACGAGCAACGAGACGATCTACGGCACCGAGTGGGCCGCGCCGCCGCAAGCGCCCGCGCCGCTCGTGTGCGATGCGTCGAGCGACATCTTCTCGCGCCCACTGCCGCTCGCGAACCACGCGCTGATCTACGCCGGCGCGCAGAAGAACCTCGGGCCCTCGGGGATCTCGCTCGTGATCGCCGACAAGAAGTTCATCGAGACCGGCGCGACGAACTTGTCGCCGCTCGCGCAGTACCGCGTCTACGCCAAGGAGCGCTCGCTCCACAACACGCCGAACACGTTCGGCGTGTGGATGATCGGCGAAGTCTGCCGCTGGATCCTGGCGCACGGCGGGCTCGTCGGCATGGCCGAGGTCAACGCGCGCAAGGCAAAGCTGCTCTACGACTTCCTCGACGGCTCGAACAGCTGGCGCGCCCACGCCCAGCCGGGCAGCCGCTCGAACATGAACATCACGTTCCGCGGCGCGACACCGGAGCGCGAAGACGCGCTGATCGCGGCGGCCGAAGCGAAGGGGCTCTCCGGCCTGCGCGGCCATCGCTCGGTCGGCGGCATGCGCGCGAGCATCTACAACGCGTTCCCCGAACACGGCGTGCAGCAGCTGGTGAGCTTGTTGCAAGAGCACGACGCATCATGAGCTGGGGCGCACCCGAAGGTGACAAGACGTTTCGCGATGCGATCGCGGCGATCGAGAACAACTCCAGCGTGGAGTGTGTGGTTGCAGTGCGCGCTCGCGCTCGGTTGTTCCTCGGCCAGCACATCACGGTCGGGCTCGTCGCGACCTACGCGGTGCTGATCTTCGCGGTGCTGAACGAGTGGGCACCGTGGGCCACCCTGGTGTTTCCGATCGCCGCGGGCGTGGTCGCCGCGCTCCTCGTCGAGCTCGTCGCCCCGCTCTATCGCTTCCTCGTTCCGGCATCGCTGCGCGAGGACCACGTGCTGACCGCGGCACGCGCGCTGTTCGTCGAGAAGGGCATCCACGCCACCCGCGATCGCACGGGCCTCCTCGTCTTCATCGCCGTACGCGACGGCATCATCGATGTCATCGCCGATTCCGGCATCGTCGACAAGCTCGGTCAGACCCGCCTCGATCACATGGCGCAGACCTTGCGGGTCGCGCTCGCACAAGGCCCGGCTGCGGTCGGGCGCACGCTCGCGAACTTCGCGCCCGAATTCGCCGAGGTCCTGCCGCGCAAGGCCGATGATACGAACGAGCTGGCCGATGCGCCGATCGCCGTCAGTCTCGAGTAGCGACACGCGTGCGGATGCGCTCTGACAGCCACGTGTAGCGCTTGCGCGCATCGGCGTTCTTCACCGCCATCTCGACCGCGCGCTTCGAACCGACGAGCACCACGAGCCGCTTACCGCGAGTGACCGCGGTGTAGAGCAGGCTGCGCTGCAGCATCATGAAGTGCTGGGTGACGATCGGGATCACGACCGCGGGATACTCCGAGCCCTGGCTCTTGTGGATGCTGACCGCGTACGCGTGGATCAACTGATCGAGCTCCGCGCGCTCGTACGTGACGAGCCGGCTATCAAAATCGACACGGATCACGCCGCCCTGTGGATCGACCGCCTCGATCACGCCGATATCGCCGTTGAAGACGTTGCGGTCGTAATCGTTGCGGGTCTGCATCACCTTGTCGTTGCGCCGAAAGATCCGGTCACCGCGCACGATCTCACCGCTCGTCGCCTGCGCCGCCGGGTTGAGCTTCTCTTGCAGCGCACGGTTCACCGCGTTGGTACCGAGCTCGCCGCGGTGCATCGGCGTGAGCACCTGGACCTGCGTGATCGGATCGAGGCCGAACCGCGCCGGGATGCGCTCCGCGACGAGCTCGACGATCGTGTTGCGCGCCGAATCGGCATCCTCGCGCGAGATGAAATAGAAATCGCTGGTCCCTGCCGCGAGCGGCGCCTCGAGCTCGGGCATCTCGCCGTGGTTGATCTTGTGCGCCGAGACCACGATCTTGCTCGCCGCGGCCTGGCGAAAGATCTCGGTCAAGCGAATCACCGTCGCGGCCTCCGAGGCGATCACGTCGTGAAGGATCGAGCCCGCTCCGACCGACGGCAGCTGGTCGACATCACCGACGAGCACGAGCTGAGCTCCCGGGCGCAACGCATCGATGACCGCGCGAAACAGCATCGCATCGACCATCGAGGCCTCGTCGATCACGAGCAGGTCGGCCTCGAGCGGCTTCTCCGCGGTCTTCTGAAAACCACCTGCGTACGGCTGGTACTCGAGCAAGCGATGGATGGTCATCGCCTCGACGCCAGTCGCTTCGCCGAGCCGCTTGGCCGCGCGGCCCGTCGGTGCGGCGAGCGAGACCTTCCGCGAGCCGATCTTCGCGATGTGCACGATCGCTTTGACGATCGTGGTCTTGCCGACACCGGGCCCGCCCGTGATCACCGTGCAGCTATCGCGCAGCGCCGCGATCACCGCGGCGCGCTGCTGCGTGGCCAGCTCGAGCGTGGTCACCGCCTCGAACGCGTGGACCGCAGCGGTGATATCGATCGCCATCGGTCGGGTGTGGCTCTCGATCAGCTCGACCAACTTCTCCGCGCTTGCGACCTCGGCATCGTGAAACTCGGGCAGCGCCGTGCACGCACCGCGATCGCCGAGGACCTCGCGCACCACCAGCCCCGAAGCCTCGAGCGCGGCGAGCCGGGGCGGCAGACTCTCGACCGCGAGGCCGAGCAGCTCCGCCGCCTTCCGCAGCAGTTCGTCGTCGGGAAGATGCATGTTCCCATCCTCGACCGAGGTCTCGAGCGCGTGCAACAGGCCGGCTTCGAGCCGCTCCGGTGCATCGCGCGCGATACCGAGCTTCTCCGCGATCGAATCGGCGGTGCGAAAGCCGATGCCCCACACTTCGTGCGCGAGCCGATACGGGTTCTGCTTCACGACCCGGATCGCATCCTTGCCGTAGCGCTTCACGATCCGCGCGGCGAACGCCCCCGAAACACCGACGCCGTACAAGAACACCATCACGTCCTGCACGTGGCGCTGATCGCCGAACACCTTCGCGATCGTGGTCGCGCGCGCACCGCCGATGCCGATCACCTCGGTCAACCGGTTCGGATTCTTCTCGATCACGTCGAGCGTCTCGGCGCCGAACTTCTCGACGATCCGCTTCGCGAGCGAAGGCCCGATGCCGGTGAAGGCCTTGCTGCCGAGGAACTTCTCGATGCCCGCGGAGGTCTTCGGCGTCACGAGCTCGTACTCGGTGACCTTGAACTGGCGGCCCCACTTCTTGTCGACTTCCCAGGTGCCGCGCAACCGCAGCGGCATGCCCTCGTCGACCCCCATCAGCTTGCCGACGAACGTGACCTCGCCTTCTTTGGTGGTCAGCTTGGCCACGGTGTACGTGGTGTCCGCATTGTGAAATGCGACACGTTCGACGGTGCCGTCGATCGTGGTATCCGACTCACCAGCCACACGCGCAGCATAGCGGATTACGTTATCGTCGACGTATGAGACCCCTCGCCGTCGTCGTGCTAATTGCGGGATGCGGTGGCGGCATCACGGCGCAGGCTTTCGGCACCGATCTCCGCGACGCCCAGTGCGACCTTCGCGTGCGCTGCGGCATCCTCACTTCGACCGCCGACTGCAATGGGTTCCTCCCGATCGCCAGCGACACGGTCCTGCTCGCCGAGATCGATGGTGGCAAGGTCAACTACGACAGCGACAAGGCCGAGCAGTGCATCGACGCGATCAAGAACGCCTCGTGTGATGGCACCACGAAGGAGGCGCGTGAGACGCCATCTGCCTGCCTCGATTTCGTCTCCGGCACCGGCGCGACCGGCGCGACGTGCTTCACCAACGAGGAGTGCCAGTCCGCAGCATGCGCGATGCCGAGCTGCACCGATGCGTGTTGCGCGGGCAAGTGCAGCGCGGCCGAGGCTCCGGGCAAGGCGGGCGCCCCGTGCGCGACGCGCGCGTGCGGCGCCGGCCTGACCTGCGACAACACCAAGAAGTGCGTCGCGCTGTTCACCGCCGGCGCACCTTGCACCTTCTACACCGATTGCGATTACGGCCTCGGTTGCCTCGGCGATCCGGGCATCTGCGGAACCATGCCGCACCTCGGCGAGGCGTGCCCCGATGGCCAGTGCGCGGAGCTCGGCTCGTATTGCAACAACAACAAGATCTGCGCGCCGCTGGGCCTCCGCGGCGACGCCTGCGCGACCTCGAAAGATTGCTCGCGCTACTATACCTGCGATCCGCAGAGCCTGACGTGCGCGGCGTTGCCGATCACCGGCCAGACCTGCGCGGGCCTGTGCAGCGATGGCAGCTATTGCAACACCGCGACGCTGCAGTGCACGGCGCTGCTCGCCGACGGTGGTGCGTGCGCGGTCGATAGCGCGTGCAAGAGCGGCGACTGCGACGCCGCGATGGTCTGCGCCGAAGTGCCGGTGTGCGACTGAGAGAACGATGGAATTTAGTCAGAAACCATCCCCAGATGTTTTTGGCGAGCAGCAGCCAGCTCCGCGCGGCTGCCTGATCTTCATCGTGGAAGAAGCGTGGCACCTTGTTGCCAGGTCTCTCGACTGGCCGAGCGGCGTCCAGCGCATACGGATCGAGCCGGCCATCGGTGATCGCGCCCGAGTCAACCGCGGCGAAGCAGCGCGACTATTCTCGGCCGAAGCCGGAGAGCCTAGTTTGTGGCGGTCGTCTGGGCGGTCGTCGGGGCGGTCGTCGGGCCGGTCGTCGGGCCGGTCGTCGGGGCGGTCGTCTGGGCGGTCGTCTGACCGATCGCGCGACGCAACGTCGCCCACGCATCGGACAGGTTGAGCTCGGCGGAGATCAAGTTACCGGCCGCGGTGGTCACCGCGGTCTGCGCATCGGCGAGCTCGATCTGGCTGCCCAGACCCTGTGCGTAGCGCGCTTCCGCGAGCTTGAGCTGCGCCTGCGCAGCGGTCACGGCTTCGTTCGACGCATCGACGTTCGCGCGGTTCGCGACGATCTGCGCTCGCGAGGATTCGAGCGTCGAGGTCAGGCTCACGAGCAACGAATCGCGCGAGGCGATCGCCGAGATCAGGTTTGCGTTCGCGACCCGTTGATCGGCGTGCGCGCGGCCACCATCGAAGAGCGCCCACGTCAAGGCGAGCGTCGCCGACCACGATGGCTGCGGCGACCAGTCATTCTGGTCGGGGCCCCACAGGGCGGAGGCATTCGCCGACAGGATCGGGCGACGCTCCGCGTGGGCGGCGGTCAAGCTCGCATCCGCGGCGGCGATCTGCTTGTCGTACTGAACGATCTCGGGGCGGTACTGGCGCGCCGATTTGACGAGCGTCACGAGATCGCGAGGCTGCTCGTCGGCGGGCGTCGGCCAGGTCGGATCGACGGCTGGTGCACGGCTCGGATCCATCCAGCCGATCGCGCCGCGCAGGTTCGCGAGCGCGACCGCTTCGTTGCTCTGTGCGGTCGAGAAGGCCGATTTCGCGTTTGCGAAGCGCGCCTGGGCTTGTGCGACTTCGATCGGATCCTTGGCTTGTGCCGCGACGAAGCGCTTCGCTTGATCGAGGTGGCCGGCTTCGCTCTTCACGGTGGCGTCGGCAACGACGGTCAAGCGCTTCGCGGCGAGCGCCGAGAGATACGAGATCTCGACATCGCGACGGACATCGAGCGACGACACCGAAACGCCCGAGATCGAGGCATCGGCATTCGCGCGCGCGGCGCGCACGTTCGCGGCGGTGAGCCCGAAGTCATAGATTCGCCACGACGCGCTCGCGGACAGCCCGGTGCCGTACGTGCCGTGGAAGACGCCACCGCACGTCGTGGTCATCGTCGCATTGCAAGACGTGTTGCCGGTCGAGCTCGCCGAGATCTGGGCGCCGAGAGAGACGGTCGGACGCTCGATGACCTTCGCCGAATCGACGCGACCTTCGGCTGCTTCGACCGCGGCGCGCGCGATGCGCAGCGTCGGTTGGGTTTTCTCGGCGATCTCGACCGCGCGCGCCATCGTCAGCGTGAGCTTGCCAGGCGTGGCGGTCTCGGCTGCGGTGACATCGACGACACCCGAGGCCCACTGCGGCGCGCTCGGCGGTGCGTTGTCGGTCGGCGGCGGTACGTCGCCCGTCGGCGTCAGCGCCGGCGTCGGCGTCAGCGCCGGCGTCGGCGTCGGCTGCGCCAAGGCGACAACCGGCATCGCGAGCAAACTGAGAAGAACTATCCGTAGCTTCATGACTCGTACCTCAGTGCAGTGATCGGATCGAGCCGCGAGGCGCGGATCGCCGGATACAGCCCAAACACGACGCCGACGCCGCCCGCCACCGCAAACGCCACGCCTGCGGTCGCCGCGGGAAAGAAGAACTTCCAGCCGTAGTAGCCGGCCATGTATTTCGCCATGCCCGCGCCGAAGGCCAAGCCGATAGCGCCGCCGAGACCGGCGAGCACGAGTGCTTCGACGAGGAACTGGGTCATCACGTCGAATGGCTTCGCGCCGACGGCCATCCGGATCCCGATCTCGCGCGTTCGCTCGATCACGCTCACGAGCATGATGTTCATGACGCCGATGCCACCGACGATCAATGACATCGCCGCGACGATCGCGAGCAGCGTCGTGATCTTCTCGGTCGACTTCTGCTGCGATATCGCGAACTCGGCGAGATTGCGGATGCGGAAGTCATCGTCGTCAGAAGCGCCGAGGTTGTGCTTCTCGCGCAGCATCGCGGTGAGCTGGGTCTCGGCGGTGGAGATGTCGTTCTCGCTGGCAACCGAGACGAAGATCTGGCCCTTCGAGATATACTTGCCCATGCCCTTGTCCATGCGCTGCATGTACGTCTTCAAAGGGATGATGATCGTATCGTCCTGATCCTGGCCCATGCCGGATTGGCCCTTGGTCTCGAGCACGCCGATCACGTTGTAGATCTGGTTGTTGATGCGAATCGCTTGGCCGACCGGGCTCGTGTTCGCGTAGAGCTGCGTCGCGACGGTGGTGCCGATGATCGCGTCGTTCGGGCCGGTGCGCGCGGCTTCCTCGTCGAACAGCGCGCCTTCCTTGACGTCCCAGCTCTTGATCGAGAAGTACGCCGGTTTGGTGCCGACCACGGTGGTGTTCCAGTTCGCTTCGTCGCTCGCGACCTGGACCTTGCTCTGGAGGACAGGCGTGACCCAGCGCACCGTCGGAACTTCGCCGTCCTCGAGCGCTTGCTCGTCGGCCCAGGTCAGCGAGTAGCGCGAGCCCGCGCCGCCGGCCGCACCGCCTTGCGCCTGCGAGCCATTCGTCACGATCAGGAGGTTGGTGCCCATCGCGCGGAACACGTCGGCGACGGATTCTTTCGCGCCCTGGCCACTCGCAATCATCGCGATCACGGTGCCGATGCCGAAGATGATGCCGAGCATGGTCAGGAGCGACCGCCCCTTGTTGCGCCACAGCGCGCGAAACGCGAGCTTGAGCGTGGTGATGACCTTCATGCGGCTCCCAGGGGCGCTCGTGAATCGCCCCTCTGTTCCTCGGCCCGCACCGGCTTTTGTTGTTTGTCGTCGACGATCAAGCCATCGCGCAGCGTGATCACGCGCTTCGCGTACGCCGCGATGTCGGGCTCGTGGGTCACCAGCACGACCGTGATGCCCGTATCGGTGAGGCCTTGCAGGATCGCCATGACCTCGTACGAGGTCTTGGTATCGAGGTTGCCCGTGGGCTCGTCGGCCATGATGATCGGCGCTTCGCCGACGAGCGCGCGCGCGATCGCGACGCGTTGCTGCTGACCACCGGAGAGCTGGCTCGAGTGGTGATGCTCGCGCCCGGTCAAGCCGACGCGATCGATCGCCGACATCGCGCGGCGATGGCGCTCCTTGCCGCCGAGGCCCTGATACATCAAGGGCATCTCGACGTTCTCGAGCGCACTCGTGCGCGAGAGCAAGTTGAAGCTCTGGAACACGAACCCGATCATGCGACCGCGAACATCCGCGAGCTCGCTGCGCGTGAGGCGCGAGACATCCTTGCCGTTGAGCCGATACGAACCCTGCGATGGCTGATCGAGGCAGCCCATGATGTTCATCATGGTCGATTTGCCCGAGCCCGAGGTCCCCATGATCGCGATCGAGGCGCCATGCTCGATGGTGAGATCGACGCCGCGCAGCGCGTGAACGAGGTTGTCGCCCATCACGTACGTGCGGGTGATGCCCGTCATCTCGATCAGCGGCGCCGTCATCAGAAGGCGCCCATCTTGCGAGTGGTCGTCGGCAGGCCCTGGATCTCCGTGATCAGCTGATCGCCGGCATCGATCTCGCCCTCGGTGAGCTGGGTCATCGAGCCATCGGTGAGGCCGAGCTTGACGAACGCCATCTTCGGCTTGCCGTCGACGAGCTTCCACAGCATCTTGCGAGTTGGATCCTTCTTCGCGCCCGGCGCGCCACCCATGTCGGGAGGCGGGCCTGTGCCCCCGCCTCGATGGCCCGAGCCGCGACCGCCACCGAACCGCGCCATCAACGCCTGGATCTGATCGCGCGTGGGCTTGAAGCGCAGCGCGGCGTTCGGAATCTTCACGACGTTATCGACCTTCTGGAGCACGAACGTGACGTTCGCGGTCATGCCTGGACGCAGCAGGTGCTCGTGGTTATCGACATCGATCACCGCGTCGTAGGTGACCACACCCGAGGTGGTGGTCGGCGAGTTGCGGACCTGGCGCACCGTGCCGTCGAACGTCATGCCGGGATGCGCATCGACCGCGAAGGTCGCCTTCATGCCATCGGTCAACCGGCCGACATCACCTTCGGCGACAGCCGTATCGAGCTGCATGCGCGAGAGATCCTCCGCGATCGTGAACAGCGTCGGTGCGGAGAACGACGATTGTACGGTCTGGCCGATGTCGTACGACCGCGTGAGCACGACGCCATCGATCGGCGAATAGATCGTCGCGTACGACAGATTCGTCTTGGCTTGAAATAGATTTGCATAGGCCTGCGAGACGCTCGCCTTGGCCGCCGCGAGCGCGGCCTTCGCGATATCGCGCGTGAGCTCGAACCCTTCAACCGTGGTCGCGGCGACGAGCTGCTGATCCTGTAAGCCCTTCTGCCGGGTGTACTGGCGGCTCGCGTCGTTGAGCGCGACTGCCGCCTTCTTCTCGTTCGCGACGGCGAGGTCATTCGCCGCTTGCGCTTGATCGATCTGACCCTTCAAGAGCAAGTCGTCGAGCTTGGCGAGGACTTGGCCCTTCTTGACCTGATCGTTGAAGTCCGCATGCAGCTCGATGACCTTGCCCGAGACCTGCGCACCGATCTGGACGGTGGTGCGCGCCGAGAGCGTGCCGGCCGCGGTGACCTGCGCCGCGATCGAGCCCTTCGTCACGTTGACCGTCGAGAACGTGAGCTCGGGTTCGCCCTTGACCCACGGCTTCTTGATCCACACGAACGCGGTGGCCGCAGCCACGAGCGCGATGATGATGACGCGAGGAATCCAGCGAGCGAGTTGGGGACTCATAGTGCACCTTCAGCGTACGGAATCTCTAACCGAGCAGTCGTGCCTTGACCGATCTTCGACGCGAGGATCACGTCACCACCGTGAGCACGCGCGATCCGACGTGCGAGGGCGAGGCCGAGGCCGACCCCACCCGTCTTGCGGGTGCGGCTGACGTCGGCGCGCCAAAAGGGGGTTCCGGCTCGTTCGAGGTCATCTGCACTCATACCGATACCGGTATCGACGACCGCAAACGTCACGACCTTGCCGTTCGGAATGATCTGCAACATGACGGGGGAATCGGAATATTTTGCAGCGTTGTCGAGCAGATTGTCGAGGGCGCGCCGCAGCAGCGCCGAGTCGCATTCGATCGAACGCTCCGTTCCGCCGAGCTGTTGCTGCAACTTGCGGCCGGGATGGCGCGCCTCGAACCGCGAGATCGCGTTCTCCGCGAGCTCGCCCACTTTTATAGGTGAGCGGTGGATCGAGGTCGCGTCGGCATCGAGCCGGGCGGTGGTGAGGATGTCCGCGATCAGCTGGTCGATCTCGTCGAGGTCGGTGCCGACATCGCTCAGCACGTCCTTGGCCGCGACCGGATCTTCGGCCGCGAGCTCGAGCGCGACACGGATCCGTGCGAGCGGCGTGCGCAGCTCGTGCGAGACATCGGCCATCAGCTGGCGCTGCGAAGAGATCAGCGCTGACGTGCGATCGGCCATGTCGTCGAAGGCGCGACCGACTTCGCCGAGCTCGTCCTCGCGATGAAGCGCCGCGCGAGCCTTCGTATTGCCGCTACCGAACTGGCGCGCGGCTTCCGCGAGGTCGCTGAGCGGGCGGACCAGGCGGCGGGTGAACCACGTGGTTGCCACGCCGACGATCAGCAGCACACCGATGCCGAGCGGGATCACAAAGCTCCATGGAAAGCCCGAGTGGTCGGGAAGATACAGGCCGATCATCGAACCATCGTCGCTGCGCACCACGATCCGATAGCGCGCGACAGACCACCTCTCGGTCTTCAAGGTCTCGAGCTCTTCGGTGGTCGGTGGATCGAGCGGCGGCGTGATCGTCGAGCCCATCACGCGCTCGTGTGGATCGAACAGCGTGAGGCGGCCCTTCACGCGCGTGGCGAGGTGAGCGACGCGCTCGGCGAGCTCGGTCGGGGTGCGGGTCGAGTAGCGATCGACCATGTTCTGGACGAGCGCTGCTTGCGGCTCGAGATAGCGCGGGCTGCCGACGAAGCGCGGCAGGATGATCATCGCGACGATCACGCTCACCGCGATCGCCGCGGTCAGCGCGTAGACGCGATAGACCAGCACACCGCCGCGGCGCATGTTACGCGTCGCCTCCGCGGCGAAGATCGGCGAGCAGGTAGCCCGCGCCGCGCACGGTCTTCAAGATCTTCGGATTGCGGCTGTCGTCGCCGAGCTTCGCGCGCAGGCGCGAGACGTGGACATCGATCGAACGATCGAAGCTAAGGTCCGCAGAGCCCTTCGCAAGATCGAGCAGCTGCTCACGCGAGAGCACCTTGCCCGGGCGTTGCGCGAGCGCGCGCAAGATCGAGAACTCGTACGCGGTGACATCGACGCTCTTGCCGTCGAGCTCGACCGTCATCTTCGCTGGATCTAGCAGCAACGTGCCGACCGCGATCGTGTCCTGGGTTGGACCGGCTTGGCCGCGCACGCGGCGCACGTTCGCGCGAATCCGAGCGAGCAGCTCGCGCGGAGAGAACGGCTTGGTGACGTAGTCATCGGCACCGACCTCGAGGCCGAGCACGCGATCAGCCTCTTCGCCGCGCGCGGTGACCATGATGATCGGCACGTCGATCCGGGTCCGCAGCTCGCGGCAGACCTCGATGCCGTCGCGACCCGGGAGCATGAGGTCGAGCACGATGCAGTCGTATTGGCGGCGGAGCGCTTCGGCCTGGCCCTCGATGCCATCACCCGCAGACGTCACGAGCACACCATGACCTTCCAGATACCGGGCCGTCAGTTGCGCGAGGCGGGCGTCGTCCTCCACGAGGAGGACCTTGATCGAGAGCAGGTTTTCCGACACTGATGCACCTTAACCACGACGATGGCTCCTCGGGGCAACCTACACAGTTTGCAACTCCCCAGACACAACGAAACGTTAATGTACGAGCAGTTTCGCGAGGATACGCTCGAGGACGTCGATACGGAACGGCTTGGGGAGATAGGCATCTGCCTGCGTGGGACCGTGGCCATCGCAGTCGTAGCCGGAGCACACGATGATGGGCAAGGTGGGTCGGTTTTTACGGAGCTGCTCGATGACCTCGCGGCCATTCATCCGCGGCATCGAGAGGTCGACGAGGACCGCATCGATCGGATTTGCATTGGCGAGCGCGATGCCGGTAGCGCCATCCGCGGCGGTCAGCGTACCGTAGCCAAGATCTTCGATCATCCGCGCCACCACATCACGGACCAGCTCCTCGTCGTCGATCACGAGCACGACCCGCGTCGCCGACGTGGGCGGCGGGGTCGGGCCACGACCCGGCGCCGCGACGGCGGCCGGCCACAACACCTGAAACGTGGCACCGGCGCCGTGCTTCGTGCAGAGCCGCAAACCGCCGTGGTGCGCGCGCACGATGCCGAGCACCGCCGCGAGGCCAATGCCATGACCGTGAGCCTTGGTCGTGAAGAATGGCTCGAACACGTGGCGGCGAGTCTCGTCGTCCATGCCGCTGCCGTCGTCGATGACCTCGAGTAGAACGTACGTGCCGGGGTCGGCGACGAGCACGTCCGTGGTGGTTTGCTGGCCATCGTGCTCGACGAGGCGGCCGCGCAGCGTGATCGCTCCGCCCTTGCCGATCACGGCATCGCGCGCGTTCGTGATGAGGTTCAACAGCACCTGCCGGAGCTGGCCCGGATCGGCGCGAAGCTGGAGCTCGGCGGGAATCTCCGACGCGATCGCGATCGCGGGTGGCAGCGAGGGGCCCAGGATCCGCACCAGCTCCTCGACGACTGTCGCCGGCGAGATGCGGGTGGTCCCAGCCCCCGCTTTACCGGAGAACGTCAGCAATTGATGCGTGAGCTCGGCCGCGCGCAGGCCGGCATCGCGCACGTTCTCGACGGCCGCGCGTCCCGGCATGCCGCGAGGGATGTCGCGCAGCGCGAGATCCGCATTGCCGATCACGGCGACGAGCAGGTTGTTGAAGTCGTGGGCGAGCCCACCGGCAAGCACGCCGAGGCTCTCCGCGCGTTGCGCATCGACGAGCCGGCGTTCGAGCGTGCGTGACTCGGTGACATCGCTCAGCGTGCCGATCGCACCGAGCAGGGTGCCATCGGCCTGGCGATACGGTGCAACGGTCACCGCGAGCTGGCGGTTGTGATAGGTCGTATCGTACGAGCAGGTCTCGCCGGCGAGCGCGCGCTGGTGAAACGGCAACGGATCGGTCGAGCCCGGATCCGTTGCGTGGAGCTGCGCGAGCGAGGACTTCACGAACGTGCTCGGCGGGTAGCCCATGATCGTCTCGATCGCGCCGCCGGTGCGTGTGAGGTTCAGCTCCGGATCGACGACCCAGTACATCGCGGGCATCTGGTTGACGACGATCTCGAGCGTGCGCTTCGTACGTTCGAGCTCTTCGCGCTGGTGCTTCACGCTGGTGACATCGAGCACCGAGGCATCGAACGACCAGCTCTGGTCGTGATCGACGACGTGGCCCCACACGTGAACCGTGACGATGCTGCCGTCCTTGCGCTTCCAGTCGAGCTCGATGCGATCGACCTTGCGCTGCGGGAGAAACTTTTGCCGCAGCTCCCGGCGCACCTCGAGGTCGACGTAGACATCATCGAGATCGAGCTCGAGCAACTCGGCAATCGTGTAGCCGAGCAGCGTCGCGAGCGCGGCGTTCGCATAGACGAAGTCGCCGTTCTGATTCGAACGAAACATGCCGACCGGCGAGCGATCGAACAATCGATACAGCTCTGGTTCCGTGAGTCCCGACACTCGATGCCAATATACTCAGTTCACAACAGAAGTGCGTCCTCGATATCGTTGAAAGCGCCGGCACGCCAGCGGGCGAGCGAGCTGCGGCCCTTGAGGAGGTCATCGGTCGCGGCGAGCACGGCTTTGATGTCGACGAGCCAGCAGTAAGGGTCGTAGGGCGACCGCTGGCCGATGTCCTCGGTCAGCTCGACCGGTGGCATCCACGCGGCCATCTTGTAGGTCTCGCCGGCCATCAGCGAACGTACCGCTACATTGCCGAGCCGGCTACCGAGCAACCGATCGAACGCGGAGGGCCGACCGCCGCGCACGACATGCCCGAGGACCGTGACTCGAGTCTCGATCGATGCGGGCTCGGCATCCGGATGTCGCGCGTGAAGCTTCGCATCGACCAGCTGCTTCAAGCGATCGACCTGCACGGCCACGCCCTCGGCCTTGATGATGATCACTCGGCGACCGCGGCGCGACGGCCGCTTGCGCACCGTGGTCACGGCCTCGACGATCTGGTTCACGATATCGTCCTCGGTCTTGCCGGCCTCGGGGAACAGCGCGAGGTCGGCACCGACCGCGATCGCCGAGGTCATCGCGAGGTAGCCGCAATCGCGACCCATGACCTCGACGATGAACGTGCGGTCGTGTGCGGTCGCGGTGTCCGCGATCTTGTCGCAGGCCTCCACGATCGTGTTCATCGCGGTATCGACGCCGATCGAAAAGCCAGTCAGCGCGAGATCGTTATCGATCGAAGCGGGCACGCCGATGATCTTCAGCGGCCGACCACTCCCGATCTCCGCCGGATCCGCGAGGTGCAAGGCCCCGGCGAGCGAGCCATTGCCGCCGATCACGATCAAGCCATCGACCGCGCGACGCGCGAGAATTTCACGTGCGCGATCACGCACCGGCTTCTCGTGAAACTCCTTGCACCGCGCCGAGCCGAGGATCGTGCCGCCTTCCCGCAACACCCCCGCAACATCGTTCGGCCCGAGCTCGACGAACGCATCGTCGAGCAAGCCGCGATACCCACGCTCGATGCCGAGGATCTCGGCGCCACCTGCGCGACCGACGAGCGTGGCAGCGCGCACCGCCGCATTCATCCCGGGAGCATCGCCGCCACTCGTCAGGATCGCGATCCGTTTCATATGCCCGTGATGCTACAATCCCCTGCGATGAGAGCGCTAGCGATTGCAGCCTTGGCGTTCGCCATGACCGCTTGCATCGTCAAGCAATTCTCGACGGGGCCGAAGCTGACAGGCACCTGCGAAGGCGCGTGCGAGCACTATGTCGAGTGTAAGCCCGGCCATCCGAAGGCCGCAGAGCAGCGCTGCCGGACCGAATGCCCCGAGGTGTTCACCGACGAAGATGCGCTGCGCGGCTTCGAATCGCTATCGTGCAAGGACACGCTCGAGTACGTCGATGGCACGTCACCACGCGCCGCGTCGAAGAGCTAGCTTCCGCAGCGGTCGGCGAACTGCAGCGAAGCCATGCCCTTGACCTCGAAGTCCCACACGACGTGGTGGTTGGCGCTGTTCGACATGTAGATAATGTTCGCCGGCACGTTGCCGAGCTCCGGCTTCTGCACGAGCGCCATCTTCCAGACCTGCGCGAGCGTGCACCTCGGCGCGGGGATCTCGGGGTCGCAGTTGATCTCCGACATCGGCCGCATCTCGAGCGAGCCCGGCGTGACATCGACGCGAAACTCGCACTCCTCGTAGAAGTGCTCGCCCTTCGTCATGTGCGACTTCGAGACGAACCGCAGATCGAGCTCACCGAGCTCGACGTGACCATCGGGGTAGACGCCCGCGAGATCGACGCGCGCGAGCTGCGCGTCTCCGCGAAAGCGCCGCGCTTGCCCGAGCGCCCACGGCAGGATGACCGCGAAGTCTGCGCGCTTCGGATCGAAGCCCGGCGGCCGGCTCGAGATCGAGGGCAACTGGGTCGGCTCGTCCGCGGTCTTGCGTGGATCCGGCAGCGCGGGTCTGGCCGGTTTCGTGGACTCGGGTGGTGCGGGGTCGTCGGGCGCGAGCGCCGCTTGCGTGGCAAAGCTCGCGAGCTCGGCGGTGAGCCGCTTCTTCACCGCGACCGGCACCTTGGTCCAGCTGCCGTACTTCGTGATCGCCGCGCGGATGCCGGGCGGTAGCGATGCGAGCGGCACGCCCTCGAGCGACGCGGCGGCGAGATCCGCTGCCGCATTGAAATCCTCGTCGGGAACCTCGTCCGACTCGCCAGCGGGAGGGGTGACGACCGTTGATGGCGGCGATGGCGGAGATGATGGCGGCGGCGGCATCGCCAAACCCGAGCCTGCGGTCACCGCGATCTGCGCGGGCTTGCTACCGCCCGCGAGGATCGCCGCCGCGATCCCACCACCCATGATCACGCTCGCGCCGATACCGAGCCACGGACCCCTACCGCGTTTGCGCGCGTGCTCTGTCGCGGGTGCGGTCGCCGTGAGCTGGGTGTAGGGGGGCGGTGTCTTGTTCCGCGCCCAGCTCGCCGGCGGCGTGGGCGTCCACGTGCTCGTCACCGTGCCGTCGGGCTGAAGCGGCGCCCACGCTTCGGGCGGCAAGCCCGCGGTGGCTTGTTGCAGCGCGAAGCTCATCGCGTTCGCGTTGCCGAACCGCTCGTCGGGAGATTTCGCGAGCGCTTGCAAGATCACCGCTTCGAGCTCGGGGGGCAGATCCGTGCGTAGCGCGCGAGGCCGCGGCGGAGGTACCTCGATGTGCTGGCGCAACAGATCGAACAGCGCCTCGGCGCCGAACGGCCGCTGCAGCGTCGCGCACTCGAAGAGGATCACGCCGATCGCGTACAGATCCGCCCGCGCATCGACGACCTTTCCGGCCGCTTGCTCCGGCGCCATGTAGTGCGGCGTCCCGAGCAGCGAGCCGGTGTGCGTCGAGCTACCACCGAGCTGCGGCTGGAGCTTCGCGATCCCGAAGTCGAGCACCTTCGCGCGCCCCGCGGGCGACACGAAGATGTTATCGGGCTTGAGATCGCGATGGATGATGCCCTTCGCGTGTGCGGCCGCGAGCGCGTCGAGCACCTCGGCCGCGAGCCGCGCGATCGCACCGAGCGGCAGCGGCCCCACTGCGCGCGCGTGCTCGATGATCGCCGAGAGCGGCGCGCCATCGAGAAACTCCATGATGATGTACGGGCGACCATCCGGCAGCGTCGCCAGATCGAGCACGTTGACGATGTTCTCGTGCGCGACGACGTTGACCGCCTTGGCCTCCGAGAAGAACCGCTCGACGAGATCTGGCCGATCGCTGCACTCGCGCGACAGCACCTTGATCGCGACGCGACTGCCGATCTGCGGATGCACGCCCTTGTAGACCCGGCCCATGCCACCGACGCCGAGCAATCGCGCGACGCGATAGGGCCCGATCTGCGCTCCGAGAACCTGGTCGTCACCAGCGTCACAAAGCGCATGACCGTCGTGAGGGCACGGACCCGCATTCGTCGCCGAGGCACCGCACTCCACGCACACGAACATCGCCGCGAAGGTAGCACGCGACCGAGATCCGGTCGGACGTGTCCGCCGGCTGGACAGCTCGGACAGCCGCGCGTCACAAGCCGCCGGTTTCACACGCGCACGACGTGGCGCGACCTTTGCTCTCGAGTCCCGCATGACCGAGATGTCGAGCGACGAGCGTCCGCGTGAACGCTTGTGGAGACGTGGACCCAACGCGATCGGCGATGAAGAGCTGCTCGCGATCCTCCTCGGGACGGGCGTGCGCAAGCACACCGCGCGTGAAGTCGCGGCCGCGCTGGTCAAGGCCAACGGTGGAGTGATCGCGGTGTCGCGCGCCACGCCGCGCGAGCTCGCGCAGGTGGTCGGCATCGGGGCCGCGCGCGCCACGCGGATCGCCGCTGCATTCGAGCTCGGTCGCCGCGCGGTCGAAGCCGAGCAGCGGCGCGAGACCGTCGCGCATCCCGAAGATGTGTTCCGCGTCGTCGGCCCTCGCCTCGCCGGCTTGCAACAAGAAGTGTTCCTCGCGCTCGGCCTCGATATTCGCAACGGGCTCCTCGATGTCGTCGAGGTCGCACGCGGCACCGTGCACGGGGTCGAGGTGCATCCGCGCGAAGTGTTTCGGCCACTGATCCGCATGGCCGCCGCGGGCGCGGTGCTCGTGCACAACCATCCCTCGGGCAATCCCACGCCGAGCCCCGACGATGTCGAGCTCACGGATCGGATGCGCTCGGTCGGCGAGCTGCTCGGCATTCCGATCGTCGATCACGTCGTGATCGGTGACCACACGTTCACGTCGATCGCCGAATGGATTGGTGCCGGCGCATGACGGTCGAGCTGGTAGCCTGGGTCCTGATGGACGACGCTCCATTCAAGAAGAGCGCGAGGTACCACTCGCGCGCACTCACGCAAGTGATGATGCCAGCTAGAGCGCGCGGACCATGACCGCCCCGACGGTTGAATCATTCTTCACGACGTCGAGATCTGGTTTGGCAAGCATCTGCTCGTTCCTGACGTCTGTGGGTGCCGGCGATCGTCGCTCCCAGAGCTTCCTGTCGTCGTCTCGACGAAGGTCGCGCCCGGTCGGGTGCTCGAGGGCCTATCGCCGTCGACCGCGCGGCTCGACAAGGGCCGGCGTCGATCATCTCTGGTGCATCGATCCCGCACCTCATACGCTCGCTGTCTTCGCGCACGATGGCAAAGGCTCCAAACTGGCTACCAGTGTTGGGGTGACAAGCGCGTAAAGCTCGTACCTTTCACGCACTCGATCGACCTCGCGAAGCTCTGGCAGCGCTAGCTGACGAGCTTCTCGAGCCGCGGCACGAGCGAGTAGCGGTCCTTCTGCGCGTAGTTGAGGTAGTCCGTGAGCTTGTTGAGCTTCAGCTTCAACGAACCGAGATGATGCTCGGTGACGCCCTCCATATCGAGCGCGCGCAGCGTCGCGAAGCCGGGCGTCTCCCCGATCACCTGCGCGTAGGCGGTGACCGGCGGCTGGCCTTCCACGCGATAGAAATCGAACGACAAATATCTCAGCTTCCTGCAGTGCGTACCGAACGCGCGCAAGCCTTCGGGCGAGAACGCCTTGCCCGGCGCGCCGCGACAGCTCAGCTGCAGGTGCTCGACCTCCGCGAAGGCCGGTGCGATCGCGGCCAGCTGCTTGTCATTCAGCTGGATGCCGCCGAGCGAGCCCGTGAGCATACCGAAATCGACGAACCAGATCTTCGCGAGCTCCGCGGGCGCGACCTTGCCGAGCGCGACCGCATCCTTGAGCGTCTTGACGGACGTGAGCGTGAGGATCAAGCGCGGGCTAAGCTCGCTGATCGGCGCGAGGCCTTTGAGGAGATTCGGCAACTCGGTGCGCGCCCGATCGACGAGCCCGTTCGGGCCGAATTCGGTCTCGCGCACGAACGCCTTCGCCGGCCCGACGATCGCACCGCGGTTCGTCTCCTCCATCCGCACGATCGCAGCCTGCTGCTCCTCGGTGGGCTTCGCGACGGCCTTGAGCTGGAGATACGTGCCGCGCGGATCGCCCTCCTGTTGCAACGCATCCGCATAGACCGCCAAGGTCTGCGGATCGGGCTTCTTCAGATATTGCGCCCACAGTGCTGCAGCGCTCTCACTCAGCTTCGCCTTCGTCATCGCCGCGAGCGTACGCGAACTACGGCGCGGGGTTCGTGACCGGGGCGCTGAGCGCGTTCTGAGCCTACCGCTGAGGACGATGTCTCCAGCGGCTGAACTTCGCGACGCCGCTCCGCACGGCGTCGGCCACGACCGATGCGGCGTCGGCGACCGAGTTCGCTGCGTTCAAACCGACGGCCTTTACCGCCGCACCGAAGCGGTCACCGATCAAACGCGCGCGCTTCTTTCGCTTCTTAGCCGGTTTCGAGGCCTTCGCCGGCTTGCGTTTCGTGGCCTTCGGTTTGGCCGCTTGCTTCGCGGGTGCCGCGGGTGCAGGCGCGGCCGGCGTAGCAGCCTTCGCCGCGGCACGCTTCGCGGCCGCTGCCGCTGCGGCCTTCTTCGCAACAGGCTTCGCTGTCGTCGGTGCCGCCCTCTTCGCAGGTGCCGCCTTCGCCGCGGGGTCCTTCGCTGCACCCGCAGCTTTCGCTTTCGCCATCTCGATGATCGTACCTACGGCGCGGGGTTCGTGACCGGCGCATCGGGCTTTTCGTGCACGGACTTTTGTCCCTCGAGCTCGAAGAGCTTCTTCTCGAGCGCGGCCTTCTGCGAGAACGCGGCATCGCGCTCCTTCTCGGCCGCGTTCTGCGACGCGCGCGCGGCCTCCTTTTCCTTCTCGGCAGCGTCGCGGCCCGCCCTGGCGGCATCGCGATCGGCTTCTGCGGACGCCGCGGTAGCGCGCGCCGCATCGCGCTCGCGATCCGCCGCCTCGCGCCCTGCCCGCGCGGCCTCGCGCTCCTTCTCGGCGGTCACCTGAGCGGCGTGCGAGGCATCCCGCTCGCGCTCGGCTTGTTGTGCGGCGGTGTTCGCCGAATCGCGCTCGCGCTCGGCCTCTTCTTTATTTCTCATTGCCTCGTCAAACCGCTTGAGCGCCTCGTCAGCGGTGCCCTTCGCCTGAGTCGCCGCGGATTCGGCCGAGCGCCGCATCTCGTCGGCAGCGCGGCGCTTCTGATCGGCAGCGAGCTTGAGCTGCTGCGCGTCCTTGCCCTGGCGCTCGGCCTCCTCGGCACGTGCCTTCGCCGCCTCGGCATCGCGGTTCGCCTCGTCGGCGGCGCGGCCCTTCTCGCTCGCATTGGTCTGCGCGGCCGAGGCCAACGCGCGCAACTCGGCTTCTTCGCGCGCCTGTCGCGAGATGTGGACCCACGCGAGGGCGCCGGCGATCGCGCCCGCGATCAAGAACATCACGCTGACCGTGACCGCGCGATGCCGGCTCGCCCAGCGCGCCAACCGGCCGGTCACCGAATAGCGATGCGAGAACACGAGGTCGCCGGTCAGGTACTGCTTGAGCGCGCGCACGAGCTCGTCGGCGGTGAAGCGCTGCTTGGGGTCCTTCGTCATCGACCGCGCGATGATCCCGGAGAGCTCGTGATCGCGTGGCATCGCCGGTGCGATCGGATCATCGGACTGCAGCCACGCGAGAAACGCATCGACCTGCGCGGTCTTGCCACCCGGCGACTTCGCCGGATTCCAGGTGTACGGCGTGCGCCCCGAGACCGTCTCGTACAGCGTGATGCCAAAGCTGTACACGTCGAAGCCCGGATCCGCCTTGCGGCCCTGGCTCTGCTCGAGCGGCATGTACGGCGGCGTGCCCGCGCTGATCGTGACCATGCGGCCACTCTGCGAGTTGCCTGGATCGTCGCGCAGCGACGGCTCGACCAAGCCCGGCGCATCGAGATCTCTCGCGATGCCCCAATCGATCAACGTGGCCTCGCCGCGCTTACCCAGGAGGATGTTGTTCGGCGTGACATCGCGATGCACGACGCGACGCTCGTGCGCGTACGCAAGCGCCTCCGCCACCGAGGTCAAGTTGGAAAGTAGCTCCAGCCGCTCGCGCGTGCGCGGCTTGCCGTCCTCTTCGAGCTCGGCCAGCTCGTCGAGCCGGTCGCGGAGCGAATCGCCATCGACCTTCTCGAGCACGCAGAACGGCCAACCCACCGTCGATTTGCCGAGCTCGTAGATCGTGACGATCGCGGGATGTTGGAGCTTCGCTAGCACGCGCGCCTCGGCGGTCACGCGCTGCTGGAACATCTCGACCATGCCGAGCGGCAAGTTGTCGTCGTCGCGCGGTGCCTTGAGGATCACCTTGCGGCCGAGGCGCTTGTCGTCGCCATCGAAGATCTGCGCCATGCCACCACGCGCGATCGGATCGGCGGGCCAGCGGAACGCATCTTCGCTGACGAGTCCCTTCGGCAGATCGAGCTGGATCGGCACCGAATCATCCGCCGCCGCCACGACCGACCGACACATCGAGCACACCGCGAGGTGATCGTGGATGTGCGGAATGCTCGGGTCGCGCAGCTCGGCCATGCTCGGGTGGGGCCCGCTCGAGCCTGGCTGCGTCGCATCGGTCTCCATGGGTGCAAGCCTATCGCGCCCCACGCCTACGAGCCTCTTTCCGGTTCGGCGTCAGATTCCATCTCGGTCGGCTCCGGATCTCCACGGCCGGGTGTGCGAGCTGGACGAGAACCCAGCGCACGGCCCTGGATCAGTGATCGCAGGCCGGACCGTGGACATGGCCTTCCGTGCCATGACCCGGATCCGGAAGCGGCGTGCCCTGCTCGGTGAGCTTCTCGACTTCGGTCACCGTCGCTTGCTCGACCAAGAACTTGAGGACCTTGTTCTGCCGCAGCGAATAGCCGACATTGTCGAGACGACCATCGCGCTGCCACTCGGCGCGCAACTTCGCGGGCGCCATGTTGCGCGACTTCGCGGTCTCTTCGATGTGCTTGCCCATCTCTTCGTCGGTGACGGTGAGGCCTTCTTTATCGGCGATCGCCTCGAGCACGAGCTGACCACGGACTTCATCCGCGCCGGCCGGACGCATCTTCTCCTTGAGATCGTTGGTGAGACCCGGGTTGCCGCGCTCCGGCTTCATCCCGAGCATCTGGCGAAGGCGCTGGTACTGGAGCTCGACCGAGCGCTCGACGAGCGACGACGCGACCGGAATCTGATTGTTCTTGATCACTTCGCGGAGCACGGCTTCGCACGCTTCGCGATCGATGCCGTCCTGCTCCTTGGTCTCGAGCTCCTTGCGGAGCGTCGCCTTGAGCGCATCGAGCGTGTCGCCCTTGCCGGTGTCCTTGGCGAACTCGTCGTCGAGCGCCGGGACTTCCTTCATGCGGACTTCGAGGATCGTGACGTTCAGCTTCGCCTTGCGGCCGCGGATCGTCTCGTCCTTCGCGTCCTCGGGGAGGTCGATCTCGATCTCTTTGTCCTTCGTATCGAGCGGCAGCCCGAGCAGCGCCTGGCGCAGGCCCGGCAGCGGCTCGCGCTCTTCGTCGTCGAGATCGACGGCGAATTGCGGCTGGTTGATCTGATGTTCGCCGATCGTACCGGTGACCGAGAGCCCGACGATGTCGCCAGCGGCGGTGACGTCGCGTCCTTCGATCGGACGGAGCTCGGTGTGCTCGCGACGGAGCTGCGCGAGCGCTTCGTCGACCGAGGTCTCCGGGATGCTGAGCTTGCGGCGCTCGATCGGGAGCTTGGTGTAGTTGACCGGCGTTACTTCGCCGCGCACTTCGATGATCGCGGCGAACGTGAAGGGCTGGCCCTTCTTGATCGCGGCGGCCTCTTCGACGCGCGGCTCGGCGACGGCGGCGAGGTTGTGCTCTTGGTTCGCCTGGAAGAACGACTCGCGCACGAGCTCGTACGCGACCTCGGCTTGCACGCGCGATCCGTAGACCTGCTCGAGCACCGGGCGCGGGACCTTGCCCTTGCGGAAGCCCTTCAGGGCGACCCCTTTGCTGAGCTCCTTGTAGTGATTCCCCAGCTTCTCGCTGACGGTCTCCCACGGGATCTCGACAAACATCTTCTTCTCGACGGGAGAGACATCTTCGATACGAACCTGCATGGCGAGTCTGGTTACCACGGCCCGCCCTGTCTAAGAAACGATCTAACGCTTCATCCGATACGTGGGAACGTCGCCGCTCGGGCCGCTGGGCTCGCCCGGCTCGATCAGGTCCCCGAGCCCATAGGCCTCTAGCTTTTTCTGGAGCTCTTCCATGAAGCTGACCGCATCATCCTCGGAAATGAGGGTGCCGATCGCGTTGGCCGAGACCTCCGGAGCTTCGCCAATCGCATTGAGGACCCGGCGCTCCGAGGCATCGAGGTGAAAATTGGTCGGGACCTCCCGGTCGGCCAGGCGGCCGAGGTAGGCCGAAACATGCGGGGCGAGGCCGAGTCGCACGATCGCCGACTGCGCGCCGGCCCCCGAGGAGTAGCCGAGCGCGGTCCGGCCACCATGTCCCGGAGGGTTCACAGGGTCGGGCGGCTTGGTCTTGGCGAGATGGCGACGGACCGGGGTCTTCCTGAGCTCGGGATTCGAAGGTGCGGCGACCGCTCCCGCCTGGGACGCGGCCCCCTGGGCCAGGTGGGTCGCGGGCTGCTGGATCACGATCGTGGCGGCCTGAGATTGCGGCACGCGCGCGGCGCTCGGGGTGGTCACCACTTCCATCGGCGGGCTCGGGTTGAACGAACCGCGCTGGGTATCACGAGGCAGCACGCGCGGTGACCCCGGCGCCCAGTTGCCGGTCGGCTCGCGCTCGAACGAGGATTCCTCGTCGGCGAGGCGTGGCGGATTGCCCTTCGAACCGGCGAGCCGGCGAGCGGCATCTTCGAGCCCGAACTTCACGTTGCGAGCGCGCAGCTCGACGGTCTCGGCGCCGTCGCCGACGTGGATACCCCACGGGCCGTTGACGTCGATGCTCGCGGGACCGATCGCGAGCTCGACGCCGTGGAGCAGGATCGTCGGCATGGTCTGATCGCGGCTCTGCGCATACGCGCGCATCAGCACGCGTTGCTCGGCCCACTTCTCGGCGAGCACCATCACGGAGCGATAGGCCGTCGGATGGGCCGCTGGGCTTCGGAGCCAGAGGTCGACCAAGCGGATCTGCGCCATGCGAGGACTTAATCATAACGCGGTTGTGGCAGCCTGCGGGCGATGGCTGGCCGCAAGCTCGAGTGGATCGTGCTGGGGCTCGCGTTCGTCCTGCTCGTGCTCGACGCGGCCGGCGGGTCAGGCTGGGCGCTGCAATCGACCCGGTCGGTGCTCGCGGTGCGCCTCGATCACTCCGCCGGGGCGCCTCTATATGATGTTCTCGCGGGGGCGGCCGCGTTGTTGCCGTTCGGGGAGGCCGGCTTCCGGCTCGGTCTGCTCGGTGCTGCGCTCGGAGCGCTAACCCTCGCCGGGGTCGTGGCGGCCAGCCGCGCCCTGGTTCCCAAAGAGCCGACCACGAGTGTGATCGCGGCCTTGTTACTGTTCGTCGCGCCACCGTTTCGCGACGCGCTCGCGACCCCGCAGATCCTCGCGGCGTGCGGTGCGGTGTGGGCGATCGCGTGCGCGGCGACGTACACGCGGGATCGCCGCGACGCGCGGTTCGCGGTGTTCGCCCTCGTCGCGAGCGGGGTCGTGATCGGGAGTGCACCGTGGCTCGGCGCGGTGTTGCTGATCGCGGTGATCGCGTGGGTCGGCGCGGCGAACCAGCTCGTCGCGGTCGTCGTCGGTGCGATCGGTCTTGCCGCGGTGCTCTTGTGGTTCGATGCGCTGGGTAGCGTACCCGGGATTCAGCCGAGCCTCGTCGCAGCGGTCGCCGCCTCGGGGCGCGGTGCGGGTGCGGTCGTGATCGGCGCGGGCATGCTCGGCCTCGCATTCGGCGCCGCGACCGGCTTGCCGAATGCGCGTGCGGTCGCCGGGCTCGCCTTGCTCGCCGCCGCGCACGAGATCCTCGTCGGCACGAGCACAGCCGTGATGCTCTCGGTGTTCGTGCTCGGCACCGCGATCGTGGCCGCCGCGATCGCACGCATGGCCGCGACCGAGCTCGCCGGATGGAAGCGCGATGTCGCGGTCGTCGCGTGTGGCGCGCCGCTGCTCGTCGCCGCGTTCGCGATGGGCGCCACGCTCACCGCCGAGGATCCGGGCTCCACGCCGCGCCGGCTCGTCGCGGACCTCAGCGATCGGATTCCCGCGGGCCCGGGCACATTCATCGCGACGCGCCCGACGACGTGGTTCGCCCTGCAGTACGAGCGCGCCGTCGCGGGCTGGCGCCCCGATCTCGAGCTCGTGCCGCCGCTGTCGCCGGAACGCGCGGATGTCATCGCCGCGAATGCCTTGCGCGCGAACCTCGTGGTCGGCGCGGATGCATCGGCGTTCGGCCGGCTCGATGCTGAGCTCGCGCTGCCGCGTGGACGTGGGTTTCAGCTCGTTGGCACGATCCCCAGGCGCATGGCGGGCGTCGACGTGCCGGCCGAGTACGCGACCGCGATCGGCGCCGACGAGGCGCTCGCGCTCGCGATCGAACGCGGACGGCTCGAAGCCGCATCGGGTCGGCTCGATCGTGCCGCGCGCGCGGCCGGGTTGACAAAGCGGTTCGGCGCCGCCGATCTCGCGGTGCTCGCATCGATCACGCCGACCAACGATCATCCAGCGCTGTTTGGCTTCTTGCCGCTCGGTGCCGTGCCGCGCGGACCGTGGCTGATCGAAACGTTCGGAGATGACCTCGCATGGGTCGCTAACATCCCGCAGGCGGATCCGCCGACCGATGCGCCGATGCCGCGTCGGCTCCATGCCCTGTGGCGAAAGATCTTCATCCGTCACATCGAGGCAAATGATCCGCAGCTCGCCGCGTTGGGTCGAACTGCGGTCGCTGCGACGGCCGAGATGATGAAGGTGTTTTTCCCGTCGCCCGGGGGAAAAAAAACCGCCCGGTAACTCGGGGTGGAGAGTTACCGGGCGGGACCCGCACGGGCGGGGGTCCGAGGCATCCTGCCAGCGTGGGTGGAACGCTAGCTCCCGGTTGCCGTTGCTAACTGGTTGGTGATCACATGCCCTTGCATCTCGAAGACCAACCTGCGTGAGGGTCCACGCCGATCCACTTTTCAGCACTTACGGCGGGAGCGCTGCCGCCATCCAGCACGTTATGTGCTCCTTCGCGCAAGCGTGCGAACGCGCTCGCCACAGGCGAGCGAATCTGCGGCGCATGCGAGCACGGCGTGGCCGTTACGCATACTTGGCGTTGGCACTGTGCTTGTAGAGGACATCAGGGATGTCCCGAGCGCTATCCAGCCACGACCGCACCGAGCGGTGTGCGAGCAAGAACCGGCCAGGGGCCGGAAACCTTGCGGCTGGCGCGAATCTGCGAATTCGAAGCGCTGGCATCGATCGAGCAATGAGAGTCCGTCCAGGAGGCCACTATGTTTTCCTGGGCAATCACATTCTTCATCATTGCGCTGATCGCGGGCGTCTTCGGTTTCTTCGGGATCGCGGCGAGTGCCGTCGGAATCGCCAAGATCATTTTCGTGGTCGCCCTTGCGATGGCGATCATCAGTTTCGCGATGGGGCGCCGCCCGGCTGCATGACAGCGAATTTGGCGACTGAAAGGTAAGATGGCCGACGTGACCGGAACGATCCTGATTGTCGATGACGAAGAAGATACCGCGCTCCTGTTGCGAGACAGCCTTCGCAAGCGCGGGTTCGAAGTCGACGCCGTGACCTCCGGCCAAGCCGCTCTCGAGCACCTGCGCGCCACCCCCGCCGACGTGGTGGTGACGGACGTGCAGATGGCGGGAATGACAGGAATCGAGCTGACGCAGGAGCTGCGATCTCGTCACCCGGACCTGCTGCCGATCGTGCTCACCGGCCAAGGCGGGCTGGAGACCGCGATCGCTGCGATCCGCGCTGGTGCGTACGACTTCATCACCAAGCCGGTGAAGATCGACGCGCTCGCGATCTCGGTCTCGCGCGCGGTCGAGCACCTCTCGCTCAAGCGCGAAGTGAAGCGCCTGCGGACCGAGAATCGCGACAGCGCGATCGACGGGATCGCCGGTACGTCGCCAGCGATTCGCGAAACCATCGAGCTCGTGCGTCGCGTCTCGGACAGCGATGCGACCGTGCTCGTCACCGGCGAATCAGGTACAGGCAAGGAGCTTGTCGCTCGCGCGCTGCACAACCTCTCGCCACGTCGCGACCAGCCGTTCGTGGCGGTCAACTGTGCCGCGATGCCGGCGCCGCTCCTCGAGAGCGAGCTGTTCGGCCACGTCCGCGGCGCGTTCACGGATGCCAAGCGCTCGCGCGCGGGGCTCTTCGTGCAGGCCGGCGCGGGCACGATCTTCCTCGACGAAATCGGCGAGATGCCGATCGAGATGCAGGTCAAGCTGCTCCGCGTTCTGCAGGAACGCAAAGTCCGCCCGGTCGGTGGTGACGAAGAGGTGCCGTTCGAGGCGCGTGTCATCACGGCGACCAACCGCGATCTCGAGACCGAGGTCGAGGAGAAGCGATTCCGCGAGGACCTGTTCTATCGCATCAACGTCGTCGCGATTCCGGTGCCCCCGCTCCGCGCTCGCGCGGGCGATATCCTGCTGCTCGCGCAGTTCTTCCTCAAGCGCATCGCGGGTCGTACCTCGAAGCCGGTCCAAGGCATCTCGGGTCCCGCCGCGCGCTTGTTGATGGATTACGACTGGCCCGGCAACGTGCGCGAGCTCGAGAACTGTATGGAGCGCGCGGTCGCTCTGTGCCGTCTCGACGAGATTACCGTCGATGATCTCCCGGCAAAGATCCAGGAGCACCAGAGCTCGAAGATCGTCATCACCACGGAATCTCCGGGCGAGCTGATCACGCTGCACGAGATGGAGCGTCGCTACGTGCGTCAGGTGCTCACCGCCGTCGGTGGCAACAAGACCCACGCCGCGCGCATCCTCGGCATCGACCGCCGTTCGCTGTACCGCCGGCTCGAGGAGCCGAGGGCTGGCGATGCGCCGCGTGCCGAGAACAGCTCCATGCCGACGAATGGTCATTCGACGCCGTCGTCGCAGCCGCCCGCCAATCCGGCCGAGTTCGAGTAATCTCACGTCGGCCTGATGTCCGATCGTTTGCGGCTCGTCGTCGTCGATCACGACGCTCCTCACCGCGAGAGCGTCCGCGAGGCGCTGGAGCGCAGCCTCCTCGCGGAAGTCGTAGAAGTGGCGACGCCCGAAGAGGCCTTCAGAGCGCTCGCGGCCGCTCCGACCGATTGCGTGCTGGTCGATCAAGACCTCCCGCAAAAGGGCGCGCTCGTGGTCGTCACGCAGCTGCGCGGTGATCGCAATCCCGTGCCGATCTTGCTCGTCACCGGTCTCGCCGACGAAGATCTGTTGCAGCAAGCGATCGATTGTGGTGTCACGGACTTCTATCCGAAGACCGACATCTCGCCGCAGCGCCTCGCGTTCCGCGTGAAGTTCGCGATCCGGCTCCAAGCGACCGAAATCGACAATGTCAAAACGATCGAATCCGCGACCGCCGCTGCGCGCGCACGCGACGAGATCCTCGCGATCGTCTCTCACGATCTGCGCGGTCCTCTTCACGCGATCTCGCTCGCGAGCGAAGCGCTTCGCGACGACGCGGGCGAGGATGCGAAGCGTTACCTCGGCGCGATCGATCGTGCCGGTGCCCGTGCCGAGCGATTGATCTCGGATCTCCTCGATGCGAGCGCGATCGAAAACGGCAAGTTCTCGCTCAACGCCGCACGTATCAATCTCTCGAGCGTCGCGAAACAGGCCGCGCAGGATTACGAGCTCGCGGTCAGAGAGACCAAGGCGACCATCCGCGCCATCCTCCCGCTCGACCCCATCTACGTCGACGCCGATCGTGACCGCTTGCTCCAGGCCGTCGCGAACCTCGTCGGCAATGCGCTCAAGCACGCGCGCGGCACGCCGATCGAGCTCACGGTCGACCTGCGCGACGGCCACGCGATCCTCGCGGTCGCCGATCGCGGTCCCGGCATCCAGCCGTCCGAGATGCCGCACGTCTTCGATCGGTACTCGACCGATCGCACGCGCAAAGGCGGCGCCGGCCTCGGACTCGCGATCGCAAAAGGCATCGCGCTCGCGCACGGCGGAACGATCCAGGCCTTCAGCCAGCCTGGCGAAGGTGCGCGGTTCGAGATCGCATTACCGCTGGCTCGCTGAAGGGGGACGTAACGCTTTTTTCACTTTTCGTCGTGTAGCTACCTGAAAATCATGTCCGAAGGAGGGGTCAGCGCAGCTTTGCCCACTGCTCTTGCAGTCGCGGCAGCGAGATCGAAACCGCGGTCTTGATCTCCGGCGCGAACGTCTGCACGCGCAACTCCTCGAGCAGCCAGCCGAACTCTTCGATCTCGGGGATCACGAAGTTCTTCGCGAGCAGCTCGTCGCGCTTCTTGCTAAAGCCCTGGACCAGCACCCCGATCGAGGCGGCCTTCGCTTGATCCTTGTTCGGATCGTGCGCGAGGCGCTGCAGCCGAACCGTGAGCGCTTTGAGATAGCGCGTGATGTGGAGCAGCCGACCTGCCGGGGTCTCGCGCACGAGATCGTGAGGAACCAACCGCGAGATCTGGAGCTGGATATCGTCGAGCGCAGCGCGCGTGGGGCCTGGCCGCGACGCGAGTGGCTTCATCAACGCGCGCACCTTCTCGAGCTCCGCGATCAACGGCGAGGCCAACCGCTCGAGCTGCTGCGTGATGCTCTGCAACACCAGGCGCCCCCCCGACACGCGCTCGGTGAACGCGATCTTCGTGCGCGGAATGTCCTCGGGGTTCGTGAGCTGAAATGCTTCGTCGAGTGCGCGCAACACGAGCTGGCGCTTGTAGTTACCGAGCGGCGACGACAACGTCGCGGGCAGCTTCGCATCGAGCTGCACGAGCGTGGCGCCGAGCGCGTACAGGATCAGCTTGCGCAGGCCCTCGCGTGTCGCGGCATTCGCGGCGGACGCCGATTCGAGGAGCTTCAGATCGACGCCGTGCTCGGCCGCGACGAGCGCCGGATACGCGAGCGTGGCGCGGTTGCCGATGTCGAGCGTGACCGTCGCGGGCAGCGCCTCGAAGTCCCACTGCCGCAGATCTTTGCGCTCGTGCGCGGCGCGCGGTGCCTTCTCCCACAGCTCGTTCGCGCGACGCGCGAGCGTGCGTTGCAGATCGAACAGCTCCTTGCCCTGCGCGATGACTTTCTCGTGATCGTCGATGACGCGGAACGTCGTCCGCGTGTACCCCGGCAGCGCGCGGAGGTCCCACGCATCGCGCGGGACGCGCTCCCCGGTACGCTCGAGCACCGCACGCTCGAGCGCGGGCAAGAACGCACCTTCGAACGGCTTCAAGTCCGCCACGATCTTCGTCGCGAGCGCTTCGAGGGGCAGCGTCGCGGCGAGCGCCTTGCGGAGGTTCTTGGTCAGCGCCTCGAACAGCGCGACCACCTTGGCCTGAAGGTAGCCACCGATCGTCCACTCGAGCACGTCCGGATCGAGCTGCGGCAATTGCGCGAGCGGGATCGTGGCCGTGATGCCATCGTCTTCTTCACCGGGCTCGAACTTGTACGCGAGCCGCAACCGCGCCTTGGTGATGTGATCGGGGTAGCGCTCGGGCGACAGCTCGGCCGCCTCGGCGAGCAAGAGGTCCGCGCGCGCGAGCTCGAGGATGTGCGAATCCTTCGCTTCGGCCGCGCGTCGCCAGTCCTCGAAGGTCTTGCCGCTCACGACCTCGTCGGGGAGCCGCGAATCGAAGAACTCCCACAGTGAGGTCTCGTCGGCGAGCATGTCGCTGCGCCGCGCCTTGTCGCGGAGCTGCTCGACCTCGAGGAACAAGCGCCGGTTGTGCTCGGCGAAGGCGCCCTTTGTCGCGTACTCGCCGCGCACGAGCGCGTGCGTGATGAACAGATCGCGACACAGCTTCGGATCGAACTGCGCATAGTTGACCCGGCGCTCCTTCACGATCGGCAAGCCGTACAGCGTGACCTGCTCCTTCGCGGAGACCTGCGCGGTCTTCGGATCCCAGTGCGGATCGCCGTAGCTGCGCTTGCACAGTGCTCCCGCCGCGCCTTCGATCCACAGCGGATCGATCTTCGCGACGCCGCGCGCGAACAGCTGCGAGGTCTCGACGAGCTCGGCCGCCATCACCCACTGCGGTGGCTTCTTCGCGAGCGCCGATGAAGGATGGATCATCCACTTGGTCTGGCGCGCGCCGATATAGATCCGGCTCTCGACATTCCACATGCCGATCTTCGAGAGCAACCCCGGCAGGAGCGCGCGATGGATCTGCTCGCCGGTCGCGGTCTTCTCGTTCGGGCGAAAATCCAGCTCCTTCATGGTCCGCACGATCTGCGCGTGGATGTCTTCCCACTCGCGCATGCGGTTGAAGTTGAGAAAGTTCTCGCGCGCGAACTTGTAGAGCTGGTTCTTCGTGCTGCGCGCCTTCGCGGCCTGCCAGGTCTCCCAGATCTTCAGGTATGCGATGAAGTCCGAGCCTTCATCCTTGAACTGGCGATGCGCCTCGTCGGCCTTCTGCTGGGCCGCGTGCGGGCGATCGCGAGGGTCTTGGAGGCCGAGCGCGGCCGCGATCACCACGACCTCGCGCAGCGCATTCTCGTCGCGCCCGCCGAGGATCATGCGCGACAGCCGCGGGTCGAGCGGCAACCGACCGATGTGATGACCGAGCTCGGTGAGCTCGCCATCGCCCGACATCGCGCCGATCTCCTCGAGCACGCGATAGCCCTCGTCGATCGCGCGCTTCTGCGGCGGATCGAGGAACGGGAAGCTCTCGATGTCGGTGAGCCGCAGCGATTTCATGCGGAGGATCACGCCCGCGAGGCCGACCCGCTGGATCTCCGGATCGGTGTGCGAGGGCCGCGTGACATAGTCCTGCTCCTCGTAGAGCCGGAAGCACACGCCGTGCTGCGTGCGACCACAGCGGCCTTTGCGCTGATCCGCACTCGCCCGAGACACCGGCTCGATCAACAGCTGGGTCACCCCGGTGCGCACGTTGTAGCGATTGACGCGCGCGACGCCGGCATCGACGACGTACACGATGCCGGGAATCGTCAGCGAGGTCTCGGCGACGTTCGTCGCGAGCACCACGCGGCGCTGCGGCAGGGTGTGGAACACGCGCTGCTGATCCTGCGGCGACAGCCGGGCGTAGAGCGGCAGCACCACGGTGTGGGGGAGGGCGCGCTGCTCGAGCTCTTGCACTGCCTCGCGGATCTCGCGCTCGCCGGGCAGAAACACGAGGATGTCGCCGCGCGGATCCATCTCGGTGATCTCGTTGACCGTGTTCGCGACGACCTCCGAAAGGTCGCGCTCTTCCTCGGCGGGCGGGCGATAGAACACGTCGACCGGATAGGTGCGGCCCGAGACCTCGATCACCGGCGCATCGCCGAAGAACTTCGAGAACCGCTCGAGCTCGAGGGTCGCCGAGCTCACGATCACGCGCAGCTCGGGGCGCCGTGGCAGCAGCTGCTTCAAGAACCCGAGCAAGAAATCGATATTGAGACTGCGCTCGTGCGCTTCGTCGACAATGATCGTGTCGTACGCGCGCAGCATCGGATCGCCCTGGATCTCGGCGAGCAAGATGCCATCGGTCATGAACTTGACGTAGGAATTCTTGCTGACCTTGTCGTTGAACCGGACCTTGTAGCCGACCACGTCGCCGACCTGGGTCCCCAGCTCCTCGGCCACGCGCGCCGCGACACTGGTCGCCGCGATCCGCCGGGGTTGCGTGCAGCCGATGTACGCGTGCTCCGCGCGGCCCATCGCGAGGCAGATCTTGGGCAGCTGCGTGGTCTTGCCCGAGCCAGTCTCGCCCGCGATGATGATGACCTGGTGGCCATCGATCGCGTTCGCGATGTCGATCACGGAGGCCGTGATCGGCAGATTCTCCGGGAACTTCACCCGCTCGCTCAGGCGCAAGCCCGGGCGTAAAACTGAGGCGGCCACGACGGTGACGTGAAGTAGCACGGCTACGCGGGTTCGCGTAGTAGGTTGCACGCCATGGACACCTGGCACGTCGATGACGACATCCGCCTGGCCGAGGGCCTCCCCGCCTCCACGTTCACGGACCGTGAATTCCTCTCGCGCGAGATCGCCACGATCTTTGCTCGGTCCTGGCAGGTCGTGACCGAGCGTGGTGAGGATCCGCGCCCCCTCGACGAACAGCTCGCCGCCCGCGGCTCGCGCGTGCCGATCACGGTCAACGACAAGCCACTGTTCCTCCAGCGCGCCTGGGATGACGAAGCGCTCCGCGCCTTCCCCAATACCTGCACGCATGCGTGGTACCCACTCGTGCTCGGCGCCTCGCGCGGCCCGACGCTGGTCTGCGCGCAGCACGGCCGGCGTTTCGATTGCGCGGGCAAGGTCATCTCGCAGCAGGGCTTCGACGCCAAGGCGATGCGAACGTGTGATTCGCTGACCGCCCTGCCGGTCGAGGCCTGGCGTAGGTTGACCTGGATCAACTTCGATCCGCACGCCGCTCGGCTCGAGACCGTGCTCGCGCCGGTCGAGGCCTCGCTCGCGAAGATGCCGGCGATCCCGGAGCGAATGTCTGCCGAGATTCGCGAGGTCCCCGGCAACTGGAAGCACCACGCCGCGAACTATCTCGATCAATTTCACATCGGCTTCGTGCATCGCGCGCCGGGTGGCTTGGCGGATGCCATCGATCTCGGCAGCTACACGACCGAGCTCTACGATCAATCGGTGCTGCAGTGGGGCTACGCGCGCGATCCTGCCGACGGCTTCGATCCCGCGTGGTTGCCCGATCGGTTCGCGGATCCGAACGGCCGCCGCGTGTTCGCGCTGTGGTGGTTTATCTTTCCCAACCTCACGCTGAACTTCTATCCATGGGGCCTCTCGGTGAACATCTACTCGCCGATCCCGGATCGCCCCGAGGCGACGCGGTTCACCTGGTACCAGCTCGCGCTCGACCGCGCGAAGCATGCCGAACGTGATCGTCGCTGGCTGAGCTCGCAGGTCGATGCCGAGGATGTCGATGCGCTCGCGCAGGTCGCGCGCGGTTTGAGGTCCGGCTTCGCGCCGCGCAGCAAGTTCGCTCCCGAGCAAGAGCGCGGCGTGCATTGGTTTCACCGCGCGGTCGCACGTGCGATCATCCCCGGATGATCACCATCGAGATCGAGAACGTCGACGAGGTCGTCGAGAAGCAAAAGGGCTGGTTCATGGCAAATGTCGTCGGTGCCGTGGTCGATCTGAAGCCGAAGGTCGAGGACGTGGTGATCGAAAAGTTGCGCGAGTCATTTGCCGAGCAGGGAATCCGCGCCACGATCACCAAGAAATGAAACTCGCTCTGATCGCGTCGCTCGTCGGTTGCGCAAGCTCGACGCCGCCTGCCCCCGCTACCGCGGTCTCGCCGATCGCGATCAGTAGCAGCGCTGCGAAGGCCGAGCCCGCCGCGCCGGGCGGGGTCAAGCTCACCGCGATGGATCCGGCGAAGGGCAATACCGAGGGCGGCACGTACACCAGGCTGACCGGCACGCACCTGCTACCGATCGCGCAGAGCTCGAAGATCTTTTTCGGTGCGAGAGAAGGTGAGATCGTGCGGATCTCGAGCGATAGCGAGCTGATCGTGCAGGCCCCCGCGGGGCCGGCCGGCCAGGTCGTCGACGTGCGCGTCGTGTTCGAAGGCGGTGAGGTCACGCTGCCGCACGCGTTCACGTACGTCGCGAAGCCCTGAAGCAAACGATCGATCGCGGAGCTCCCGACTTCCTGGTCGCGCTCGTGCCGAGCGAGCTCGTGCGCGCGCCACAATCGACGCTCGTCGACGAGCAACGACGTAGTTACGGCGCAGCGGAGCCTGCCGAGCCCGAACCGAGCAGCAGGAGGCTGTTGATCTTCGCTTGCGCGACGCTGATCGCGGTCCTGGTCTCGCTATCGACGAGCTGATCGAGCTGGGTCTCGAGCTGCTTCGAGACATCGTCGAACAGGGCGGCCGGTTTCGCCTTGATATCGATCATGAACGCGGTCGCCTTGCCGAACACGTCCTTGGCTTGACCGCACAGCTGCTTGAGGCTCTCGCCACCGCCGGAGAGCTTCGCCATCGCGCAGGCGCCGATGATCATGTCGGCGGTGTCGCCGAGCTGCGCCTCGATCGGCGCGATCGCCTTGGTGATCGTGTCCTGGACCTGCGTGGCGAGCGGCTCGATCGCGTTGCGCACCTCGGCGGAGACCTTCGCGCGAACATCCGCGAGCTGCTGCGCGGTGCCCGGATCTTTGAGTAGCTTGTCGAGCTCGCCGCCGAGATCGCCGAGCCGCTTCGAAGCTTCACCGAGGCTGCGCTTGAACGTGCGCAGCTGCTTCACGCCTTGATCGAGCACACCGACGACTTGTTCGACGATCGCGAACTTGGCCGACGTCGCGGCGATCGATTTCCATTGCGGCGTGGCGCGCAGGCCGTTCACCAGCTCGATCGGGGCTGACAGCGCATCGATCTTGTCGAGGATCGTCGCGAGATCATCGAGCCGCGACTTCTGGGTCTCCACCGCGAGCACCTTCTCGGGCGTGACGACGACGATGCACGCGCCATCCTTGACCACGTTGCCGGGCGGGCACGTTGCCGGACCTGCGACGGGCGCGGCGGAACCTGAGCCCGTGCCGGCGACGTCCTTGTGGCCACACGCACAGACAAGGAGCGACAAGATGAGCTGTGCCGGCGCGATCTTCATGTGCCGGAACGTATCAGATATCGACCAGCACGACCGCCGAGCACAGCGAGCACGCATACGGTGCATGCGGCACGTCGCGGCGGTGCAAATCGATCACGGACCGCGAGATCTGGGCGAGCTCGCGGCGCACTTCTCGACGACGACCGGCGACGCGCTCGATCTTCATGTCGTCGTACTGGGTCGTTTGATGGCGCATCCAGGCGATCACGGCGGCCTCGGCGCGCTGCTCGATCGGGATGCGCTGCGTGCGCGCGACGGTACCGCTGCCCACCGGCGTCGCGTGCTCCGCGACGAGCTTCGCGATCGCCTCTGCGAGCTCCGCGAAGCGCGGCGAGAACCGCAAGAACTCGTGAACCTCTTGCTCGAAGCTCACGGCATACGCGGCGTGATTCTTCTCGCGCCGCGCGACCTCGGAGGTGCGCTTCTTCGCGTACGCATCGGTCGAACGCTCGGCTTCGAGCGTGGCGCGCGCCGCAACGATGTTCTCGCGCGGCGCCCACAGGCCTTTCGAGAACGCCTTGCGGCCCTTCTTCTCGATCACGGCCCACGAGGGACCGGCAGCCTTCACGCGGCGGGTGAGCCCGGCATCGCCTGGCGGCAAGCAGTCCCAGGTCGCGGGCGGCGATAGGGTGCGCCCGTCGGGAGCGCGAAACACGCGTGGATCGGGCGTCGGCGACAGCGTCAACGTCTCGGACATCGGCGCGAACTCTATAACCCACCTCTGACTAGCTAGAGGACAGGCGTGAGCAGCGGGCGCTTCGCCCTGCGCCCGTCACCGAGGGTGCGCCCGCGCAAGCGACGCCACGCCCACGGTGCGACGAACTTCACGATCCACGCGAGATCTGCGAAGAGCACATCGCGCGTCGCCCGGGCGGGCTGCGCATCGATCGGCCCGTCGAGCCCGGCCTCCGTCACATCCGGAATATGCAACAGCCGCGCGACCTGGTTCGCGATCCGCGCGTGTCCCGCGGCATTGCCGTGCAACCGATCGACCGCCCACATCCTTGGATCGTGCGCGAGCTCGAGATTCGCGAGATCGAGCACCACCGCTTTTTCGACGACCGCGATCTTGCGCAGCTCGACATTGAGCTCCGCGGTCCGCATCGACATCGTGCGACCTAGCCGCATCCGGCGCGAGACATCCGGAATCGTGAACATCACGACCTTCGCGCCGATCGCGGTCAGCGCATGGACCATCTCGCCGACTTCACCGGCGACGCGCACCGCGCTCCAGTTACGGCGCAACAGGTCATTCATGCCCGCCACCACCGTCGCGAGATCGGGCTGCATCGCGAGTGCGGGCTCGAGCTCGGTCGCCTTGATCTCGCCGGCGCTGCGACCGCGCACCGCGAGGTTCGCATACATGAAACCGGGATACGCGCGCGCGGCGTGCTCGGCCAGCCGATCGGCCCAGCCACGGTAGCCACCGCGGCCATCCGGATCGTCAAGTCCCTCGGTGCTGCTATCGCCCAGCGCGACGAAGCGCGAAAACATGCCTGGTTCGTATCGCTGGTTCAGCCCGGAGTCGAGACCCGATACGCGCGGAAACGCTTGTTCTTGATCCGCCCAGCGTTCAAGCCCTCGAGCGCACGCGGCGCGACCGCGGCGACCACCGCGACAAAGCTGATCCGATCGTTGATCGTGATGTTGCCGATATCGGCGGCCGCGATCTTCACCTCGGTGGTCAGCGCACCGACGATATCGCCCGGGCGCAACCGATCGCTGCGCCCGCCCTGGATCGCCAGCGTCACCATCGCCGCGGGCGGCGGTTCGGAGCTCTGCATCGCAGGCAGCGCCGAAATCTCGATGCCCGCGAGCGGGGTGTTGCGCAGATCATCGCGCGCACGCACGAGGCTGATCGCGAGCCCATTACGCCCCGCGCGAGCGGTGCGACCGATGCGATGCAGGAAGACGTCGGCTTCGCGCGGCAGATCGAGATTGATCACCGCGCCGAGGTCGTCGATGTCCAACCCGCGTGCGGCGACATCGGTCGCGACGACCACCCGCAAGCTGCCATTCTTGAGCAGCAGCAACACGGTGTTGCGGTCGTGCTGCTCCATGCCGCCGTGCAACGCGACCGCGGCGTAGCCCGCCGTCGAAAGCCCGGTCGCGACTTCATCGCAGGTCTCGCGGTGGTTGCAGAAGATCACCGCCGAAGCGGGCTTGTGCTGCGCGAGGATCCGCACGAGCGCAGCGATCCGATCACCACCGCCGACGTCGTACACGATCTGCGTGATCCGCGCCTTGACGTCATCTTGCGGCGCCGCGACGTGGAGCGCATCGCGCTGATACGTCGCGCCGAGCTCCTTCACCGCCTCGGGGAACGTCGCCGAGAACAGCAGGGTCTGATGATCCGCGGGCACCGATTGCAGGATCTGCGCGACCACTTCGATAAAACCCATCTCGAGCATCCGATCGGCTTCGTCGAGGACGACCGTGCGAATGCCATCGAGATCGAGCCGGTTGCGTTGCAAGTGATCCTGCACGCGGCCCGGCGTGCCCACGATGATGTCGACGCCGTGATCGAGCGACGCGCGCTCGCGCTGCACCGAGGTGCCACCGGTCAGCGTCAACACGCGCGTGTGTGCGAGCGGGCGCGCGAGCCGGCGAATCTCGTCGGCGACTTGCGCCGCGAGCTCGCGCGTCGGACACAGCACGAGCGCGCCCGGGCGGCCACTCTTCGGCGTGATCCGCTGGAGTAGCGCGAGGGCGAATGCGGCCGTCTTGCCGGTGCCAGTTGCAGCCTGCCCCATCACGTCGCGACCCTCGAGCATCGCAGGCAAGGCGAGCGCCTGGATCGGCGTCATCTCGGTGTATTCGAGCTGCGCGAGGTTCGCGAGCCAGGCCGGTCCCAGAGATAGCGTCGAGAAAGCGGCCACGCGGCGAGATAACCGAGCCAGCCGCGATCAGCAAGGGTTGTTAGCACCCGTCGAGGGTCTGCGAGCCGGCAGCGTGCTATCTGCTCCCGCATGCCGCTGCGGGGTCGAGGAGCCCACTATACGAAGGCGCGTCACGTCGTCGAGTGGACGCTCGCCACCGCGTATCGCGCGAACTGGCCGTCCCGGCTGGTGCGGGCGCTCGGGCTCCAGCGCCGCGTCCAGATCGTCGAGCATCGCCTCACGCCCGCGCGGTGGCCGGTTGGCCAGGCGCCGATCCGGATCGCATTTGCCTCCGATCTACACGCCGGTCCGACGACTCATTCGACCACGCTCGATGAAGGCTTTGGCCGGCTCGCCGAGCTCCAGGCCGACGTGATCCTGCTCGGCGGCGACTACGTGTTTTTGTCGTCACAGCACATCCACGAAATCTCGCGCCGCCTCGCGAGCCTGCCGCGCCCGCCGCTCGGCATCTACGCCGTGATGGGCAATCACGACCTGTGGGCCGACGACGCCGAGATCACGCGCGCCCTCGAAGCTGGGGGCGCGCGGGTCCTCGTGAACGAACGCGTCGAGCTCGCGCCGCACATCGCGCTCGTCGGTATGGATGATCCGTGGACCGGCATACGAGCCGCGCCCGCGTTTCTCGAGGACGATCAGGTCCGCGTATTGCTGGTACACGCGCCCGAAGCGATGCTCGAAGAACCCGCGTTCGATATCGCGATGTGCGGTCACACGCACGGTGGTCACGTCGCCCTGCCCGGCGGCATCCCGATCCTCGTGCCCGGTCCCGCCTCGCGCCGCTACGCGCATGGTCGCTACGACTTGCCGAACGACCGCACGTTGATCGTGAGCCGCGGGGTCGGCTCGACCGAGGTCGCGCCGCGGTGGAATGCCGATCCGGACATCCTGCTCGTCACGCTCGGCTGATCACTCGACGATAAAGCAATCGATCGTCGTCGACATCTGGAAGTGCGACTCGCTCGTGTGCCGCTCTGCCTGGAACACCGTGATGTCGTAGGTACCGTTGATCGCGAGCCCGAGCTCGGCCGCCTTCGCATCAAAATTGATCGTCGCGGACTCCGCGTTGTGCACACCGCCGAGATCGAGACCGAGCTTGTGATTCACGAACACGAACACGTCGTCATCACCGGTGAACGTGAACACCTCGCCACCTCGATACACGAACGTCGCGTGGATCTCGGTCGTGAAGTGGAAGTTATGACCGAAGAAGGTCTCGGGAAAGCCCTTGCCGTCGAGCGGAAAGAACGCCTGATCGCTGAACGTGAACGTGCCCGGCGGATCCTCGGTCAGCGCGAGCACGCCGGGGATGTCGAGGTTCACGCCTTGCGTGTCGCGATACCACTGATCGAAGGATGTCTTGCCCGACACCGTGGTCGTCGCGCCCGCAGGTGCGTACTGCGGCTTGTTGTCGGTGCCGAGATCGGGCTTCACGAGGCCGCGATCGTCGCCGGTCACCTTTTCGAAATCGGGGTGTGACGAGGTGAAATCGCGATACGTGACCGCGAGCTGGCTGCAGGCGAGCGCGTCGACCGGGACACCGGAGTCGCGAACACCGCTATCGCTATCACCGCCTGCGTCCGCGGTGCCGTTGCCGTCGTGATGCGCGCACGCCGACACGACCACCAAACCGATGGCGAAAAGTCGTCTCATGGCTCTAGTGTAGCGCAGCGTGACGGACACCCTGAGCACAACCGCTGGCGACTTGCCCCTCGAAGAAGTCGAGATCAACGTCGGTGATCGAACCTGGAACATCCTACATGCAGGTGCGGTGATCAGCCGCGAGCAAGAGCTCGAGTACTTGCTCGGCCAAGGCGCCTCGAAGCGGCCGTACGGCAGCGTAGTGTGGCCTAGCTCGATCGCGCTGGCCCACGAAGTCGCGACTCGTGGGGTCGCGGGCAAGAAGATCCTCGAGCTCGGCGCCGGCACGGGCCTGCCCGGGATCGTGGCAGCAGCGCTCGGCGCCGAGGTCGTACAGACCGACCGCCAGAAGCTCGTGCTGCACGTCTGTAAGATGAACGCGGAGCGCAACAAGGTCTCGCTCGAGCACCGGCTCGCCGATTGGGACGCGTGGACCGATACCGCGCGGTACGACCTGATCCTTGGTGCCGACATCTTGTATGCGGAACCGATGCAGCCGCAGCTGCGCAGGATCTTCGAGACCAATCTCAAGCCTGGCGGAGCCGTGCTGATCGCGGACCCGTTCCGCACGCCGAGCATGGTGCTACTCGAGGCGATGGAGCGCGATGGCTGGAAGATCCGGCTCGACAAGTGGAGCGTCGGGTTGACGCCGCCGCCGCGCCAGGTCGCGGTCTACACGTTGACCCGGTAGCGTCGCAGCCACGGTACGGACTCTAGTTCCAGTCGGCGAGGTAGAGCCAGTACGCGGTGGCTCGCGCCGACACCTTGTCGCGAGCGATCAGCGCCTTGCGCTGCTTGGCGTTCGCTCACTTCTTCCAGTCCAGCGTGTCGCCCTTCCTAGATCATCGTGCGAAACAAGTTCGCGATCGGGGTGTGCAATTGGCCCGCGGTCTCGACGTAGAGCCCGAGGTCCTTCGCGGGAATCTTGCTGACGAAGCCGGGCTCGCCCGCGACCAGGCGCTCGCCGTAGCTCTTGTAGATCGGGGCCGAGAACAGCGTGCTCGTCAGCATGTCGACGACGAGCGCGGGATCCGCACCCGCGTGCTTCGCCATCTCGAGCGCCTCGGTGAACGAGCGCACCGCCGAGACGATCATGAAGTTCCCGGCGAGCTTGGTCGCGAGGGCGGTCCCGAACTTCTCGCCGAGATCGAAGATGCCACTCGCACCCATCGCCGTGAGGATCGGCTTCGCGCGCTGCTTGGCTTCGGCCGTTCCCGCGTACGGCACCGCGAGCTGCTTCGCGACCGCGGCTTCGGGCCGACCAAAGATCGGTGCCTCGACGAACGTGACCTCGTGCTTGGAATGGAGTGCCGCGAGCTGCTTCGAGAGCTTGGGCGACATCGTCGTCGTCGAGATGTGCAGGCCACCCTTCATGCGATCGAGGAAGGCCGGCGTGATCAAGTGCTCGACTACCGGTCCATCCCACAGCGACGTCACGACGATCGGTTGGGCTGCATCGAGCGCGCGCTCCGCGAGCGTGGCGCCGCGTGCAACCAGCGGCTCCGCTTTGCTCCGGGTCCGGTTGTAGACCGTCAGGGCGTAGCCTGCATCGAGGAGGTTGGTCGCCATGGGCAGCCCGAGGAGGCCGAGACCGATAAAGCCGATGTGTTCCGCCATGCAGAAAACATGACGTATACGTAATGTTTCGTCTAGTCGTGCTGCTCGAGCCAGTGCTCGAAGCGCGCGATGTTCTCGTGCAGCTCGGTCCGGAGCTCGTGTACTTCCGCGATCTTGTCGTCGATTTCGGTGAGATGCTTTTTCAGCATCGTCAGCACCTTTCGCTTCGCCTTCGCGCCACTCGGATCCGTGAAGTAGAGGTCGATGACCTGCCCGATCTCGTCGAGGCTGAGGCCGACGAGCTTGAGCTGCTCGATCTTGCGAAGGCGGACGACGGCGACATCGTCGTAGTAGTGCTGGCCGCTTCCCTCGCGCTCGCCAGCCGGCATCAGCCCGAGGCTCTCGTAGTAGCGCACGGTCCGAGCGGTGACGCCGGCGCGTCGCGTGAGCTCGCCGATCCGCATCCGCGTCATCAAGCTTACGTTGACGTCATGTTGGAGCGGCGTCAAGGTGGCCGTGCCGGCAGACCGGCTCCGTACCGGCCCTCAACGTCGCACGTGTCGCAGGCACTGCTGGCGTGGCTCGAGCTAGAGTCGCCTGGGTGCGCTGGTTGATGTTGATGTTGATGCTGTTGCTCGCGACGAGTGTCGCGCGCGCCGATGCGCCGATTCGGGTCGATATCGAATGCGAACGAGTCGGTCGCACGAAGACGTGCCCCGCCTTCCTGCTCGGGCTCGTCGATGCGAACAAAGTCCTGCTCGCGTCGCCGCGCGCGAATGCCGATGTCGTGATCTACGCGACTGCGAATGCGGTGGCGCTCGACGATCAATTGCACCTGCGCTTCGTCGGTCACGTCCCCGGTGCACCGCCAGTGGTCGAGCTCGATCTCCTGGTCGATACGCGGATGACCGACGACCAGCAACGCGCGCTGATCGAGCCCGTGTTCTTGCGCGGCATCGCGCTGTTCGTCGCGGCGCGCTTTCCCGATGCGGTCAAGGTCGCGCTGTCAGCCCCGATGAACTTCAACACCCACCGTGCCGTGACGAGCCCGTGGGGCACGTTGATCTCGACCAGCGGCAACGGCAGCTACACCGACAAGTACCGCAGCGCGACCTCGGAGATCGATCTCAAGATCGTCTACATCACGAAGATGTTCCGCGCGCTCACGTCCGTCAACGTCAATGGTGGTCTCAACCAGCAGCCACCGCTCACGCTCGGCGACGGCACCGAGGTCTCGCTGAACACCACGATGTGGCAGTTCGGCTACGGCGGCGAGGCGATCCAGCTGCTCGACGAGCACTGGTCGGTCGGCACCGGCAGCTACATGCAGTTCATGGATCCGAAGGCGCAGTACGATTACTACCTGCGCGCGCGGGCCGCGCTGGAATGGGACCTGTTCTCCGCCGATGATCCGCGCGGCAACCGGCTCGGGATTTTTTATCACCTGGGCTACGCCGTCGATCGCTACAACATTCGCAACGACCTCGGCGAGCGATTCGCGCAGTACCCGCTGACCGGCATCGATGCGGTCGGTAGCGTGCGCCACGACGGCATCTCGTACGGCTTGACGCTTTCGAGCGACGTGCAGCTCAACCATCCTTCGCGCCGCCACATCCTGACCGCGGCGCCATTCGTGACCTTCCAGATCGGTCGCCACATCGATCTCAACCTCACGTTCTCGGTCACGCAGCGCCAGCTGCCGAAACCCGACCTCAGCGTGATCGATCCGTCGGACTTCCAGACCCTGTCCCGGCTCTCCTACGCTGAACCACTTGCACTTACCGGGACCATCGGCCTCTCGCTGCACTGGGACCCGACGAACGGTACGCGCAACGATCGCATCAACTCGATCTAGCGATCGGTTAAGCTGGATGAGTGTTGCGAACAGGGTTCTTCATCGCACTGACCGCGTGCGGGTTTCATCCGGGCGCCGCGACGAGCGATGACGCGATCGGCGGCGATAGCGCGCCGCCGATCGCCTCGTGCAGCGATCATGTGAAGGATGGCGACGAGACCAACGTCGATTGCGGTGGCTCGTGTGCCGCCTGCAGCACCTGCACGGTTCACGCGCTACCCCCGACGATCAACGTCGATCCCAAGCCGTTCGCTGCGAAGTTCCTGAGCGCTCCGCAGTGGAGCTGCACCTCAACCGGTATCACCACGATCGATTCGGACGCGGGCACGGTGGTCAGCACGACCTGCGATCTGGGGTCGATCAGCGTCGCGAACGGTGTCCCGCAGCTCGACTCGACCGGCGTGCCGGTGTTCGTCGTGCGCCTGCAAGGGTTGCGAGTCACGAACGGTCACGTGCTCCGCGTGATCGGCGACAAGCCCGTCGTGATCCTCGTCGCGGGTGACGTCATCGTCGATACGAACGGCATGATCGATGCGAGTGCCGCCGGCGCGACGCCCGGGCCCGGTGGCTCGCCGCTGAGCTGCGCGAATCGAGAGACCGGCCTCGGCACGATGGGGACCAATACCGGCTGGGGTGGCGGCGGTGGCGGGTTCGGCACGGCCGGCGGCCAGGGTTGCTACATGACCATCAACGGCGGTGCCGTGACTGGATCGCAGAACCTCGTCCCTCTGCGCGGCGGATGTCCCGGCGGAACGTCGCAGAGCGCGGGTCAAGGCGGCGCGGGAGGTGGCGCGATCGAGATCGCGGCGAGCGGTAGAATCAAGATCGGCGAGACCGGCATCGCGAACATCGCCGCCAGTGGTGGTGGCGGGCGCAACTCCGATGGCGGTGGCAACGGCGGCGGTGCGGGCGGTGGCATCTTGCTCGTCGCGCCGGCAAACCCGATGCTCGGTACGATGGGCGCGTTGCGGACAAACGGTGGATCAGGAACGGGCGGCGCATCGGCTGTGGGCACGAGCTCGAACGACGGCGGCGACGGCCACACCGCCGATAACAACGCAGCGACCGATACCTCGGGTACTGGCGGTGGTGGCAACGGCAATGATAACGGGCGCACCGGAGGCCTTGCCAACCGGAATGGAAACGGCGGCCTCAAGACGGCTGCGGGTAACACGACCGGGCAGCAGAACGGTGGGCGCGGTGGCGGTGGCGGTGGTGGCGGACGCATCGTCGTGACGACCTCGCCGGCCGCTACCTCGTGTGATTGACGAAGCCATCGGGTCACACGAGCACACCAACGAGCCCGAGAACGACTCGAGGCTCGGCCCCCACAAGCCACGCCCCCGCTTGCCGCACTCCACGCGCTTGTTCGCGCTATGGATCCTGCTGACAGCGCGGACAGAAGAAGCACGGTCGGCCGGCGAGCTTCACGTGATCGATCGCGCCGCCGCATCGCACGCACGTGCGCTGCTTGTACGCATACGTTCGTTGCTTCGGATAGTTCAGCGCGTGGGTCGGATCTCCATATTTTGTCGTGAGGATGCGACCGTCCAGCACTCCAGCGCGCAACAACTTGCGGGTCAGCTGCCAGATCGATTCGACCTCCTCGTGCGTGATTTGCCGGGACGGCCGCCGCGGATCGATCCGCAACATCCACAGGATCTCGGCGCGATACACGTTGCCGATGCCCGCGATCGCACTCTGGTCGAGCAGCATCGCGCCGATCGCGACGCGCGTCGTCGCGAGCCGCTTCGCGAACCGCGCGTGCGACGTGCGCTTGCGAATCGGATCCGGTCCGAGGCTCGCGATCACGTCGTTGCGTGCCGCTTCGTCGATGATCTCGCAGATCAAGGGACCACGCAGGTCGACGGTGTGCATGGGGCCAGCGAGGCGTACGCGCACGCTCGAGCGCGGCAGCGGCGGCGGCTGCTTCTTCATCAGGTCAAAACGTCCAGCCAGGCCGAGATGCACGTGCAACCAGCAGGTGTGACCGTTTTTCGAGAAGCCGTAGAACAGATGCTTGCCGTACGCCTCGAGGCTCACGACGCGCGCGCCATCGATCGTGCGAATACCGGGCAGACGTTTCTGTGGTGAGGTCGCGCGTACCTCTGTTCCGACGAGCATCGGGGTCTGCTTCAAGACCGCTTTGTGGAGCGTATGGCCTTCGGGCACGCGTCACCATAGTACGATCCCCGCGATACGCTGGTGACTCCTCCTCGTAGCGGGTTGCGGCGGGTTGCGGCATGACGCAGCTGCACACGCGGACGAGATGATCATCCGTCGCGTCGACGTCGACGCATCGGCCCGCCCGCCCATCTTCGGCGACGCCGCTCGAGCTCTGACGCGCCGTTGTTGCGAATTCCAGTGCACATAGTGCAGCCTTTCGTGCAACGGAGCGGCCAGCTCTATAGCGTTGGATTATCGGCGTTCTGCCGTTTCGATTTCGCGTCGGCTTGCTGTTGCTGCTCGTTGATTATTTGCTCGTACGGCTCGTCGGTCAGGTCGAGCCAACAGTTCGCGTAATCGCATTCGGCAATCAATTGCGTCTTACTTGCATTGCCCCACCGGAGGTGGACTGAAGTGGTGCGAATTGGTTCGCCATATTTTCGTGCAGCGCTTTCGACAGCTTCGAATCCGCCGCGAGATCGTCGAAGCCCATCTAAACTTTGATCCGTACGATCTGCGATCGTGTGTAGTTCCCGATTTGCAGTTCCCGTCGAGGATTTGCGCTCGCTCGCGCCTGAACGCGCGAGCAGCCCTCCGTCGAGGAATGTGTAATTCGGGATCTGCACCCATCTACGATGGCTTGGTTTCCGAGCCGTACAAGAGAATGGTCTGCAGCGGATTGCCGAAGGGTCTCGTGATTCCCGACCATGTCGATGTCGTCTACGCGATCGCGCGGAAAGCGACGGGGGAGCGCTGCACGGGGTGCAAACCCAGCGGTGCAGGGGAACGCGTCTCCGCGTTCCAGGCGCTCGATTGCGTCTGCGTGATCGCGCGTTGATGTAGATTTCGAGCGACACATGAGCACCGCGCTGTGGAAAGCCGTCGAATCGGCAAATCTAGTGGGACTTCAGGCTGCGATCGATGCGGGCGCGTCGATCGATGCGATCGACGAAAGCAACCGCGACAAGGACTCCGTACTCGGAACGCTCTGCAAATCCCAAAGCGGCGAGATGTCGAAGAAGGAGGTCGCGGCAGCACTGTGGCTGATCGAGCGCGGCGCCGACGTCAACCACGTCAACAACGATGGCGCGACTCCACTGCATCACGCCGTCGCTTCTGGAAGTCACGCCGCAATCGATGCGCTGATCTCCCATGGAGCGCGCGCGACCAAGGACAAGTTCGGAAATAGCCTGCTCCACAGCGCGGTTTCGTCGGAGGACAAAGACCGCTGGATCTGGGATCGCGTCATCGAGCTGGGTTGCGGACTCGACGACGTCAACAATCAAGGCTGCACGCCGCTCCACGAGGCCGTCTCGGGCGACAACCTCGTGGCCGCCAAGTACCTGCTCGGACGCGGCGCGGATCGTTCGGTTCACGATCGTCGTGGCAAGACCGCGCTCCAGACAGCCGAGACCATGGACAGCGCGAAGATGCAAAAGCTCCTGAAGTAGCGAGGAAGGATTTCACGATGAACAAGCTCCGCATCCTCCTCCTCATCGGCGTCGGCATCTCTCTCTTGTACTCGCTGATCAAGACCCTCGTGTTGCGAATGCCGGGCCGGTCGCGCGAGAGCGCTCGCAAGCGCATGGCACAGGCGCAGTGGCTCGACGCCGATTCGCGCGAAGGCGCACTCGTCAAGGTCGTAGGGAAGGTGCGCATGCGGGAGTCCGGCGAGCGGTTCGTGTCGCCACTTGCCGAGAGCCGCTGCGTGGCGCTGCACATGCGCGCGCTCGTGAGGCGAGGGCGTGGCCCGCGCGGGGAGATGGTCGAGAAGCTGCAGATCAAACCGTTCACGATCGACGACGACGGCAATAGCGTGCTCGTCGATGCGACGCACGCTCTGCTCGATATCTCGCCGACGCCGCCGCCGAAAACGGCCGACATCCGCAAGCTGCTTGCCGAGGTTGGGGTCCAGGATGCGAGCACGAGCACGTCGAGATGCGAGGAAACCGTCGTCGAGGTCGGCGCGACGGTGACGGTCGCAGGCACGCTCGTGACCTCACCTGCGATCATGATCGTCGGCCACGAGGCCAATCCGATCGTCATTCGCCGTGAACGTGTGCACACGGATGTCGCGAACACGCCATAGCGGACGAAACGCCCGCGCATTCTGGGGATTTCCGCGGCGCTCTCGATAGTTGTCGATCCGCGGCGGATTCATGCGCATCTAGATGCGGATGGAGCCAACCAGCGAGCTGCTGCTGGGTGCGCCGGCCCGCTCGCGCTCTGATAGGCGACGCGGCTGCCGCGGAGGATGGCGGGCTTCCGCGAGGCTCGGGACAAGGTCGGCGCCGAAATGCCTTCCTGCACCAAAGTGGTGATCGAAAAAACGCCGATCACCACCGACGGTGGTGATCCAACCGAAAGGAGCTTGACCGTGCGTTCCTCATGATCAATGGTTACGACGACGTGCGGGATTAACTCAGTGGTAGAGTGTCAGCTTCCCAAGCTGAAGGTCGCCAGTTCGAATCTGGTATCCCGCTCGAAGATTCGAGAAGAATGCCGGTAGGTTGCAGCGGCCTTCGCTCTTCTCTCAGCTCGCGATCTTCAGAACTACCTCCGAAACCCCACCCGAAACCCCACTTCCAGTGGTGGAAGCGGGTTCGGTGGTGGGAGCCGGCGGAACGAGGCGCAGCACGCCCCGAATCGCCGCGCGTTTTTCATCGAGACCGACCGTCGAATAGTGCCGCTGCATCTCCTCGGTGACGTGACCCGTCAGCGCACGCCGCACGACCGCATCGACGTTCGCGAGCCGGACGAGGTCCGTGAACGTGTAACGCAAGCCGTGAACGGTGAAGCGCTTCGTGATCTTCGCCTTCTCGAGGCAGCTGCCCCACGCACGGTCGAGGCTGTTCGGCGTGCGGAGCGTCCCGACCGACGAAGGGAACATGTAGCCCTTCTTCGTCAGGTCAGGATTCTCCACGGCCGCAGCATCGAGCCGCGCGCGGTGTGCCGAGAGGATCTCGGCCAGCTCCAACAGCACCGGGTACTCCTTCGGCGCCCGCTTCTTGCGCGTGACCGAGCCGAGCTTGCCGCGCACGTTCTTGCGGTGGATCCGCATCACGCCCGCGGTCTCGTCCCAGTCCTCCCAATGCAACGCACTCGCGTGACAGAACCGAAGTCCCGTGTACGCGAGCAGAGCCACCAGCGCGTGATGCTGCGGGTAGCTCGTCTGCATCGCATTGACAAACGCCATCAGCTCGTCCGCGGTGAGCGCGTTCGACTGTTCGTCGTCCATGCTCGCCTCGGGCAACACGATGCGCAGCGTAGGATCACGCGGCAAGCTGAGCGTGGCCATCGCGTCGCGAGTCATCGTGCGGAACACGCGAAACCAGCCGGCGACCGTGTCGCGGGTGTAAGCCCGCCGCACGGTCTTGCTGTTTCGCTTGCTGCCCTTTTTCTCGGACGTCCAGCCGCGCGTAAGCGCGCCGTCGATCCAACGCTGCACGTCCTGTGACGTGAGCGCGTCGTAGTAGAGGTCACCCAGTGCCGGCAAGATGTGCTTTTCGAGGGCGTCCGCGTACGTCCTTGCGGTCGATGAGTCGAGCTTTAACGTCTTCGACTTCATCCACGATTGCGCGAATTCCCCAACGCGAACCTTCTTGGTTAGCTCGGGCGGGTTTCTGGTCTCGTTGATCAAGAGGTCGCGTTTCTGCGCGGCCTCGTGGGCGGTCACCCCTTCTAGGATCCGATCGATCTCCTTGTGTTTGCCCGTGCGAGGGTCGACCACCTTCGCGCGGATCCAATATTTCGCCTGGTCGATGCGAAACACGCCCGGATAGCGTGTCGTTTCCTTGTTCTTCACGAGGAAGAGCCTTTCTAGCGTCTCCGGTCCCAAGGCAGGGCCGAGCGTAGCGCGCGGCGCGTGCGGCTGCGAACCGATCGAGCTCCGCATGATGGAAAAGATGGGATCCCTTCGGGCCTGCGCCCGACGGTGTCAGCTCGCCGCGTGCGACCGCGGTCCGGATCCCGGAGGCCGTCCGGTAGCGCAGGTACACGGCGGCCTCGGCCGTCGTCAGATAGGGCAGATGTGGCGATGAATGCGCGGGTTCCTCGTCGGCGAAATCGTCGCGACGGTGTCGCGACAGTTGGGCGTGCGGCGCCTGCGCGGACGTGACCTCCGAATTGTCGCGGCACTGCTGCGACAATTGGCCAAGCGGTACTTGCACGGGCGTGTCCTCCGAATTGTCGCGGCACTGCTGCGACAATTGGGCGCGCGTCGCCTGCACCAGGTTTGCCACGCTACGCGGCCTCCGCCCGCGCCTTCGGAGGTGCCGGTGTGAATGCGTCGTAGTGCTGGCGCAGAGACCAAGCGCCAAGGTGCGGTCGCGGATCGACGGGCGCGAAGACGCGCTCGCGGTCGCGCTCCCACAGCTCGAAGTGCAGGCACTTGAAGGCGTCAGGCTCGGGCGCGCCGACGTAGCCGATCGCGTCGCCGGCGCGCACGTATTGCGCGCGGGGTCGGTAGAGGTCGGTACGGATCGCGACGACGGCTTGAAGGTTTGCGTAGTGCGACGCCCAGCCGTTGCCGTGATTGATGACGATGCCGAAGCCGTGGCCGAGCCGGCCGGCGAACGTGATCTCACCGCCGTCGATCGCGAGCGCGGGAGTCATCGCCGGCATGAGGTGCGAGACCGTGCCGTACGGAGTGCCGATGGGGCAGCTCGCGATCGCGTCGGCCGCGTCGGTGCGCGGATACGCCAGGTCAACGCCGCGTAGATCGGCGCGGCGGTGATCGAGCACGACCGGGGCACGGCCATTGATCGCCGCGAGCGGCCACACGCATGACGTGCTATCGGAGACGCGGATCGGTGGGCGGCGAAACTTCACGTACCGCGGGGGGTTGAGCGCGAGCGAGATGTCGTCCACGGCTACGCCTCCTCGTGCTTGCGACCACCGCGGAACAGCAACACCGCACCCAGCACGCCAGCGCCGATCAAGAGCGGCGTGCCGACCCCTGACAACAGTCCCTTACCAGCCGAGTTGACGACGCGGCCTGCGGCCTGCGCCGTGTCGGCGATGGCGTCGACGCCCTTGCTCGCGACCGTCTTGATCGTGTCGGGCAAGTGCGTGACGCTGTCCTTGAGCGCTTCCTTCGCCATGTCCCACTTGCTCGGCGCTTCGTCGGCGACCGCGATGTGGATAGCGGTATCGCTGAGACAGCGCCAGAACCGATTGTTCTCGAGGTAAGTGATGGTCGGGTTCCCGTACATCGCGTGCTTGCCGAGATCGGTCTTCAGCCGGTCCCAGCGCTTCTCGATGCCGGCGTGGCCGAACACTTCCTTCACGTCCTGGAGTTGCTTGCCCCAGTAGGCGGCGAGCGCGAGCACGTCCGTGTTCGTCGTGCGGGGGATCTTCTTCTTCACTCCAAGCGAGCCGTACGAGCTCTCGTCGAACGGAGGCGGATCCAGCTCGTCGTAACCGCGCAGCTCGAGCAGGTACTTGTACTGCGCGTTGTAGAGCTCGTCGAACGTCCGGACGCCGTCGAAGTGCTTGAACGGACCGTCGCCGCTCGGCCCGACGTTGCGCGGCCCGGCCGAGTCGTCGCCCGTGTCGATGACCGCGAACAGCGCCGTCCACGCGCGCGTCGCGGGCGGGCGAAGCGCGAGGTTGTCGAGGTACACCGCGACGGCCTCGAGCGTCGCCCAGAACTTGCGATTGCCGACGTACGTGTCGTGCAGGTCAGCGAGCGCGTCACGTTGGATGTCTGCGAGCGTCGTGCGCCACCGCTTCACCACGCGCGGCGCGGCATTGGCGCGGATCGCCGGCGTGAATGCGGCAGCGATCGCGGCGACCTGCTCACCCGTCGTGCGAGGCCAGCGCGTTCCGTCAGGAAGCTCGATCGCGCCGCGGTCGGCGAACGCGCGATGGCGAAGCTCGAGGTAGCCATCGAGCCAGGTCGTGATCGTCGGCATCACGGCTTCCTCGCGACGTTGTTGGAGCGCCTGGGTTGAGCGGCCGGTCCTGTCGACGAACGGGGCAGCGCGGCCGGCGTGACGGGCACGCGCAAGCCCCGCGGATCCTGGGCGATGGGTGCCGAATGCACGTCTCGCTCGGCGGCGATGGTCGTGAGCCGCGCGATCATCAGATCGATGATCTGGTCGACCGAAACCCGCGACGTCGCCGCGGGCATCGGCATTCCCGGCAACACGATCGGCTTGCCGGGCTCGGTATCGAGTGCCGCAAAGATGGTGCGGCACGCCTGCGCGCCGGTCGCCTTCTGCTCGGTGCTCGCGTCGGTGGCAACGGCCACGCGGATCGCTTCGATGAGTTCCTGCATGGGATCCTTTCAGAACGGAACGGTTTCGTCGGTCGCCGTGGCGGGCTGGCCGATCTGGTTGTCGCGAGGCCGAAGCCGCGCGATCGCGCGCATCTCTTCGTCGAGTGCGTCGTCGGATGAGGTGAGGCGCACCGCGACTTCGACCGCGGCGCGCGGATACGTCAGGCCAGGATCGGCGCCTTCAGCGTATTGGCCGCGCCAGAAACCTTTGTAGCGGCGCCAAGTTTGAAAATGCCTGGTGAGGGTGTCGTAAAGGCGCCCCGCTGACGAGCCGATGTAGAGACACTCGTGCGTCTCAGAGTCGCGGATGATGTACACGCCGGCCTTCCCCTTCAGCGCGCGGACCCACTCCGGGTACGGCTCTCCGCGATCGCCGAGCTGGCGATACGCCGAGGTGTTCCCGTTGCGCGGCGAGGGCGAGTTCGAGGCGACGAGCGTCGGCGGCGACCACGCCGACGTCACGCGCGTCCACATCGCGAGGTAGGGCGCCGGGTCGACGGCGCCGGTACGCATCCCGCCCTTCCAGAGCTCCAAGTGCAGGTGCTTGAGGTGCTCGCTATCGGTCGGGCTCGCGCCGATCGTGCCGAGCGGCTGACCGGCACGCACGACATCGCCGCGCTTCACCGCGAGCGATGCGAGGTGCGTGTAGTACGTCGCCCACCCGTTGGGGTGTTGGATGATCACGCTGTAGCCCATGCCGGTCATGTCAGCGAACGAGACGGTGCCCGCGGACGCGGCAAGTGCGGAGACTCCGTCAGGCATGAAGAACAGCGCCGTGCCGTTCGCGGTCTTCGGCGGGTACACCGCGATCAGATCGCGTGCGTCGTGACGGCGGAACATCAGGTCCACGCCGAGGTGCTCGCGCGAATCGTTGGGTTGCGTGCCGACATGGAACTCGTTGGAGACCACGACGGGTCGATCGCCGAGTGTCGGAACGGGCACGGTCCAGCCGACGAGCGGAGGCGGCACGAGGACGTCGTTCGTCGTCGCGGCGGTGCGCGAGCGACGCCACACGAGGACGCCGGCGGCAACGACGCCACCGCCGAGGACGAGGCCGAGCGAACGGTCGCGCATCACCGTGCTCCACGGCGGTTCAGGAGTCGGACGATCTTCGCGGCCATCTCATCGGTCTCGTACGGCGACAACACATAGCGGTCGTCCCCGAGGTCGACGCGCTCGAGGCGGACGAGCGGTTGTCCGTCGCGCGCGATGACGCGTCCACCGTCGAGTGCGTACCGGGCAGTGCGGCTCGCGTCGCGCGTGCGTCTCGCAGGTCCGGGCAGTGGCTCCGCCTTGTCCTCGCGAAACGCGTTCGCCGAGCTGATGAGGATCCAGTAGTTCGGATCGGTGGCCTTGTCGGCGTTCAAGTCGAGGATCCCCGCGGCGGCGAGCCGGTCGCGGGCGGCGTCCCACATCGTCGGACGCGACGCCTTGAACCAGCGCGTCTGCTTCGGGCCGCCGACACCTTCGGGGTAGACGACGAGCGTGAAGGTCGTCGAGATGTACGAGTTGCGCGCCGTGCCGGGCAACGGCTTCGCGCGCATCGGCATGAACACGCGTGCATCCGTGACGAGCTTCCAGTAGCCGGCCTGCTTCGGCGCGATCGCGCTCGGATCGATGACGCGCGCTGCGACGAGCTGGTCGCGCGCAGCACGCCAGGTCATCGGCGCATCGGTACGGAACCAGCTCGTCTTGCGCGAGCCACCGATACCTTCGGGATAGGTCACGAGCGTGAACGCCGAGAACGTCTCGGCGTTCGCGTTGCGCATCGAGGCGACCAGCGTGCGCGCGTGCGCCGGAACGCCGGCGAGTTGGAGCCCGGTCATCAACGCGGCGTAGACCGATGCCGAGGCGTCGGGCGCCACGGTGACGAGCGCGAGCCCGGCGAGCTTCGCGCGGCGCGCGGCTTCGTCGATGTCGACGAGCTCGTCGTCGATCGACAAGCCGGTCGAGTCGAGCTGGATGACGCACGGACCGCTGCTCGCATTCCGCAACGCGGGACGAGCACTCGGCGCGAAATGCCAGAGGGCCAGGCCACCGGCGAGCCCCAACATCAAAGGAGTCGTGTTCGACATGGGAACCTTTCAGGCGACGAGGGATACGGGTGGCTGGACGAGCGCGCGCTCGCGCTGATAGAGCGCGACGACGCTCTTGCACCACGCGACCTTCGCGGGATTGGAGAGATGCTTGCTGGCGCCCGCGACATGCGCGTACGCGGTGACCAGATCGAGCGTGATGTCGACCGCGCCGAGTTGCTCGAGGTAGCGGGCCACGCGCCCGACGCCACCGGCCTCGGAGAAGCCGGCGTTCCAGCCGAACGTGAGTAGCTCGACGAAGCTCGGGTTGTTCCAGTCGGTCTGGAAGTTCGGAATGCGCGGGTGGTTCTTGCGGTAGCTCCCGACGATCAGCCGCAACAGCTCGCAGCCCATCGCGACGTTCGTCGCGGGATCGACAAGCTGATCGCTCTGATACACCGTGCCGTGTCGCTTGTTGTAGTCGGCGAGCACGACGGGCACGATCTGCATGAGGCCCACGGCGCTGCCCGTTCGCACGCTCGGGCGACCATCGGATTCGCGCTCGACGAGCGCGCGCACGTACGCGAGCGGAATGCTGCCGCGGTAGCGATCGAACACGGCGTCGAAGCGGCGCACGCCCGCAGACGTCGCGAACTTGCCGCTCGAGCTGGGTGGTGGCGCCCGCGCGGGTCGGCTCGGCGCCGTGACGACCGGCGGAGGTGTCGGTGCGACCACCATCGGCCGCGGCGGTGTGCTGAGGGCGTCGGTGCGCGCGGGTGCTGCGAGGGTCGGGTCGACCTGCGACGGCGACGTGATCGGCCCATCGATCGATGGCGCCGTGATGCTCGGAGCAGGCATGACCGCGATTGGCGCGGTGACGACGGGCGACGTCTCGTCGCCGTAGGGATCCACGGGCTTCATCTCGCCCGAAGGCCCGGCGTACGGATCGATCGGTCCGGTAGCGAGCGAGCGGCGCAACGGATTCGTTCTGGGCGCGATTGCCGGATGGCCCGCGCGCGGCGCGAGCCACGGCTCGACGATCCACCGACCAGCGGCATAGCCGGCTGCGCCGCCCACGACGAGCGTGAGCACAGCGCCGAGGGTGTTGTCGTCGTTGGACATGAGTTTCTCGATTGGAGGAGGAGGAGAACGGATCGGGGCCTCGGTTCGCGCGAGCGACCAGCGGGCCACCTTGGTTTGAGTTTCGTGACTAGGTTCGAGCTCTATCAGGCGTGCTCAGCGCACGCCTCGTTGCGCCATCTCGGCGCTACAGAACGATGACCGTGTCGGTCGGAGGCGGGCACGACGAGTCGCACTCGTTATCCGCGTCGCCGGAATCTCCGTTGTCGGAGTCCAGGTTCGTCGTCTGCGACGCCGTCTTGTAGGACGGCGCACCGGCGACGAAGATCTGGAGCAATCTCGACGAGGCCGGCGCCTGCGCGCCCTGACCAGCGAGCGTCTTGTAGGCCGGCGACGAGCCGCCGATCAGCGAGCCAAACAAGCTCGCGAGCCCGCTCGACGGCACCGACGCAGACGCGTTTGCCGCCGTCGTCGTCCTGTACGCAGGAGAGGTGGAGTTGAAGAATGCCATGGTCATGCCTTTCGCTACTTGAGGATGCGAACGAGCAGGCCACCGAGCGTGCGAAGCTGCTCGTCGCGCTTCGCGTGGTGCCAGAGCGCTCCCTGGTAGGTCATGAGGTTCTCCACGTCGATCCCGGCCTCGCCCTGTGCGACCGGCGCCGCGGGCAGCGGCGAGATCGCGGCGAACAGCTGGATGCCGGTGTCGATCAGCTCACCCGTCGTCATCCCGAAGCGGGACGCGAACGAGTCCTGCGGTCCGTAGTACGCGGGTGCGTACTGCGGCGCGTACTGCGGCGCGTACTGCGGCCGATAAGCCGAGCTACCGCCACCGGTGATCACCGTCGGGCGCGCGCCCGGCGGAACGACCACCGTGCGCGTGCCGTTGGGGCGGCGAGAGCCACCCGGCACGGGACGGCGGTGATCAGCGTTGCGCTCGTCTCCAGCGTAAATGATGTCGTAGTCCATAGGGATTCCTTTCAGTTGCGGCGGCCATGGCCGCTCGCGCGAACCCAGGCTCCGATCCGTTCTCCTCGTTACGCGGCCTCGTCCAGGTCGATGATGATCGGCTCGCTGCTCTCCTGCGCAGCGTGGTCGCGCACGCCATAACGCCACTCGTCTTCGACGAGATCGAGGTCGTTCGCGGCGTCGCGGAACATGTCGACGACCATGCCGCCCGTGCTCGCGCTCTGCCGCGGCACCGCGGGTGGAGCGGGCAGCTGGGCCTGCGGCGCGTTCGCGGGCGTCGGGTTCGCGTGTCCATGCGCCTTCAGCGCGCGCTTGTTCATGAGCGCGAGCGCGAACTGCCCGGCGCCCGCGGCGGCGATGCTCGTCCCGACGATCCGCGGCGTGCCGTCGGAGAAGTACGCCGTGGCGCCGCCGCCGAGCATGAGGCCGATGCCGACGGCCTCGGGCGACAGGATCTGCTGGTTGACGACCAGGCCACCGAGCGCGGCGCTACCCGCTCCGCCTGCGACCGCGGCGGCGATCGTCTTCCAGTCGGGCGGCGCCGAGCGCGTGATCCGCGCGCGGGGGCGCGGCGAGGCCGGCGCGAATCCCGCGGTGGCGTTGCGGTGGCGCGCGGGTTTGTTGCGCTTGGGGTGATGACGATGCGGTTTCTTCTTCATGGGATCCTCCTGGGGTTAGTTCCTGGTTCGTTTCAGGCGGCGTTTCGGTACCCGAAGTGCTGCGCGAGCTCGTGGACGTGGCCGCATTCGTCGCAGAGCCGCAGCTGCGGTTGCACGAACGAGCGCGGCGAGAGCGGCTGCGCGCGCGTGGGCGCCCGGACCGGCACGACGTCGGTCGGCAGCTCGAGCGCGCCGAAGATCTCGAATGCGTCGGCGACGTCGAGGTCGAGATCGTCGTCGAAGATCCGTGCGAGTAAGCTCGCCGTGAAGATGACGTCCTCGACCGGCATGCTGCGGTCCTTGCCGGCGATCCGCGCGAGCACGAACCGGCGCGTGTTGCGGATGCGCTTGCGTGCCTCGGGCCAGTCACCGACATCACGCTCGGCGAGGTCGAGGGCCCACGTGGCGAGATCGCGCGCCGCGGTGGCGGCCGGACCGTAGTCGATATCGCCGTCGATCCATGGTGCCTTTGCGGCAGCGAGCGCGGAACTGGCCTTCTTCTTCGAACGAACGGAACGAGAGACAGAACGAGACGCAGACATGAGGACTCCTTCGGCTCGCGAGGCGAGCCATGTGGGGGCCGCGCCGCAAAGTGCGGGCGGCGAGAAAACTGACGTCGACGCGATGTGCGGCGACGGAGGGATGGTCAGAGCTTCTGTGCGATCCAGCGGCCGGCGAGCGCCTGTGGCGTCATCGCGTCGAGGGACCCCGGCATCGGCGAGGGCTTGCTGAGAGCGCCGAGCGTCAGCCCGTCGCGATTCAGCTCCTTCTCGAACGCGGAGAGAACGGGTTGGCTCACGCCGACGCTGGCGAGCTGAGACTTGAGCACCTCGACACCCGCCCCGCCGAGCACCCGTCCACCGACGCGGGTGACCGCGCCGAGCCACGACTGGACATCCTTGTTGTTCAGCATGCCGAGCGCGAGGGAGGCGAGTGGGGCGAAGTTGCGCGTCTGTTCGGTCGTATGCTCGGCCGCGAGACGGTCGATCGCGTCGAGCGCTCGCGCGGTGGAGTGAACAACCTTGAGCGCGGGCATACCGTAGCTGCGAGCCTCCCGCTCGGCGAGCGCCAGGACGAGCGCGACGGCCTGCGCATCGGCGACGCAGATCGGCAGCATGAGCAGCACGGCGCGCATGGCGCGGTGGCCGCGGTTCACGTGACGAGCCATGCCGGGCAGCGGCTCGATCCGCGCACGCGCCAGGTCTGCGATCCAGTCGATCGCCTGGGCGGGCGTGAGCACCATCGGGCCGGCGAAGGCGGCGTTGCGCGCGCCGCTCGGAGCGTCGTCGTCGTCCTCCTCGGCGTCCAGCTCGGCGAGCGTGGCCTGGTAGCTCGCGAGCGCCCGCTCGTAGGTCACGATCGCGTCGTCGATGGGTTCGCCGTTGACCCACGTCGTGTGGCCGAGCTCCTTCGCACGGCGCGCACGCGCGAGGTCACCTCGCACGCCCCTGGTCTCGTCGAGGCCGATGAGACGCTGGATGCGCAGGCGCCGCGTCGCATTGTCGGCCGCGAACGGCGCGACGCGCGGCGTGTTGCGCACGCCCTTCGGGTCGAGGATGACCGGGTCTCCGTCGCACGTCGGGAAGGTGTGCAGGCCGTTCGGCGTGGAGATCGTGGCGAGGCGATAGACGTGGTCCGGATCGATCAGCTCCGCCGCGCCGATGAACCGGGCGGAACGTTCGAAGCAGTTCGGGTCGCTCGCGTCGAGACGCAGCCGCTGCGCGGGCCGGCAGGCATCAACCTTCGGACCGTCACTAGGGATGCCGTCGTCGTCGCGCTGCGGCAGCGTACGGAACCAGGCCGCGAGGTCGTCGGTGTTCGTGAACCGGTCGGCCAGCTCGGCGAACGCGGTGTTACCCGCATCGACTTCGGCGCGGATCTGCTCGGTCGTCGGGCCGAGGCAGCCGTGGTCATTCATGGGGGACGCGATCACGTTCGTGCTCCTGAATCGGGGTTGCAGATGGGAGGTGTTGGCGCCGCGAGCGCTCAGCGCGACTTCGCGATGCGCTCGGGCCGGGCCCGCACGATCATCGAGCGGACGAACGTCGTCGCGTCCTCGAGGGACATCGCCGACAGCGTGCCGAGGTACTGCATCAGCAACTCGGGCGGCATCCGCTTGATCACATGCTCTACGAGCGCTTGCTCTTTCGACGACAGCCGCTCGCGAACCGCGAACAGGTGCGCGAACTGTTCCGGCGTCGCGGTCGGCGGCGTGGCAGTTGCGGTCTCGGCGGGGGCCTCGGTGACCGTCGCCGAGTCATTGCCCGTGGGCATCGGCTCGTCGTCGATGAAGGCTGCTTCGAACAGCTCGGCCTCGAACCCGACGTGCGCGGGCTCGTACTCCGCGGCGACGTCCACCGGCTCAGCGACCACACGCGGCGTCGCCGAAGCGGTCGCCGGCGCAGTCGCGGGCATGGAGGCAGACGTCGCCGCGGGGGGCGTCGTGGCGGGCGTCGCGGGCACCTGGCGGAAGAACTCGACGCACTTCGTGTAGAGGAACGCGCCCAACTGCGGCAGGTGCGGCTCGAGCATAGTCAGCATCGGCGCAAACGCGCTGCTCTCGTCGAGATCGTCGTCCTCATCGTCGTCATCTTGGTCCGCGTTCTCGTCCGTGGTGTCGGCGTTGCGAAGATCGGCCGCGGGCAGTAGAGGCACCGGGCGATACGGCGCGAGCATGATCTCGGCACTCGACGCGAGGATCGCGGCGTGCTGCGTCGCCATTGTCTTCATGACGTCCGATTGCAGTGCGACGAGCCGCTCGATGATCAGCAGGGGACTCACCTCGCCCACCTGTCCGACCTCGGTGACCACGCCGGCGTTGCGCAGCTGTTCGATCGACACGTACGCGGGTGCGGCGTCCTCGAGCTCGACGCCGTCCTCGTCGCACTGGTCGAGCCGGTACAGCCCGGGCACGCCACCAACAGCGCGACGAAACTCGGTGTAGTCGATGTCTGCGTCGACGAAGAGCGGAGCACCGGTGCCGTCGAGAACCTGGCAACAGGTGCCGCGCGCTGATGGATTGCGGAACAACCGGACACGCAGCTTGGCGGTGCGCTTGTGCCAGGCGAACGACTTTCCTTGTTTGTCGAAGGCGAGCGAAGACATCGGTCCTCCCGGGGACTTGGTGGTAGCGCTGCCCGGTGAGCGGGCAGGCGCCGGCATCAGGCGTCGTTCATCACCGCTTGCCGGTGATTCGATCGTCGCCCTGTACTCTCCAAAGCACCCGAACCGGTCCGCGCTACGGCGATCCCGAAACAAACCTGGCGTGCTTCTTCTGCGATCGCGTGTTCGCGTAGTTACGAGGCCGCTTCAAGAGATCTTCGGAGCGATCGAACGCGTGCAAGCGGCGGCTGCGGATCACGCTCTTGAGGCGCCGCTTACGAGCCTAAACAAGTGGAGGGCGAGGACGGCCCCGGCCTTGCCATGTGCGCGCGCAGCTACGGGTTACATTGCTCGCAGCGAAACGGATCAACGTGGCGAACGGGCAGATCGCGAACCTGTTCGTGACGACAAGCCACGCACTCGAGCTTTTCCGCACGGGCCTCTTGTGTGGCAAATCCGCAATCTCTGCACGGCAATCCAGGTAGTCTGGCCACGAGACCAAACCCAGGAGAGCCGCAGGCCGGGCACTGGCAGCGCATTCTTCCAAGTAGATCCTGCGTGGCGGCCACGATGTTCTCCATCCGGGTCGGATTACAGTGCGCACGCAGATCGTTTTCCACAAACACGATTCCGGTCGTCGATTGTTCGTGAGCCTCGGCGAAGGCCTGGGTTAGCGAGTCCCACGAGCGAACACCTTTTCGGATCCGCAGGTCGGTTTCGTCCGTCGGGCGAATCACGAGGCCGTGTTCTGGAAACCCGAGCCGGCGCGCCGCGTCTTGGAGCTCACCCAGGGTCGTGACCCGTGCATGAGAATGCCGCCCGGGCACCCGTGCTCGCCCTACGATCTCGATCCGCCGAGTCGCATCGACCATGATCACTAGCTCGAGGTTCATTGCATATAGTCCGAATGGGCCGGGGCCGAACGAGCCCTCGCTGGCGAGCCCGAGTGACAGCCCGGAGATCTCCATCCCTATCCGTGCCTTCTTGCGGACTGCTTCGAGTTGGCTCCCATCGCGGGGAATGTCCATCGTGAAGGTCCCGAGCGAGTCCGTATCGAAGCCCTGCACGAGCTGCACGGACGCACCACACGCTTCCTGAAAGAGCGGGCCAATCGCCTGCTCCTTGCCGTGCTGGGTGAGGAGCGAGAACCTCGCACCGGAGTACGCCGCCAGCGCATCCCGACTCATGGCGGAGCGCCGCGCTTTGCAGCGTCATCGATCACCCGGCAAACGCGGATTGCGGCGCACGCCGCTCCGTACCCATTGTCGATGTTGAGCACGGTAAGTCCCGGCGAGCAGCTCGCGAGTACAGCGTGGAGCGCGGTCTGCCCTCCGGCAGCAACACCGTATCCATTTGACGTCGGTACTGCGATGACGACGCTCCCCACCAGCCCCCCGACGACGGTGGGGAGTGCTGCATCCATTCCGGCCACGATGATCACGACGGCGAAGTTCCGGATCGCGTCGATTCTCTCCAGGATCCGCCACGCCCCCGCGAGCCCGACGTCGACGAACGACGTGACGGCCTCGCTGTAGTAGCGCAGCGTCCGTTCGATCTCGCGGGTCACGAATGCATCGGAGGTGCCGGCTGCGACCACACAGACGCGAGCCTCCCCGCGAACATCCTTCAACGGTCCGAAGTACGCAGTTCGAGAAACGGGCTCGTAGTCGATGCGTGCTCGATGAGTCTCAGGAAGCGAATCGAGCTGTGCCGACGTCATGCGCGTCAAGAGAAGAGACACTCCAGACTCCTGCGCTCGGTCGAGGATGATCTGCAGGTGTTCGTCCGTCTTGCCCAGACAAAGAATGGCTTCGTCAAAGCCGATGCGCCCTGCTCTTCGGAGGTCGAGGTTGATTTCCTCAGCAGCATTCATACGTGTCATCCCATTTCAATCCGCGCGGTAGAGGGGCAAGAAACTCACGTCACAGGCCAACATGGGCGTGACAGTATTCCTGGTGACCAAGGAGCAACGCGCGGACCTCACCGACGAGATACAGGCTGCCGGCGACCACGACCACGCCTTCGACCCCAGCTACGCCACGAGCTACCCTGATCGCTTCCGACACCGTGGAGGCGCAAAGCCCCTGCGCATCGACGGTGCGGAGCTCCGCCGGTGGGACGACGGCGCGCCCGTGCGAACGTACTCGAGGGGCAACG
>Ga0209511_1000165_pt1 | contig 75954 bp, 57 predicted proteins | sample SSSSmetaG_FD_184141 | JGI IMG/M metagenome (GOLD analysis project Ga0209511, IMG submission 184141) | Glacier valley bacterial and archeal communities from Borup Fiord, Nunavut, Canada, to study Microbial Dark Matter (Phase II) - ​SSSS... | ecosystem: Environmental > Aquatic > Freshwater > Ice >... | reverse complement strand
TTTGTCTCATTGTGTAGGGCATCGAAGGAACTGATTTGCACGTTGGCATCGTTGTATAGGATTTGTTGCACGATGTGCTCATAGGCATCCCTTACTTCGACCAATCGGTTGATTCCATCATACACATAGGTGTTTTTGTTTCCAAGATAATTTGATTCACTGGTTTTATTCTTGTTCGCATCATACTCATAGGTGGTGGTTTGTTTACGTGGATTGGTAGTGCTATCTACTTGATTTAACTTATTATAAGTTGAAGTTGTTTCATTACCCTTGGCATCAATCTGCGATACTATATTTCCACTCAGATCATAGGCAGTTGAAGTCGTAATTGATTGATCTCCAGCTTTATTGGCTGTGGTTTGGCTGAGACACCTTCCCAAGTTATCATAGGTGTAACTTGTAATCTTACCCAAGCTATCTTCACTCAACGCTAGATTACCTTGAATATCATACTGATTGATGACATGATTGCTTGCTATCGTACTATCTCCTGGTTGCGTAGCCTCGGCTACTTTTCCGAACGAATTCCACTTTTGAAAGGTGGTATTTTCTTTTCCATCGGTTATGCTCAGTGCTCGTCCAAGATTGTCATAGGTTGCAGAAGCTTTTTTAAATCCATTGGTCTTTGTCTGAAGCAGATTTCCTGCTCCATCGTAGGCATAGGTATAAATGGTATCAAGATAGGATTCCTTTACCTTTTGTCCCAAACCATTGTAGGTGTATTTTGTGGTGTAGGGAAGTCCGCGTTCCTTCGTTTCTGCATCCGTTACATACTCTGGCATTCCTGCTAGATTATACATTGTCGTGGAAGAATTACCAAGTGCATCGGTTTTCTGAGCCACATTTCCCAGGGTATCGTATAAGTAAGAAGCTGTGATTGTCTTCACCAATTTCTTATCCCAGGCATAGTTAGCATCCAGAGACATCTTCTGGTAGATTTCTGTCTGCGTCAGAACTCTTCCCATGGCATCATAGGTAAAATCGGTGCATTCCACACCTTCAGCATAATTCTTTGGTGATACAATGGAGGTTACTCGTCCCATTCGGTCATAGACATTTTTGATAATATTCCCTTTTGCATCTTCTGTTGTTTCTAGATTGCCTCTCGCATCATAGGTATAGTTCGTTGTGTTTAACTTTGCATCTGTTTCGCTTTTTATCTGTCCATCCCAAGTATAAGTCTTTTCTAATACTACGGATTCGCCCGTTAGAACACCCTCAGCATCTTTTACTGGATTAGTTGTTTTCTCTAATCGATTTAAATTGTCATAGGTATTCGTGGTAACGTTCTCTGCGGTATCGGTGTAACTTGTTAGGTTACCATTAAAATCATACTCGTATCGTTGAATCAGGTCAATGGTACTATTGTCGGTATAAAAATGGCCTTTGATGTCTCTAGCCCTTACCTTTTTCGTCACTGTCGTAGGTTGACCAAGGTAGTTGTATTCTGTTTGCGTCGTCTCCTTCTCTGATCCTAATACGGTTTGAATTACTTGTATGACTTTTCCATCCTCATTATAACTGTAGTCGGAGGATCTTCCTTCGGAATCACTCGCATTCGTTAACAATCCTTTGGTATAGGTAAAGTATTTTTTGATGGTATCCTCGGTGGTTGCCTTAAGCTCCACTAAAGACTTTCCATCTGTTTCCACCAATACATGTCCTGCTTTATCGTAGGTGTAATTCGTCCAGCTATACATGGAAGTTGCATTTACAACTGCGGCTGGAGACCATATGTCGGTTACATTACCTAAAGCATTATAGGAATAATAGGTACTGGCTCCATTCGCTGCTTCCTTATGATTAATCGTTCCATCTTGATTATAATATACTCTCGTCTTACTATAGTCCGCATTCTGTACTTTAATTTCTCTACCCGCAAAATCTTTGACGGAGATTGTGGTGGTTTTCTCATCATCATTGATATAAGTAGAAGTGATTGTTTGTGTTGTTCCATCTGTTTGACTATTATAGCTTAGTTCATTTAATAAAACCTTGACGGTGGAAGCCGGTTCTTGAACATACGTTTTTGTCAAACGATTCATGGTATCATATTCATAGCTATAAATTGTTCCATTTGGTTGTTTCTCTGTTTCCTTGTTACCATAGGAATCCCAAGTATAGTCGGTACGGTTTCCTGCCGCATCTATTTGCGCTTCCTGATAACCGTTATCTTTCCATATAAATTCTGTTCCATTTGTTCCGTTATATACATCTGTAGTGTGATTATCCTCTATGGATTCATATTGCATTGGACTCACTTGAAGAAGGGTATACCCGGCGGCATCATATACGGTTCGTACCACTCCAGTATCGGGATGAATTTCACGGATGACCAAACCATTTTTATCATAATTCCACTTTGTTTGGTTCCCTTTTGGTGTGGTCATGGATAACTTTTGTCCAATTGTATTATAAGTATAAGTAGTTATGTTCTCCCATGCATCTTTAATTTTAGTCGTATCTCCATATGTATTATATTCATAGGTTGTAGTTACTCCTTCTGGATCGGTAACTGTATTTAGTAGACCAGCTACATTTGCATTGGTGTAATAGTTGTATTCCGTGATTGCATATTCCTTTAAATAAGTAGAAGCGACATTATCCTTATCATAATTATCGGTACCATTGAGTGGTTGTACTTTCTTTAACAACAGTTTTCCTTTGGTATCATAGATATTGAAGGTTCTGCTCTTCACCACTGTTACGTTGTTCTGCACTTCTTCCACGACTTCTTCAATTACATTGTTCCATTGATCAAAGATGTATTTTTTTACTCCACCATCTGGATAGGTAATCTTCGTGACATTTCCGGTAGTCTTATCGACCTCATAATCCGTTCGATTACCATCACGGTCGATGGTTGCCAGGACATCACCATAATAGATTTCACTATTTTGGAAACAATATATCGTCTCTGTATTTTTTCCATCTGGATATTGTACTTTTGTGGTATACATGGCTGCATCAAACCAATATACCCACGTCTTCTTATCACTTGTAATGGTGGTATTATAGTCATTCATGTTATAATTATAATTCCAAGTTGCTCCCGCTGCATCCTTTGATAGGATTACTTTATTCTGTGAATCTCCCAAATCGTGACTGTAGGTAAGTTGTTGAAACGTATGTGTATTCTGATCAATTAGCTTAGTTAAGTACCCAGAGCTATCATAATCATAGGTAAGATTACCACCATTGGGATCTGTTACCTGGGTAAGCAGATTGGCTGAATTATAGGCATAGCGAACAATTCTGCTTTCTGGGTCTGTTACACTTTCCAATAAACTTTTTGTGTTGTATTTTAAAGTATATTTCCTGCCAACCGTATCAGTAATCGTCGTCAGCTTACCAGATGCATAGATAAGAATAATTCGGTTTCCATTCTTATCCTCCATATATAACATTTTTTGATAGGTACTGGAACTTTTATTACTATCAAAGCCGTATTTATATTGATCCTTGGTCATAAGTATATAAACACCATTTTCATTCTTTAATGTTGCTCTGGTACCCTCTGCTACTAAGGTTTGACTATCAAATATATGTGCACTACCATCTGGTAAGCTTACTTCAATATAGTTACCCTTGTCTGTAACCTTACCTTCAAAACCAAAGGTCCAGCCACGTCCAAGTAGTGTTTGTCTCTCGTTCTTGGAGTTATAGGATCTACTGATTTGTACTTGAAATCCAGGTGCTACTACGCTCATATCCGTATTTGTTACCGAATAATTACCGGAAGCTGGATTAACTCCTCCTTCGCCGTAGTGAAAGCGTTCCACATTGCTAGCACGTTCATTCATAACGTACCAAGTATCAGCTTGGCCTTCTCCCTCGACGGGAAGATTATCACTTTTAATTCCTTCTCCCAAATATACATCTTTTGCCTTGATAGTGCCTGTGAGCGCTGCAAAAGCATCCACTCTTCCTGCGGAGGAAACCTTTCCCTCTAACGAGGAACATTTTACGACACTATTAATTATGTCGCTTTTTATACTCGCAATACTCTTTTTTGGACTTGCACTCTGGATGAGTGCAGCAACACCACTAACAAGTGCTGCTGAAACTGACGTTCCACTAAAATATCCGTACTGGCTTTTTAACGTTGTCCCTGGTGTTGTGCCAATGATAGCTGTACCTGGTGCTGCTACATCAACATTGGTTCCATAACTACTAAAAGATGGAAGTACACCATTCCCATCAATTGCAGCGACGGATACTATATTCTCTAGCTCAAAAGCAGCTGGATACACAGGCATCACTTCTGTATTTCCACCACGATTTCCTGCGGAGCAAACAAAGAGAATTTTGCTATTTTCCATTGCATCCTTTAAAGCTTGATTGTTATCGGTACCACCAAAGCTACAGTTAATTACTTTAATGCCCATTTGCATCGCATATTCAATGGCTTCTATCGCATCACTCGTATATCCGGTGCTACCACTAATAAACTTTAATGGCATAACTTTTACATTTGGTGCAACACCTACAATTCCTCCATCGTCAGCACTTGCCGCTATAATACCTGCCACATAAGTACCATGCGTATCGGTAGTAGCACTGTCATATACCGTTGCATCATCATTGGAGAAATCCCAGCCATTCACATCATCAATGTAACCGTTATTATCATCATCGATTCCGTTGCCTGGTATTTCGCCTTCATTTACGTAGATATTGTTCTTCAGATCCGGATGAGTAATATAAATTCCAGTATCCAAAATACCAATTACTGCATCTTCACTTCCCATGGTTTGATTCCATGCATTGAGCGCATTAATATCTACGTCAGCTCTTCCTGCATCACCTTCCACCTTTTGTGCATTATTCTCCAATGCCCACTGCAGAGAAAAATCTTCTTCGGTTGGAATACTTTCTATGGTGAGTGGATAATTCGGTTGTGCATATTCGACATTGGAATCTGCTTCCAATACATCAATGACTTTGTTTACATCATCGGTTGCATTAATCTCATATACACTAATTTTTTGTTTTTTAAAATTCCTCTTTTCTGTTAATTTATCAATTTTTGACTTTGTTTTTGCATTACTTATTGTCTTGCTGTTGTTCGCTTCACTTTTATATTTAACAATGATATCTGTTTTCTGATTGCTCTTATTTTTCTTTATCTTTTTTTCCTGTTCGGTTACATTTTTATTGTTATTGTTCTGAGATGCAAATGCTTCTGGTACATAGCAGTTCATAAAGGTGATAACAAACGCAAGCATGCAAGCAAGAATTCTCATTCTATTATATTTTTTTCTCATATTGTACTCCTTTTCTCCCCAAGTATTATTCTATTGTTACTCCATATTGAAGGGTTACCGTACCATCTATTTTGCTTCGTACTCTGATGCTATCTGCTATTCCGGTCCAACTAGAATTTCCATAATCCTCAATCGATATTATGATTGTTATCATCACTCCACTTTGATCTACAATAATATTAGTATTGAAATCAGAGAGATAAATTGAAGATAATTCTTTGTCTAATGTCATCTCATAGGCATCGATTAATTCTAATTCCTCGGTATGAAAGCTTAAGGTCAGCGTATATTGGCTTACTTTTTCAATATTTGTAACAGGGAGTAGAATTGAGAGCTCTTCTCCATTATATACAGACAAGGTGTATGGAAGTGTCTGTGCAAAGGCTACTTCCTGTGACCAGTTACTTATCTGGGTATCTTTACATGCTCTCACTTTGATTACACGTTCCATATAAAAATCATTATAAGGAAAGTCCATACTAGTTTCTGTGGTTGTAAAGGTAACGCCATTCATTTCCACTTCATAAGAATTTGCACCACCAACGTTATCCCAAGATATTCGTACTATTCCATCCGCAGCCACTACTTTGACATTGACTGGGGCTGTGATTACTGGTACAATAGCGATTTTACTACTCCATGCTCCAGCTCCACCATTGGTAACTGCTCTCACTTGGTACTCATATCTTGCACCTGGAACGAGATTTTCAATATGAATTTTAGCCGTATCGGTTACATATACATTGCCGTCCATATCTATCACCTCATAGGATTCCGCACCTTCAATACTTTTCCATTGGATCGTAATTGCGGAACCAGTAGCGCTACTTGCTGCTACTGCAGGTGATATAATAATGTTCAATGGCACTCCTGGTATTGCTTCGTTCGTCATCGCTGTTTTGCTTTCACTCCAAGCGCTTGCTCCTGACTCGTTATATGCCCTCACGCGATAGGTATGTGAGCTTTCCGATGCGAGTCCTGTATTATCATAGGTCATCACCTTATCAATATCATATATTTGGTGATCAATTTCAATCTCGTAACCCTTTGCAGTGGTTACCTCATTCCAGGAAAGTTGAATTGTATTTGATGTTACCTCTACTTCTCCGATTTCCGGTGTTTCAGTAATTAAGTTTGGAGCTCGAAAGGTTATTTCCTCCGACCATTCCAAGGAAGCTTCTTCTCCATTCTGATTTACCGCTGCAATACTGACTTCATATTGCTCCCCTGGTATCGTGGTTATATTTACTTTTGTATCCTTTATTATCTGTTCTAATAATTCACCATTCACTTGTAGTTCTCGCCATGTATTATTTACCATCTTATACAACGTTTAGTTAGATAAATTGACACAAGAAAACAACTGGCAAAGAATTAAACAAAAAAATAGCTATCCCTCACCACCTAAATCTGAAGGATAACTATTCTCTATCTTATATTTAATTAACATAACACTCGTATCTCTTTCAATTAAGCCAAATTACTATACCCCATCAACTGAGTATCCACAGCCTTAGCCACTTCACGACCTTCTCTAATTGCCCAAACAACTAAAGATTGACCGCGATGCATATCGCCAGCTACGAATACCTTCTCTTTGCTCGTCTGGTATTTGCCTACTTCTGTTGTAACATTTGTTCTACCATCTAGGTCCACGCCAAAAGCATCTGCTACATATTGCTGTGTTCCAAGAAAACCTGCTGCGATGAGTACTAAATCAACTTCTGCCTCTATCTCGCTACCTGCAACCTCTTCCATCGAATATCTTTTTGTCTCTTCATTATATTTACTCTCGAGACGCACGATTTTCGCCTTACTAACGTTGCCGTCTTCCCCTGCCACAAATTCCTTCACCGTAGCTTGGTAAACTCTAGGATCCTCGCCAAATACGCAAGTTGCTTCTTCTTGGCCATAGTCCGTCTTGCTAACTTTAGGCCATTCCGGCCATGGATTATTCTCTGCTCTTGTATCAGGAAGCTTTGGCATCATCTCAAGTTGAAGTACCGAAGTAGCACCCTGTCTTACGGCTGTACCAACACAGTCATTTCCTGTATCTCCACCGCCGATAACAAGAACCTTCTTGCCCTTAGCCGTAATCGTAAAATCACCAACTGCTGCTGCAATTGTTGTACCATTATCAAGCAAATTCTTGGTCGCGGATTTTAAATAGTCCACTGCAAAGTAAACTCCTTTTGCCTCTCTACCAGGAACTTTAATATCTCTAGGATTTGAAGATCCGCAAGCAAGGATTACACTATCATATTCCTTTAGTATCTTAGAGGCTTTATAATTATTACCTACATCTGCATCTGTAATAAAGGTAACGCCCTCTTGCTTCATAAAATCTATCCTACGATCAATAATCTGCTTTTCCAGCTTCATATTTGGGATACCATACATTAATAATCCGCCCACACGGTCAGATCTCTCAAATACAGTAACCAAATGTCCTCTTTTATTGAGCTGATCAGCAGCAGCAAGTCCGGAGGGACCGGAACCGATGATTGCGACCTTTTTACCTGTCCGAACGACTGGTGGTTTCGGTTTTACGAAGCCAGCTTCAAAGCCATACTCAATAATGCCATATTCATTTTCCTTAATGGTAACTGGATCCGTGTTTAAGCCGCAAGTACAGGCTGACTCACAAGGAGCCGGACATACTCTTGCTGTAAATTCCGGAAAATTGTTGGTCTTTAAGAGTCGGTTTAACGCCTCTTTCCTGTTACCTGTGTATAACAAGTCGTTCCATTCCGGTATCAAGTTATTCACTGGACATCCAGATGCCATTCCACCAATCATCATACCTGATTGGCAAAATGGTACGCCACATTCCATACAGCGTGCAGCCTGACTTTTTTGTTCATCCGCCGTTAGAGGAAGATGGAATTCATTAAAATGCTTTATTCTATCCTTCGGCTTCTCAGCTTGACTTGTTTTTCTTTCATATTCCATAAATCCTGTTGGTTTTCCCATCGTAATCCTCCTATCCTCTGGTGTTAGCGAAAAACGCTTCAATTTGTGCCTGTTCACTGCTAAGACCTTTTTCTTCCATCTGTACAATGGTCTGTAGCATTCTTCTATAATCATGTGGTATTATCTTTTTGAATTTTGGTAAATAGCTCATAAAGTTCTCTAATATTTCACTTGCCTTTGCTGAGTCAGTATATTTTACATGCTCTGCAATCATTCCCTTTAATTCTAGTACGTCATATTTCTCCGTGACAGCTTCAAAGGAAACGAGTCCCTTATTCAGTTTCTTATACAGATTGCTGTCTTCATCCAATACATAAGCAATACCGCCACTCATACCTGCTGCAAAGTTCTTACCCGTTCTACCAAGGACTACAACTCTACCACCGGTCATATATTCGCAACCATGGTCACCTACACCCTCAACAACCGCTGTAGCACCAGAATTACGAACGCAGAAACGTTCCCCTGCTACACCATTAATAAATGCTTTACCACTCGTTGCTCCATAAAGTGCTACATTTCCAATAATGATATTTTCTTCTGCTTTAAAGGTGCTTTCCTTTGGAGGATAAACCACCAGCTTTCCACCGGATAATCCCTTGCCAAAGTAATCATTACTATCGCCAGTTAATTTAATGGTAAGACCGTTTGGAATAAATGCTCCAAAGCTCTGTCCTCCACTACCATGGCACTCAACAATATAAGTATCCTCTTTCAAGCTAGTTCCATGTGCTCTTGTAATCTCTGAACCAAGGATCGTACCGAAAGTTCTATTCGTATTTGTAACCTGAACTTTGATTGTCTTGGCTTGTTTATCTGACATCTTAAATTTCTTTAAAAGTACTTTTTCATCTATCGTGTTATCAAGTTCAAAATTATATTCATGCTCAGGACAGAAGGAAATGCTCTCGCCCTTTTGAATATATGGATTATTTAATACGGCGTTTAGATTAACACGTCTCGCTCTCTCATCGTTCTTACACGATTCCTTCACCATAAGAAGATCGGTACGTCCAACTAACTCCTTCACCGTCTTAATACCAAGCTTTGCCATATACTCACGCAACTCGCCTGCTATGAAAAGCATGAAGTTCTCTACATATTCTGGCTTTCCTTTAAAGTTCTTCCTAATCTCAGGATTTTGTGTTGCAATACCCACCGGACAAGTATCTAGGTTACATACTCTCATCATGACGCAGCCAAGTGTTACGAGTGGTGCAGTTGCAAAACCATACTCCTCTGCACCAAGAAGTGCTGCTACTAATACGTCACGGCCGGTCATTAATTTACCATCCGTCTCAATTACTACCTTAGAACGAAGCCCGTTCTTAATCAGTGTCTGATGTGTCTCTGCTAATCCAAGCTCCCAAGGAAGTCCTGCATTATAAATGGAATTACGTGGTGCTGCACCGGTACCGCCATCAAAACCAGAAATTAAAATTACACCTGCTCCTGCTTTTGCAACACCTGCTGCTACGGTTCCTACTCCAGCTTCTGAAACTAATTTCACGGATATTCTTGCTTTTTTATTTGCATTCTTTAAATCATAGATTAATTGTGCTAAATCTTCGATGGAATAAATGTCATGATGCGGTGGTGGTGAAATCAAGCCCACACCAGGGGTTGAGTGCCTTGTTTTGGCAATCCATGGATATACTTTACCAGCCGGTAATTGACCACCTTCTCCTGGTTTTGCACCTTGTGCCATCTTGATTTGAATTTCTTTTGCACTCACTAAATATTCTGAAGTTACACCAAATCGACCGGAAGCCACCTGCTTAATTGCGGAACAACGATTGAGTCCATCTTCACTTGGATGTAAACGATCTAAGCTCTCGCCACCCTCACCACTATTGGATTTTCCTCCAAGATGGTTCATTGCAATTGCAAGCGTTTCATGTGCTTCCTTGGAGATAGAGCCATAGGACATCGCGCCGGTTTTAAATCTCTTGACAATTGATTCAGCACTTTCTACTTCATCAATCGAGATACCCTCCTCTGGGAAGCTAATGTCAAGTAGTCCTCTCAGATTTGTCTTTTCTCCCTCTTCATTGACTGCACTTGAATATTCTTTAAACATATCATAACTTCCAGTACGTGTTGCCTGCTGTAATAAATGAATTGTCTTAGGATTATATAAATGCTCTTCCTTGCCACTACGTAATTTATGGGAACCGCTACTCTCCAAAGTTAAATCAAGCTCTAATCCAAGCGGATCAAAAGCTTTGGAATGAAGCATATCTACTTGTTTCTCAATATCTGCAATTGTAATACCGCCAATACGACTTACGGAATGAGTAAAATATTTGTCAATTACTTCCTTATCAATCCCAATTGCTTCAAAAATCTTGGAGCCTTGGTAGGACTGTATTGTTGAGATTCCCATCTTGGAAGCAATCTTAACGATACCTTTCAAAATAGCTTTATTATAATCATCCACTGCTGCATAATAATCTTTATCTAGCATATCGTTATCAATTAATTGACGAACTGTTTCCTGTGCAAGGTATGGGTTAACAGCACAAGCGCCATAACCTAAAAGCGTAGCAAAATGATGAACTTCTCTAGGCTCAGCACTCTCAAGGATCATAGCCACAGAGGTTCTCTTCTTCGTACGAACCAAGTGCTGTTGCATTGCAGATACCGCTAGAAGAGACGGAATTGCAACATGATTCTCATCCACTCCACGGTCGGATAAGATCAGTATATTGGCTCCTTCTTTGTAAGCTCGATCTGCTTCGACATACAGATGATCAATTGCTTTCTCAAGAGAAGTATTCTTGTAATAGATGATTGGAATTACTTCTACTTGGAAACCAGGGGTCTTCATAGTTTTAATCTTTAATAAATCCGTACTTGTAAGAATTGGATTATTAATCTTTAGAACTTTGCAATTTTCTGCTTTCTCTTTCAGAAGATTTCCATCTTCACCAATATAAACAGAAGTCGAAGTAACTATCTCCTCGCGAATTGCATCAATTGGTGGGTTGGTTACTTGAGCGAACAATTGTCTAAAGTAGTTAAAAAGTGGCGGATTATTCTTAGAGAGCACTGGTAGTGGTGAATCCGATCCCATTGCCGATACTGCTTCTTCGCCGTTTCTTGCCATTGGAAGGATTGAAGTCTTATAATCCTCATACGTATATCCAAAAGCTTTCTGTAGTCTTGCGCGTTCTTCATTCTCATATTCCAATACCTTTTTATTCGGTATGTGTAAGTCTTTCAGTTTCACCAAGTTACTGTCGAGCCATTCACCATAAGGTTGTCTTGTCGCATAGTGATTCTTTAAATCTTCGTCATCAATTAAGCAACCTTTAACGGTATCCACAAGTAGCATCTTACCTGGGCGAAGACGTTCCTTCTTAATAATCTTTTCTGCTGGAATATCAAGAACGCCAACCTCAGAAGAAAGGATAACATAATCATCGTTCGTAATATAATAACGGGAAGGTCTGAGACCATTACGGTCAAGTACAGCTCCCATAATATCGCCATCCGAGAAAAGAATGGAGGCCGGTCCGTCCCAGGGTTCCATCATCGTAGCATAATACTGATAGAAATCACTCTTTTCCCTATTGATACTTAAGTCATTACTCCATGGTTCCGGAATTGTAATCATTACCGCTAACGGTAATTCCATTCCACTCATTACTAAGAATTCTAAGGTATTATCTAACATTGCAGAGTCAGAACCTTCGGTATTTACGACTGGAAGTACCTTGTGGAACTCACCCTTTAAATATTCTGATTCCATTGTTTCTTCACGAGCTAACATCTTATCTGCATTACCGCGAATGGTATTAATCTCACCGTTATGTACGATGATGCGGTTTGGATGTGCTCTATCCCAACTTGGATTTGTGTTTGTTGAGAAGCGGGAATGTACGATAGCAATCGCACTCTCGTAGCTTTCATTTTGCAAATCCTCAAAGAACATACGAAGTTGATTTACTAAGAACATACCCTTGTAAACAATGGTACGACTTGATAAAGATACCACATAGGTATTATCATTACTTTGTTCAAAGATTCTTCTGGCAATATATAATTTACGATCAAAATTAAGTCCTTTTTTCACATTGATTGGTTTCTTAATAAAACATTGAAGGATATTCGGCATACACTCTATTGCCCTTTCCCCTAATGTCTGTGGTCTGGTAGGAACTTCTCTCCATCCTAAGAATTTGAGACCTTCCTTTTCAACAATTATTTCAAACATTTTTTTCGCTTGGTTACGTCTTAACTCATCCTGTGGAAAGAAAAACATACCAACACCATATTCTCTTTCATCACCAAGTTCAATACCAAGTGGTTTTACTGCCTTTACAAAGAATTTATGTGAAATCTGAAGAAGGATGCCAACGCCATCCCCTGTCTGTCCATTTGCATCTTTTCCTGCACGATGTTCCAAATTCTCAACAATTTTAAGCGCATTTTCTACGGTTTCATGGGTTTTCTTACCCTTTAAATTAACGACTGCACCAATACCACAATTATCATGCTCAAATCGCGGGTCATATAGCCCTTGCCCAGCCGGGTTAGCTTCCTCTAAAATCTTTTTCTGCATAAACTCGCCTCTTTCTAAAATAATCTTTAGCCTCTTTGCTTCAGAACTTATATTCATAATATCATTCTTTATTACTAAATTGATACATAAATGAGTAAAAAAAATAGGCGTTTATGGATTCTTACTAATAGAATCATAAAACGTCTTCGTTTATTTCAATGATTATAATATATAATTTCTGTAATTGCAATATTTTTTTCTGAATGACGTAGCTTTTCCCGAAAAAGAACAAAATATTAGCACTTGCATACTATAGTAATAACTCAGTGCCAATATATTGGCCTCCTTATAAAAGGAAAATCGCTATGAATATGGATGTTCCATCATATTTTAATTCTTTTCGTGGAGTTGTAAGTGAAATAAGCATACTTAATGATAACAATAACTATTGGAACTATATTTTAGTAGAAAATGGAGAAGGTACAATTGCCAACTTAGTCGTTACACCAGATACTTATTTTGTGTATAATACTATGATTTCAGTAGGTTCTGTAATAACTGGATATTTTGCAGCAAATGCACCAGTTCCTATGATTTACCCACCTCAGTATTATACCATGGTCGTAGCCGTAGAACCTCTGTGGCAGATTATTAAGGTTGATTATTTTGATGAGAATCTTGTGAGCATAGATGGGATGTTAAAATTAGATATTGGAAATCGTACCGAAATCATAACCCAAGATGGAAACGTATATGATGGTGACTTAGGAAATCGACTTTTGGTAGTATATTATGGCGTCTCTACGAGAAGTATTCCTGCCATAGCAATACCATTAAAAGTCGTTGTATTAGATGCTGATGTACGAGAATAGAATTATTTCGAAAGGAGTATAAGTAATGGATTACAGTCAATTTAGCCAACAGACTCCAGCTCCAATGCTAGCACCACCTTCTTTTTCACCTCCGATGCCAGCTTGGCAGACCGGTTCTAGTGGAATAAGAAGTTGTATCAATCGCAACACCTATATTTGGCTTACAAATGGTAGCAACTTTTGGTTCTTCCCCTCATTTGTAGGAAGGCAATCCGTAATTGGATTCCGTTGGAGAGGATTTGGTTGGATCTATCATAGTATAGATTTAAGAAGCATTCGTTCTTACCAATGTTTCTAAGACAAGGGGAAAACACCAATAAGTATCTATGAAAGCGTAAAAATCGCTTTGGTTATGGAAATCTGACTCTAAGCGATTTTTTCTCATGTAACATTACAGAAACAATGTTTAAATGATGTTAAAATGTTTCAGCGCATAGGCGATACCGTCATGGTCTACATCCTTTGTTACAAAGGAAACCATTTCACGTATCTCTTCGCTAGAATTTCCCATAGCAATACTATATTTAACATAATGAAGCATTGGAAGGTCATTGGAGCTATCTCCCAAAGCATAGGTATTATCATGAGAAATGTTTAAATGATTTTCAAGAAACAAAATTCCGGTTGCCTTGGAATGGCTTGCTGGTATTACTTCATAGAAATCATTTCCGCGATCTATAAAGTCAAAACTCTTATTATATTTTTCATAAAAGCTAGTGAAATCTCCATCCGGTGTAGGCCATATACAAAATTTATCGGCAGAAATATTAGGGTCATCTAAGGTTTTTACCACAAAGGTAGGATGTTTTATATGACTATTCCTAATTTTTATGATTAAAGGGTTCCTAATCAGGCTCTCGTAATACATGGCTGAAACACCTTCAAATAATGCTTCTATTTTATACTTGTGTAAATCTTGAATGAGCATTTGAATTGTGTCAGAAGGAATGGTATCCTGAAGAAGTACAGCGTCTCCATAGGAAATATAAGTACCACAGCCACATACATAACCATCAAAGCCAACATCCATAATTTCCTGTTCAATCTCGGAAAGGGTTCTGCCTGTATTAATGAACGCGAGATGACCATTTGCTTGCGCTTGTTTAATAGCCGCCTTGGTGTTATCTGAAATTCGATCTGTCTTTAGACTTAAAATTGTTCCGTCTATATCAAAAAAAATAATCTTTTGGTCCATGTAAATCACTCCTGTCATTATAGTGTCAATGTGTTCTAGTATACAAAATCTCAGAGAGAAAGTAAAATAATATTTACACCCAATCCATATTACGTTACAATAAAATTAAGAAAACGAATGATAACTGATAAAGTTATGGCAAATCATAGGATACAGGAGGTGAGCGAATGGAATTAAATCAAGCTGTGAACGCGCAGGTTACTGCAAATGCGAATGCCCTTATAAATTCAAAAGGGGTCTCTGCGTCAAAAGCAGATTCAAATACTGCTGCGACACCCTTCGTGGCTTTAAAACCAGGTGATTATATTCATGGTGAAGTTGTTGATCTTCGCTATAATGAGATTAGCCTAAAGTTAGAAAATAGCGACCATGTCCTTACTGCAAAATTAGAGAGCACTAGTGAGTTTACGATTGGACAAGCTGCCAAGTTTCAAGTCATAGCTACTAATTCTGAACAGCTAACCCTAAAATATATTCCAGAAAATACAAGACCGCAACAAGATACGACGGTTGAAAAGGCTCTCAACGCCGCTGGCCTTCCTAAAAACGATCGAAATAAGGCAATCGTGGAAGAATTATTAAATCACAGAATGCCTATTGATAAGCAAACTTTGCAAACACTAGTGAAACAATCCTTAATCAATCGAAACGCATCGCTTCAGACCTTAGTGCTTATGCAAAAGCATCATATACCTATGACGAAAGAAAATGTAATGCAGTTTGAAGCTTATCAAAAAAATGAACATTCTGTATTAAGTGAGATACATAAATTAACAAAGAATATTGTAGATTTTTTGAAGCAACAAGGAAGTGATACTCTCACGAATAATATTCCTAATAGCCCAGTGGGCTCCACAGTGAAACATCAGAATCTACTTGATATCTTATTATCTAAGGGAAATCAACCGCTAGAGTCTCAAGTAACGGCAACAACTATGATGGGTAATAGCATTGATAAAAATCCAACATTGATTGCTAATTCTGATGCTATCACTAATTTATATAAACAATTAAATAATGAAATGGTTACTCTCCCTGATTCTAATGAGGCTGTTCCTTCCAATAAAGTTGTTCTTTCGAATGGAGCTATTAACACCAATATGGCAGCCTCCTCCAAGGAAATTGTTTCTTTAATGGAAGCTATCTCTTCCAATGAGGTTCTCTCCTCTAAGGAAGCTGTCTCTTTAAGGGAAGCTGTCTCTTCCAATGAGGTTCTCTACTCTAAGGAAACTGTCTCTTTAAGGGATGCTGTCTCTTCCAATGAGGTTCTCTCCAATGAAGTTGTTTCCTTAAGGGAAGCTGTCTCTTCCAATGAGGTTCTCTCCTCAAAGGATGCTGTCTCCCCCAGTTTGTTGAAAAACACGGCATCACAATTGATAACCGTTTCCCCTGATCAGTTTCTTTCCCAACGTCAGAACACTGGAGAAATCGGTACATTTCTAAGTCTACAGGAACGAACTTCCTTAATGGAATTAATGCGTCCTATCACCCAAATGGATGACCGAATGAAGCAACTGTTAGATGGTACTGCAACAATAACAGAAGCACTAAACTTAATGAAAGAAAATCTTTCCTCCTTAAATACTTCGGATGCGCCGAAGTTGCTTCAATCACCTGAATACTTTAAATTGATAGAGGAGGCATTTCATAATAAATGGACCTTAACACCAAGACAACTCCCCAATGAGGAGGTCGTTGAAAAGCTTTATCAGAACTTAAATAATGATTTAGAAAAGTTAAAAGAATTAGTAAAGGTAAACCAGGGAACGATAGAAACAACACAGTTGAGCGGCCGTGCTGAAAATTTGCAAGAGAATATGAGTTTTATGAAGACATTGAATGAAATGTTCACTTATGTTCAGCTACCACTTCAATTAAAAGAACAGGATGCACATGGTGATTTATATGTCTTTACAAAGAAAAATGCTTTACAGAATAAGCAAGACAGCCTAAGTGTACTTCTCCATCTAGACATGGCCAACCTCGGACCTACCGATATCCACATCAATCTACAGCAGAACCTAGTTCATGCACAGTTTTATCTGGAAAATTCAGATGTACGTACATTAATCAATGAAAATCTGCCTTCCTTAGTAAAAGCTCTAGAGAAAAAAGGTTATGTCTTTCATGCAGAGGTTAAAAAAACCTATGAGAAATTGGATTTTAGCAAAGATTTTATTGAACAAGATACTCCAGATTCCGTGATGACTCGCTTTTCTTTTGATATTCGTACTTAGCTATATAAATCAAATAATAGTAAATTTCACGCTGTAATTATATTATTTAGTAATTGTAAGATTCAAATAGGAGCGATTAATCCAACAAACTAAAGAATCAGGCAAAGATTCCTAGTTTGATTAGATTTCTCACTCCGTTTTAAATTGCACTTCTATTAAAGTATAAAATAAATAAAGCATAAAATTATACTAATTCATTTTCATTCGCAGTTTTCTCATCATAATCATCAAATAGATAGGATAAGATATCTGCCATCCCGACAAATTCACAGCCATAAAGTATAGCATCCTCTTCTAATGAATCTTGTCTTACAATTTTAACTACACAATGTAAGGTTTCACCTTCATGACTCAAATTAATATTTGCATTAAAATAATAGCCAAGTGGCAGAACGCTTTCCGTGCGAAATCCAATTCCTGACTTTGATATATTAACAACTTCTATCGGTGCGTGTATATTATTCACTTGCACATTATCCTGTTGATACAGGTTTGATACTTCAAGTGAAAGTGTCATAGGCATTCTTTTTGCCTTTCTTTTTTCTTGCATAATCACTCCTCCTGTTTGTCTTTCGACAAGCCACAATATTCATTCATTATATCGCACTAGGAAATTTTATACAACAAAAAAATTGCTCTGAAACTCTCATTTGAATAAGAAATTCAGAGCAATTTATACTAAAATGTACGAAGTAACTCATTTAACATTTGATTGATTTTTCCAGGGTCTGCTTTACCCTTCATTTCCTTCATTGTCTGTCCAACCAAGAAACCCATTGCCTTTGTCTTGCCACTCTTATAGTCTGCAATTGACTGTGGATTTTCCGATAGAATTCGCTCAATCGTACTTCTAAGTAAACCGTCATCATTAACCATACCAAGTCCGTGCTTTTCTACATATTCTTCAGGTTCCACATTTTCTTTGAATACCTGCTCAAATACTTCCTTCGCAACTGTCCGGTTAATCTTACCCTCATCAATCAGTTTAATCAGCTTAGCAAGCTGCATTGGTGTAAAGCTGATATTCTCAGCCTCCATCTCCTGCTCTTTTAGTAGACGCATCGTCTCTACCATCAGCCAATTGGATACTTCCTTTGGCTTTCCACAAAGTGCTACTGTCTCTTCAAATAAAGCGGCTAGTTGTTTAACACCGGTGATGATTGCTGCATCATATGCAGGAATATCAAATTCCTTCTCATAGCGAAGCATTTTCTCATCTCGAAGTTCTGGTTGTTTCTTCTTTACCTCTTCTAGCCATTCATCACTAATTTCAATTGGAGGCAAATCTGGTTCAGGGAAGTACCGATAATCCTGAGCATCTTCTTTCGAGCGCATAGCAAAACTGTTATCCTTATTGTCATCCCATCTTCTGGTCTCCTGGATTACTTTTTTTCCATATTCTATCAGCTCTATCTGACGTTTTCTCTCTCCCTCTATTGCTCTTGCAATTGCTTTAAAGGAGTTCATATTCTTCATCTCAGTTCTAGTTCCAAGTTCCGTTGCTCCAACTTCTCTAACTGAAAGGTTGATATCTGCACGCAAGGAACCTTCCTGCATCTTACAATCAGATACACCAAGATATTGAAGGATTAATTTAAGCTTCTCAAGATAAGCGATTACCTCCTCGGCAGAACGCATATCAGGCTCGCTAACGATTTCAATGAGTGGAACTCCACAACGGTTGTAATCAACCAAGGTGCAATCTCCCCATGGGTCATGCACTAATTTACCTGCATCCTCTTCCATATGAATCTCATGAATGCCTACGGTTTTCTTACCGGATTCTGTTTCTATCTCAATACCTCCATCTCTACAAATCGGAAAATAGAGTTGGGAGATTTGATATGCCTTGGGAAGATCGGGATAGAAATAGTTCTTACGGTCAAATCTACATTTTTGCGTAATGGTACAATCTAGTGCAAGACCTGCTGCTATTGCATACTCAACCACCTGTTTATTTAAAACAGGAAGGGTTCCCGGCATACCGGTACAGACAGGACAGCAGTGCGTGTTTTGTTCTCCCCCAAACTGCGTGGTACAGGAACAAAAGATTTTCGTTTTGGTCGCAAGTTCAACATGGACCTCGAGACCTAGGACTGTTTCATATGCTTTCATGCTATACCTCCTTCCTCTGATACAATTAATGTTGGTCGAATATAACTTCCGGCCTGTTCAAAGCTGTAAGCAGCTCGAATAATATCCTTTTCACCAAAATGCTTTCCAATCAACTGAAGTCCAATTGGTAAACCTTTTTGATCAAGACCGCAAGGTAAGCTAACTGCAGGGAGTCCCGCAAGATTAACTGATACCGTGTAGATATCGGACAGATACATTTTGAGCGGATCCGCTAAACTTTCCCCAAGACCAGGTGCCGTCTGTGGTGCGGTTGGTCCTAGGATAATATCATATTTTTCAAAAGCCTTTTGAAAACCTTCATTAATGATAGCTCTAACTTTTAATGCCTTATTATAGAATGCATCATAATAACCGGAACTAAGTACAAAAGCACCAATCATCATTCTACGTTTTACTTCCGCTCCAAAGCCTTCGCTTCTGGAATTCTTATAAACCTGTTGAAGTCCTTCATAATTTTCAGTACGATAACCATATTTCACGCCATCGAATCTAGATAGATTTGAACTAGCCTCTGCACAAGCAATTACATAATACGCTGGCACTGCATAATTTACTGCAGTTAGATCAAATTCCTCTACAATAGCACCTTTACTTCGAAATACTTCTGCTGCGTTTAGGATGCTTTTTCTTATCTCAGCATCTAATCCTGCTCCCAGATAATCCTTTGGAATACCAATTCGCATTCCCTTTACATCATCAACTAGAGCTTCGGTGTAACTGTAGCTATCCTTGTCTATCGAGGTAGAATCCTTTGGATCATAACCGGAAATAACTTCTAGTACAGCGGCGCAATCGGAGATATTTCTTCCAATTGGTCCGATTTGATCAAGCGAGGATGCATAGGCAATCAATCCATAGCGGGACACTGTCCCATAAGTAGGTTTAATTCCTGTAACGCCACAATAAGATGCCGGTTGTCTAATCGATCCACCCGTATCGGAACCCAATGCATAAAATGCTTCTTCTGCCGCCACTGCAGATGCAGAGCCACCACTCGAACCTCCCGGTACATGCGCAGTATTCCACGGGTTCTTGGTTTCACCAAAATGGGAAGTCTCTGTGGTACTACCCATTGCGAATTCATCCATATTTGTCTTACCAATAATGACTGCACCAGCCTTATTTAACTTCTCAATGACAGTTGCATCGTATGGAGGTGTAAAATTATAGAGAATTTTAGAAGCACAGGTGGTATTGGTGCCTTTGGTGCACATATTGTCCTTTACTGCCATTGGTACGCCGGCAAGTGGAGAAAAGTCTAATTCTCCTGCATCAATTTGCTTTTGAACCTCTTTGGCACGAGCTAACGCTTCTTGCTCCATAACAGTAAGATAGCAATGATAAGAAGCATCTCTTTTTCTTATTACTTCAAGCTGTGCTTTTACCGCTTCTACCACGGTAACTTCTTTATTTTTAATTAACTTACCAAGCTCTAACGCTGATAATGTTGTAATATTCTTCATCTTAACCCTCCTATTCAACTGTTTTCGGAACTACAAAACAGCCATCTTTCTTCATCGGCGCATTTTGAAGCAAATTATCACGGTCGTTTTTGTTTACAACTACATCCTCGCGAAATACATTCTTGATTGGGAATACGTGGGACATCGGTTCCACTCCATTTGTATCAAGTTCCTCCATGGTTGCAATATAATCTAATATAGTTCCAAGATCTGTAGCTACCTTTGCCTTTTCCTCCTCTGATACAGTGAGTTTTGCCAATGCTGCTACATATTGAACGGTTTCCTCCGTAACTTTCATATCCTTACCTTTCCCTTTCTGAACTTATCATCCAATCATTATTGATTAGAGTGTCTAAAGTTTATGGTTCCAATCTCGACATATCACGCGGAAATAATGTAGTTTCTCTAACATTTAACTCATTGAGTAACTTCATTGTCAAACGTTCTAGTCCAATGCCAAGACCGCCATGAGGTGGCATACCATGCTTATGAATCATCAAGAAGTTTGAGAAGTCCTCGATTTCCATTCCGCGTGCTTTCATTTTATCAACCTGTTCCCCATAATTATGAATTCTTTGTCCACCTGTAGTAATTTCCATTCCTTTAAATAATAAATCAAAACTTAAAGTAAATTTGGTATCTGTTGGATCATCCATAGCATAAAATGGTCTCTTCTTTGATGGATAATGTGTTACAAATACAAAATCACTATCATACTCTTCTTTAAAGTATTGACCAATTAATACCTCTTCCTCCGGTTCCAAATCATATGGATTTCTAATCTTACGGTTATATTTTTCTGAAACCAATACTTTTGCATCATCAAACCGAACTGCAGGAATTTTACTTACATCAGGCAAAGTCACATCAAGAATTTTAATTTCCTTCTCATACTTTACCTTTAGGTAATCAAATATAAATGCCAGTAACGAAGCTTCCATATCCATAATATCTTCGAAACCCTTAATATAGCCCATCTCAAAATCAAGACTGGTATATTCATTGAGATGTCTGGTTGTATTGTGTTTCTCAGCGCGGAAAACCGGTGCTGCCTCAAATACTCTATCATATACACCAACCATCGTCTGTTTATAAAACTGTGGACTCTGTGTGAGGAATGCTTTCTTGCCGAAATACTCAAGTTTAAATACATTCGCTCCGCCCTCTGCATTCCCTGCTACAAGCTTTGGTGTTCTAATTTCAGTGAAATCCTTTGAATACAAAAATTCACGGAAGCCTCTAACAATCCCCTCCTGTAATTTAAAAATAGCTCTTTCTCTAATGTTTCGTAGAGAAATAGGACGATAAGCAAGCTTCGTTTCAAGGGTCGTTTTCATTTTCCATTTTGAAATCGGGAGTGGCATCATGGAATCTTTCTCGGGCTCAGATAAAATAGTAATATTAGTGATACGAACCTCAAAGCCAAGTGGTGCTCTTTCCTCTTCATTAATAAATCCCTCAACAAGAACTGTCATACCTTCTTTAAAATCCTTGATAGAAAAGTCAGTTGTGCCTTCTTCATATACACATTGCACCAACCCTTCTCTTTTTCTTAATACTAGAAATGCAAAATCACCCATATCTCTTATTGTGTGGATTGCACCATTTACTCGGACACTACCTTCTGCTTTTTCTCTACCTAAGATATCACTGATTTCATGAGTATCCTTCTCTTTTACTCCTGTTACAAATTCCATAATTTCCTCCATTCCCCGCCACCGGCGGCTCAAGCACAAAATCAATCAATATTAATACTCCTTATCCTTTAGAGTACAAAAAAAGCCCTGAAGGATTTATGATTGATTATCAACCATATCCTTCGGGGCGAGAATTCTATATTCCCGCGGTACCACCCGCATTGAGAGCATCGCTCTCCACTTTATATACACTTAACGCGTGCCACGCACGAACCTACTAATTGTTCAATTCGCGGGCTCCAGAGTGTTCCGTATTCTACCTATCATAAGCGGTGTGCTCTCAGTCGGTGGCTCACCATTCCTGTCGTTCCATTTTTCAGTAGAATAAAGTCTCTATCTTTGCCGATATCTATCTTTTATTATAAAAAAATACAAAGGTACTGTGAAAACACAACACCTTTGCTGTTGCCTTATAGTAACATACATTATTTCCATTGGCAAGCGAAATTATTATTTTTTAGAAAATTATATAATATGTCACCTAAGTCCAATTAAGTGTGTGTAATGAATATTAGCATCTATACAGCTAATTCTGCTTTTGATAAAAACAGCGCAATTAAGGATAAGTAGCCTTGGTTATACGGTAGTTTTTAACTAGCAGAACTCATTAAATAAACAGACTATCTCAATTTAGTCAACATAATCAGGGAAAACATAACGATAATAGTCTTGCTTGGCAATGCTCTGTGATACCGAAAATTTATTCTTTATGATTTTATTTAGCGTCTCAATATAATTTTCTGGAAGCTCCTCTTTCGTTAACTTCTCCGCTTCGCCCGTCTCCGTATTATACATTACTTTATCCGTAATAAAGCTTCGGTTTGAAAGGATTACAAGAGGATCTGAATCCGAGAAAATATCCTGTCCCATGAGAAGTCTGGAATCATATTCAATTCCAAATAAGTTGGAAAGCGTTGGTAATATATCGAGGCTCGAACAAGGCTTATCCACAACAATATTTTCCTTCATACCTGCCGACCAGAGGATAAAATGGTTCTTATAGATCTCAAAGTCTGGATCTACGATATGTCCTGCAATTTCATCTATGTTCTTTTTCTCCCAACCATAGGGATAATGATCAGCGCTAAGCGCAATCACAGTCTTATCTGCAACACCGGCTTCTTCTAAATCCTTAATGAGTTGTTCGAGTGCCTTATCAAGTTCCTTTTGACAGGCAATATATGCTTTGCAATCACTCGAATATGGTAAATCCTTTACTGCAGCTTTATTCCAGTTGGCCATTTGATTTCCCACAAAGGTATAATTCATGTGTCCGCTAACCGTGAGATAATAAACGTGAAATTGATCCTCATTGATATATTCATCCACCGTTGCATTAATCATTTCCAGATCTGATTCCGGCCAGACATCTGGATGCTCCAAAACAAGACCATTCCCGTTCGCTTTGAAAATATATCCCATATTAGGGTGCGTTTCATTACGTTCATAGTATGTATAAGTATGATTATGGTATGCCTTGCTTTCCACTCCAAGCTGATTAAACTGGTTTCCAAGGCTAAAGGGTAATAAATTATTGCGTGCATGATACATGCTTCTAGTCCCCACTGGAATTAAACCTGTACATGCGACATATTCTCCATCACTGGTACTTGTCTGCCAAAGTGCAGTATAGAAATTATTAAAAACAAAACCTTCATGTGTTAATTTATATAATGTTGGTGTTACTACTTCATCAACTGCATAAGGCGAAAAGCCTTCTGCTGTAATCATAATGAGATTATAACCTTCAAACATCCCGGTATATTCATTTTTATTGGTTGCTGGAACATTCGCAAAATACTCGTGCAAGGTCTTGATGGTTGCATCTGGCTCAGCTTCAGCTAGTGCATTAAAATCGATATTCATGACGTTTGGAGAAGTATCGATAGGTATTGGGGTAGGTAATGGGGTTGGAGTAGGCGTTGCATTCGGCTCTGCCGGTTTTGGCGTGGTTGTAATTTGGGGAATTAGTATTGGTGCAATGGTTGGCTCAATATCCAATTGTATTACAGGTGTATATGCAAGAACCAGTTTTTCGTCTCCTAGAATTGCCTTTGCAATATCAAAACGCGTCATCGTAATAATTCCAAGCTGCTTCGCACATAAGTCAGGTACTTTTGTATTATGGTACAAATCATATGGCGTGTAATCACCTTTTCCATAAAAAAGCAATGTACACAGTACCAAGACATGAAGTGCTACAGCAAAAAAGAGCAACCTTCTCTGCATTTTAAAACTTCTTTTATTACAATCAATATGATATCTCAATACGATTGCAAATACCAATAGCGGCAATAATAGCAAGAATAATCCAAGCAGATTTGCCTTAATTGCAGTAAATATTTCCGAATTAAATTCTGAAATAGCATCCCCTGCCATTCCTAAGGATTGAAAGGAGAAAAATATCTTAAAGATATCGAAATACACAAGCTGTATGCAAAAAAGTAAGCACAAACCGCTCGTTAAAATCCACATTAAAATCTTATTAACTCTATTACTAAAAAATCCAGTAAGGAGTGTCACTAACACTCCGATTGGAATCGCAAGTAAAATCGGATAAATAATCTTTGCATCTATACTTTGAAAGGTTAAAACGTGTAAAGCTACCTCAAGGTAAATAATAAAGCTGAGAAAGAAAATAAGTGGGCGGATAAAGTTGCTTCTCACTTTTCGTGGAAATTTATCCATGCTACTTCTTAATTTACGCATACACTCTTTTACTTTATCCATAACAACTTTAGCCTTTATTACCTTAGCCATTATTAACTTCGCCTTTATTACCTTAGCCTTTATTACTTTGGCTTTCTTGCGCTCATCCATTTCGTTCCATTACCTTCTTTCAAATGAGATACTTCCCTTACCTTCTTTGCTTATAATTGTAGCAATTGCTCCATTAATCATTGTAAACTGCGGCGGCTTATGTCCAATATCCGCTTCCAAAATGATGGGTAAATTCAGTTCACCCAATACCGATTGTACCGCTTCTTCATATGAAGTATCCGAATCACTTTCAAACATCGCTGGTCTTCCAAAGATAAAACCAGAAGCATCAGAAAACCAACCTGCCTCCTTTAATTGCCATAGTCCCCTGGTTAAAGCCTCAGCACTAAGATCAAAGCTCTCTAGAAACCAAAGAATTCCGTCTTGCTTATACTTTAGAATAAATTCCTTGGTCTTGTCAAATCTGGTTCCCACTAAATTTAAAAGTACGTCAAGACACCCCCCAAGCGCTCTTCCCTTCATCACTATCTCATCGCTGTTATTCCAATTTACAGGGAGTAGGTTCTTCCAACATACTTCTTGTTCCAAAGTAAAACCTTCCATCCCGGTAATCTTCTCCACAAAGCCATCCTGATATTTCTCAAAGCTGTCTTGACTTATATCCTGTCCCTCTAATATTCTTATATTATTAACAAGAGAATTATGCCAATATTCCATACCAAAACTGCCAAAATTATTAGCATAAAGGGTTGCGATATCAAGATTTGTTGTCATGGTAAAAGTGATTCCTGTGGTATCGGAATATCCCTGAATCCACTTTGGGTTTCCCTTTATAGTATCAAAATCAATAAAGGGAAGCATTTCTACTAGATAATCTCCACCGGCAGCTGCAATGATTGCACGAACGCTGGTATCTTTAAATAAATGCATCAACTGGGTAGCTCTAGTTCTTCCGTCCGAGCTTCTGCCCCTTAGACTATATCTTACATTCTCAGTCTCAATAACCGGATAACCCAAATCCACAAAATGCCCTATGCCACTATCCAAACGAATCAAATCAACCTCCGCTGCATTCCCATCCGAGGTAGCTGTCACTCCTATTTTATAACCCTTTTCCAATCGTTTTGGATAAATCATTTTTCTAGTCCTCCATCGGTAAATCTCCAGTATTTAGTATATCAGTTCAGAAAAATTTTATCAATATAAAACAAATCAAGATTATTTAAATTAACTATTGAAAGTATCTCGGTGTACTCAAAAAAGATGCAGTGGCAATCACCAACTGCATCTATCATAGATTAATGTGTTACATAAAAAGGATACATTGATTTTCTTCCAATAAATTTATTTAGTAAAGGAGTTGATCGTATTCATATAGTAAATTACCTTCATATGAGTACACTTTAATATGCAATGTAATCTTATCATATTTATCAAAGTCAATGCCCCAGAAAGGGAGTGTTGCATCACTAACTAAAATGTTAGTTTGCAACACTCCCTTGCTTCGTTTATATTTTTACAGTTTTTGTATTCTCTCGATTGCTTCCAGTGAATTTTCATAGGTTCCGAAAGCAGTCAATCTAAAGTATCCTTCACCACTTGGTCCAAAACCAGAACCAGGAGTTCCTACCACATTTACTTTTTCTAAGAGATGGTCAAAGAATTCCCAGGAAGTCATGTTATTTGGCGTCTCAAGCCAGATATAAGGCGCATTGATACCACCAGATACGGAGTAGCCAGCTGCTGCAAGGCCTTCTCTAATCACTTTTGCATTCTTCATATAGTATGCTATTTGCTCTCTGGTCTGCTTTTTACCTTCTTCTGTATACACGGCTGTACCAGCAACTTGCGTAATATAAGGGGCTCCATTAAATTTTGTTCCCTGACGTCTTGCCCAAAGGCTATTCAACATAACATCTCCACTTTTTAATTCCTTCGGAACTACGGTAAATCCTAGTCTTGTACCTGTGAAACCTGCATTTTTGGAGAAGCTTCGAATTTCAATTGCGCAAGTTTTAGCGCCTTCACATTCATATATCGTATGTGGTACATTTTCTTCAGAAATATAAGATTCATAAGCTGCATCATAGATAATGACAGCTCCTACTTTGTTCGCATAATCAACCCATTTTTGAAGTTCATCCTTGGTAATCGTTGAACCCGTTGGATTATTTGGGAAGCATAGGTAAATGATATCCGGTTCTTCTTTCGGAAGCTCTGGTGCGAAATTAGTCTCTTTCGTACATGGCATGTAGATGAGATTGCTCCATTTACCAATTTCAGATATAAATTCACCTGTTCTTCCTGCCATAACATTTGTATCTACATAGACAGGATAAACTGGATCGCATACAGCAATTTTGTTATCTACATCAAAAATATCACCTATATTACCAGAATCACTCTTCGCACCATCACTGATAAAGATTTCATCAAGTGCTATGGTAACACCCCTAGCTTTATAATCATTTAAAGCAATTGCTTCTCGTAAGAACTCATATCCAAGGTCAGGAGAATATCCTTTAAAGGTCTCCTTATTTCCCATTTCATCCACAGCATGGTGCATCGCTTTAATAACTGCGTCGGCAAGAGGCAAAGTTACATCGCCAATCCCTAGACGGATAATTTTCTTATCCGGATTTGCTAAAGTAAACTCTTTTACCTTCTTTCCTATGGTCGAAAACAAATAGCTACCCTGTAATTTCAAATAATTTTCATTAATTTTAAACATGATATTTTCCAATCCTTTCTACGCAACCAATATAGTTTGACAAGTATAGTTAATTGTCATTCCTATTTAATTTATAATATATTCCTTAGTGCCTTATAATTCTATTTCACCGTCAAATACCATGATGGCCGGGCCTGTCATAAATACAACATTTTCCTGATCGTCATATCGAATTTGTAGTTCCCCTCCAAGTAACCGAACCGTAAGTTCATTATCGGTAACCCCATTTAAAATACAAGCTACGGCACTTGCACAAGCACCAGTTCCACAAGCAAGTGTTTCACCAGCACCTCTTTCCCAAACACGCATGTCAATCGTATTACGATCTATTACATGTACAAATTCCGTATTAACTCTCTCAGGAAAAATTACATGATTTTCAAATAATGGTCCTAACTTTTCAATTGGAATAACCTTGGTATCTTCAACAAACACAATTGCATGTGGATTTCCCACGGATATGCAGGTAATCTCATAAGTTGCATCTCCTACCACAATTGGTTGTCTTATGACTTTTTCAAGATCAGAAATTACAGGAATTAAGGCAGGCTCTAGAATTGGAGTACCCATATTTACCGTTACAAATGTAACCTTGCCATTCTCTACAAACAAATCAAGTTCTTTGATCCCACTGAGTGTTTCAATTTTTATTTTGTTTTTATCTGTCAAACCTTTATCATATACATATTTGGCCACACATCGAATGCCATTTCCACACATCTGAGCACTTGATCCGTCCTGATTGTACATATCCATCATAAAGTCTGCTTTATCCGAAGGTCTGATTAGAATAAGTCCATCCGAACCAATTCCAAAATGCCTATCGCTTACCCTAATCGCTGTCTCTGAAATATGCTCAATCAATTCTTTGGTGCAGTCAACATAAACATAATCGTTGCCACATCCTTGCATTTTTGTAAACTTCATATAAAGCACCTAGCCTTTCTAAGCGTAAATATACTTATTACTGATTGATATTATATCAAAAACATCCTAAATGGTAAAGACTTCTTTTTAAGGATGTCTTAGGCAAGTCTAGGATGTTTTTTGTTTTTTTCATTATTACATTAATTTTAGAATCATTTCTGACGTTTCTACCAAATTGGTACCGCTATCCATGCTTGTCTTTTGAATATAGCGATGTGCTTCTTCTTCTGTCATATTATTTCGATCCATTAATACAAGCTTAGCTTTACGTATAATAGCTTTCTCTTCCTCTGTTCTAGTCTTAGGTTGATCCTTTTCTTTCTTCTTCCTACGTTGGTATTGATATGTCATCATCTGAAGCGTATTCAGCAAATCGTAAGTCTTAATTGGCATTTGTAAACAGACGATATTATTATCTTGACAATCGCTCAATTTCTCTGAGGAAGCTACTAGTAGCATTTCAAAGCCCTTAGGCAAATAGTTATTTAATTCGCTATAATGCATATCTGAAAATCGATATCCACAAAGTACAATTCCTCCGTCTAATTCATTCGCGCGGCTTATTACCTGTGCACCTAAGGTGCAGGTATCACTCACATCGTATCCATTATGAATCAATAAATTCTTAATATTAACCGCATCTTGAATCTTCGGAAATCCTATTATAATACTTAACACATCTGTTCACCTCCGTCTCCTGCTAGTTGTCACTAATATTTTACGAAACGTTTAAAACAGATTGCTTATATTCTGTATAAGTACTGATCTATCTCCCACTGCGTTACTTGGGTACGATAAGTATCCCACTCTGACCTCTTTGCTTCAATATATTTCTCACATAAATGTTCTCCAAGTACATTTTTAATAAAATCACTATTATCTAGCGCACGAAGTGCTTCATCCAGATTTGTTGGAAGGCTCCTTAGTCCAAGTTCTTCTCTTTCAATCTTAGTCATGGCATAGATATTCTTATCCACACTTTCTGGAGGCATAAGCTTATTCTTAATTCCATCTAGTCCTGCTGCCAGGCATACTGCTAGTGTCAAATATGGGTTAGCTGCTGGATCTGGAGATCTCAATTCTAATCTAGAGGAACTGCTTCTGCCGGCTGGAATGCGAATCAGTGGGCTACGATTGGTAGCTGACCATGCGATATAAACGGGTGCCTCATAATTTGGTACCAATCTCTTATAAGAATTGACAATTGGATTCGTGATAGCAGTCATACTTTCAATATGCTTCATAATTCCTGCAATAAAATGATATGCATCCTCACTTAATCCTAATTTCCCGTTCTCATCATCAAAAATATTTTTACCATCTTTTTTCAATGACATATTCACATGCATCCCCGAACCATCAACACCAAACTTTGGTTTCGGCATAAATGTTGCATGAAGACCATGTCTCTTAGCTATGGTGCGAACAACTAATTTAAAGGTCATAATATTATCTGCTGTTTCAAGTGCATTATCATATTTAAAGTCAATTTCGTGTTGTGCAGGTGCAACTTCATGATGAGATGCTTCAATCTCAAAGCCCATCTCTTCCAAGGTAAGAACCATTTCACGACGTGCATTTTCTCCTAAATCAAGAGGTCCAAGGTCAAAATAGCCTGCTCTTTCATGAGAAACAGTTGTAGCCTGACCATTTTCGTCCAAATTATATAGGAAAAACTCGCATTCTGGTCCAACATCAAAAGTATATCCCATATCGGTTGCTTCTTTGATGGCCTTTTTTAACACATATCTTGGATCTCCTATAAAAGGCTTTCCGTCAACGGTATAAACATCACAAATTAGTCTAGCAACCTTACCTTGTTGCGGTCTCCACGGAAATGTTACATAGGTGTCTAAATCGGGATATAAATACATATCAGACTCTTCTATCCTTACAAAGCCTTCGATTGAAGAGCCATCAAACATACACTGATTGTTTAACGCCTTTTCTAGTTGACTGGTTGTTACTGCAACATTCTTAAGATTTCCGAACATATCTGTAAACTGTAATCGAATAAACTCTACATCATCTTCTTCTACCATTCTGATAATATCTTGCTTCGTGTAATGTCTCATAATTACCTCCATTCCGCCACCATCGGCGACACAAACATAAGTAGGAAAAGAAACGCATGTGGCTTTTCCCGTGTGAAAGTGATTTTTCTTTTACATTTCACTCCTCACTATATTTTGGTGTTTAATTTTATTAAAAAATGGGGCAAAGACCTTCCTTAGCGGAACCCCTTTGCCCATATTAGCCTTATAATAACAGTAGGATTATCACTTGTCAATATAATAATACTTACTATTGTTCAATTTATATTATGATATTATACTAGCAATATCGATATTCTCACCCGTTAATCCAACATATGCTCCTTGTTTTGCTTCACCAGTGTTAGGATGCGCAAGCAGCCATTTATTGCAAGCAAATAAATATTCATCCTCTGAATTTTTCACTGTAATAGACGGTTTATCTGTATTCGTTCCCTTTGGTAAGACAATCGCTACACGAAATCCTTCTCCTTTTACTGCTTCACATGGAGCATAATGAAGTGTCGTTGCGTATATTTCAACTGCAGTACCCTTTGGAAGAGCAAACGCTTCTACTTTCGAAGTATCTAATACTCCACCAACAATATCCTGCTGTCTTGCTACTAACAGAATTACATCATTGACTGCTACATTTACTTCACTATCTCTATGATATTCAAGACAATTTAACATTGTGTTAGAACCATTACAATAACCAATCTGTATTGGCATTCCACCATATACATTATCCCTCAAATCTTTAAATGCACTAGTTGCTTCTAACTTGTCATCCGATGGAACATAAACAACACTATCTAATGGCTTCGGAGTAGAATTCTCCAACACAGAGATAAGTTCCCTGTAATCATAACCATCTGCGACTCTACCAAATGTAACGAATGCCTTATCAAAAACAGACTGAATTTTTAAGCTCATAATATCCTCCATCTGCCCACTATGGTGGGCGTTAAATGCAGTGAAAAATATGTTTTCACGCTTATATCTATGAATTAGTTTAATTACTAACCTAATTATACTAATTATCGTAGCGATGTCAAGATGAACGTATGGTATATCCTAACCATTCTTATTCATAAAACATTGTAAATTATTTTAAGCTTTTTCACTTTATTTTATGTTTTTTGTATAATATTTGTATCTTTTTTGTATATACTTAGTTGATATTTTTACCAATATATTCTATACTTAAAAACAGAAGTTATTTGTGGGGAGGTATCCTGTTGGAAATTCTTGATATAGTAAAGGGGCAAAAAATGGAATTAGAAGTTCGGTGTGATGGCCAAACAATTAATTTCAAAAGTGAAATTGTTTTAATCAAAAATAATGATCTATTAATATCAAAATTAACTGTAAACGATCAAACAATCGGATTCTCAGATCAGTGTACCATTAATTTTCTTTATAATTCTGAGGAGAAATTATTTTTATGGGAAAATACTACCGTAAAGCTTGTAAAATATGATGGAAATGTTTATCATAAAATCAGCTTAAAGGGAGAAGGTAAATCTTTTAATCGAAGAGAATCCTATCGCCTGTATATCGGTGAAGAGATGCAAGTATCATTGAATACCACTACTGGACCAACCGCCTTAACTGTTTTGATTAAAGATATTAGTGAAAGTGGCGTCGGATTCGTAGTAGCAGAGGATATTGATTTAGACAGAACAATAAGGTTAAAATTAAAGGATTCTGATTTTTCATTAAATATTCCCGGTGTTATTGTAAGAAAAGAATTTAAAGATAGTATTAACGCCTTTATTTATGGCTGTAAATTTAGCGAAAAAAATCAGAAACTAGGAAAATATATTATGAAAAAGCAGACTGAAAGGCAACGAAATAAAGCCGCCACTCCATCTGCACATCCCAAAAGAGGAAAGTCTAATCCTACAAGTAATAATCCTCAATAATAAAACTTGTTAAATTCATAATTAAGCTCCCCTCCTTGCTATTTTAAGGATGGGAGCTTAATGCATTTTACTCTTCTATTTTTGGTTCAATAACTACAATTGTCTTGTCAGATCGTTCTGCTTCATTCGTAAGAGAAACCCCTAGCTTCTCGATGGTTATAAACTTAAGTAAGGTATCCATTACCGTGCTAGTATTTCCATTATCTCCGTTGCCGGAGCCTCCCATATTAACTATGGTTTTAGGAACGATATCAACTTTCGAATTCTTGATCGCATCTGCCAATTTATCGGTAACTTCCTGAATTACTCGGTACTGGGCACCACCATATGCTTTAACTTGAGCATCAATTGCACGCGCTTTTGCTAAACCTACATTGCTTTCCTTCGATGCTTCTGCTTCACCTTCTAAAGTAATCTTGGCTGCATTCGCTTTTGCAAGTGCAATAATTTGATTTGCTTCTTGCTCTGCTTTACTTGCCAAGGCAGCACCACTATTTCTTTCAACTTCAATTTGAATCTTAGATTTCGTAAGAAAGCTTTGCTGTTCCGCTGTAGCTTGTGCTTCACGTAAAGACTTTTCGCTTTCGGCTGCTGACTGTTGCTTTTGATAGGTCACTTTCTTTTCTTCTGCAATTTGTCTCTCTCTTAATTGCATTAAGATATTTTCAATTTGGACATCTGCAACTGGAGCTTTTGGTGTTCCAATTAATACTTCTTCTAATTGAAGATTATACTTTTGGAACTTCTCTTTCATTTCAGCTACTGCTCTTTCACGAATTGAACTACGTTCTTGAATCAGCTCAATTAAAGTCTTTGTTTGCGCTACATCTTTAAAATAGGCACTTACCAAAGGATCTAAAGACTGATTTACTAACATACCAATATCTCCAAACCGTTGTATCACCCAAGGTGCCTGTTTGTAGTCAATATGCATAACCACTGACAATGGTAAAGAAGGCTCAAATGCATCCTTCGTAATAATATCTACCTCAGTTAGATGTTCATCGTATTTATGAGCTCCAAACTCAGCTCTATTCCATTTTAGAATAATATTTGTAGTAGGAACTAATACTACCTTTCCAGCATCTGTATTAAAAGCATATTTGCCTGGCATTAAAGGTTTTTCAAGAACACCCTTACAGCCTGCGGCAACAAGTTCACCATGCCTATAGTCACTTCCTGTGGTGTCTACTCCTTCTGTTCCAAAGAAAGATACTACAACGCCAACAAAACCAATTGGAACAACTGTCTTAGGTCTGAACTCTACTGTTGCAAAGAGTCTGTTGATATAATATGTACCATCTGTTAATACTTGAATTTGTTTACCACGTCTACCGCCAAGTGCCAAAAACTTCTCTGGATCTTGAAAGCTTGCATGTTCTTCTCCGACGCTAGATGCAATAATTTCACCCTCTTGCAGTGAAAAGCCATCATGTACTGTTACGATGCCCATATTATCGCTGTCTGAACTCCTATCTCCCATTATGATGACAGGACTAAATGCATTCCTCTCAAGGAGTGTTTTTTGCATGCTGACTAGTTCTATTCTCTCATTTTTTGAACTGTTGAAAATGGCCTTGATATCGCTAGGCGTTATTACTATAAATTGAGCAAGGTTGATTGCATAAGTTCCTTCTCTCAAAATCGCTCTTTGGGGCCCTCTCTGACCACCACTTGTTAAAAACCCATTTACATTTTGAAAATTATTAGCCTCTGGAACTACTTTACCCAATGTCTGTATTGGTGCCAAAGGTTCACCATCACGAGCAAATATATAAGCAATTTGTCCCTGTGGAATTGTAATAAGTGGATATCTATGGATCTTAAACATTAATGCAGATCTGAAATGAATACCACCACGCAATAAGTATGGTGAATATCCTGCCTCCCCGTTTAAAGCAATAATCGAATCCTTTAAAGACCCTTTAAAGCTCCACCATTTTTCAATAACTGCTACTTCATCGGATGCAATAACCCTCAAACCAAAAATCACAAAAATTAACATGTAAAGTAGAAAAATCGCTCCTGCTACAACTACCAACCATACAATTAACGGTTCCATAAATCTCCACTTCTTTCTTCGTTTATATTTTTTTGACTACAATATAAATATACTCTTTTTGCAAAAAAATGACAACCTCTTGTAAATTAATTTTACATTAGATTTGAATTAAAATTTGTTCTACTATTTCACTCATTAAGTGGCTTGAAATCTCCTCGATCACATACGATTTCATATCCAATTTTATTCATTCGGTTATTGAGACAAAACTTACATTCAGCCGCTTCATCGCCCGTACAAATCTTATTGTCATATAGTTCATATTTTTTTCTTACATTCACCGGAGAAAGATTAGGCATCAAAACATTGGCACCGGAAAGAATACCCTCTTCGCGCCCGAGCGGATGTATAGTTCCAAGTGCTGTTGTTGCAGGAATCAATGCATTCGGTATCATTAATCTCAAGATGCTGATTAATACCAGCACTTGATTCATGGAACCTTGTGGTTGATTTGCAAAAGGTGTGTCATGATGTGGTATAAAAGGTCCAATTCCTATCATTTGAGGTGACAGTTCCTTTATAAACAATAAATCCTCTGCAAGATTATTCACTGTTTGAAAAGGAGAACCTACCATAAATCCAGTTCCTACTTGATAGCCAATTTTTTTTAAATCCCATAAGCACTGTTTTCTACTTTGTAAGGATAGACTTTCTGGATGAAGTTTTCCATAGTGTTCCTCGTTCGCTGTCTCATGTCTTAGCAGATAGCGGTCTGCTCCTGCTTTATAGAAACGCAAATAGGAAGCATAACTTTTTTCACCCATTGACAACGTGATTGCACAGTCTGAGAACTGTTCCTTTATGGATTTAATAAGTTCAACAATGTCATCCTCCGAGAATTTTACATCTTCTCCACCTTGTAATACATAAGTTCGAAATCCCAAATCATACCCTACCTTACAGCATTGCATGATTTCATCTTTCGTAAGGCGATATCGTTCTATACATTGATTGCTACGACGAATGCCACAGTAGAAACAATCGTTTCTACAATAATTGGTAAATTCAATTAAGCCTCTGGTAAATATGTTATGATCAAAATACTGATGTGCAACTTTACAGGCTCTATTCCGTAGATACGTTATATCTTCCTCCGTAACACATGTTAAAAGAGTAATAAATTCTTCTTTTGTTAAGATTCTCTGTTGTTCCAATTTATCAATTAGATTTTTTATCTCTGCCATTTTATATGCTCACTTTCTTATATCAGAAATTTGGATCGTAGTTTGAAATCAAATCAAAAAAATCCTTGTACCTATTCGAAGGCGCAAGGACAGAATTATTAAACAAACCATCTCAAACACAAATATAGAAACGGATGGATTTAACTATTCTCTCGCCTTCTCACTCGGGAACCCTCGTTTTCAGTACGATAACTTTTAATTATTATAAGTGAATTCTTCCATTATGTAAATGCTTATTTTAAGGGACTGTTGCAGTTGCAACAATCCCCTAAACTTTCATCTATCCCCACTATTTGATACTCCTATACTAAAAGTTCCTCTAAAGCCTTTACTATACTGCATTATGGCAGAATGATACAATCATACATATTGGAATGTCACAAACTGAACCAACTTCATGCTTATGCCAATTTCCTGACTGATTACCGCTACTTTCTCTAGTAGGGCCATCGCCACATCCACCACCGCAAATATCACTAATTGGGCATGTCGGAGCTGAACTTTGTTGCGTTACTAATCGAACAAAATCATTACTTACACATAATACTACTCCGGTAAATCCGCAACCGGATAAACCACCACTTGCTGTAAAGATAGTTACAGTCTCACCAATAAAGTTACAAATATTTCTTGTAAAATCTACATTGCAAGCCATACTACCGTTCATACCGAATGACATATAAATTCCTCCTATCCTAAATTGGGTAGCTATCCTACTAAATCGTGTAGAAGAGATATCCTACTATATATTATGAATAATGCTCCATATTGTGACTTTTATTGATGTTTTATATTAAATAATTTTATATCTCGGCATAGTTCAACACATATAAGTACATAAAAAATCTGGCTTGTGCCAACCTTCATGACGCAAACCAGATTTTGAAATTCAACTTATAAAAAACTGATATACTAATACAATCATAAATTCAAGTGTCAAAATTAATTAAGCTTTGCCTTAAATTCTGTATAAATCTTATTATGTAACTGTGTTGCTTCAGCGCTAACATCTTGAATAAATTCACCTTCCGGTATATCCTCTGCTGAAATAACTAAGCTCTTCTGGAATTCTTCTGGTAAAAACTCATAAGATGCCTTATTTGGACATAAATAGTAAGTCTGTGTAGATATTTTAGCTCCTACCTCACCTTTTAATATATAATTTAAAAAGGCTTGTGCATTTTCACTATTTGGTGCTTTCGATGGGATAAATAATGCATCTACACCAAATCCTAACCCTTCTTTCGGATATACTACTTTAAGATTAGGATTGGCTTGTAAAGCTAATGCCACTTGGGACGTAAATAAAAATGCAACGCTTATTTCTCCACTTACCAAATAGTCCTGTGTCTGATCTTGGCTTAAGATACGAATATTTGGTGCAAGTTCTAATAATTTATCCCCTGCTTTTTGAATGGCGTCTAAATCTTCTGTGTTAAAAGATTCCCCTAAGGTCTTAAGTGCGATACCATTGATTACTCTTTCTGTATCCATGATTCCTACACTATCTGCCAAAGAAGGATCCCATAAGGATTCATATCCTGTGATTTCACATGTAACTTCCTCAGGATTATATACGATAAGCGGAATACCCGGTGCATAAGGTACCGTATACTTATTTTCGCTATCATAGAAAAATCCTTGGTAAATGGAATCAATATTGCTATAGTTTGGTATCTTTGACTTATCGAGCTCTGAGAGTAAGCCTTCCTCTCCAGCTATCTTGATAATATAATCAGATGCAAGGACTAGATCATAATCTCCGCCCTTACTATTTTCAAGTTTTGCCAGCATTTCTTCGTTTGTCTCAAAGTTTGAATAATTTACTTTAATCCCTGTTTCCTTTTCAAATCCTTCAATTACATCAGCTGGCACATAATCTGCCCACGTATATAAATTGACTTCCTTTTTCTTTTCTCCTGAGCATCCTACCATCATCGACGTACTAAGTACTATCACAAGGAATGCTGCAATAATCTTCTTAATTTTCATACACTTTCCTCCCATTATTATTATTTTATGGTTCATGTGCACTTGAACCATTCTATATAGATGATACACAGCTCTCGCTGTACTAATCTATCAAACTCTTTTTCTTTTTCCAATCACATTGGATAAGATAACCAAAATCAAGGTGCCAAGTAACATCAACGTAGATAATGCATTTATTTTAGGCGTAATACCTGTCTTTAACTGGGTATATATCTTAATTGGTAACGTATTCGTTTTCGCACCGGTTACAAATATACTAATGACTACATCATCCAATGACATCGCAAAGGCTAATAGCATTCCTGATACAATGGCAGGGGAAATGAGGGGTAACGTGATGTCTAAAAATGCTCGTACTTCCGTTGCCCCTAAATCCTTTGCAGCTTCAATATAAGATTTATCAATCCCTACTAACCTAGCCTTTACCATCATAAAGACATATGGAATACAAAAGGAGGCATGACCAATGACTAAGGTAATCATTCCAAAAGGGAGCCTTAGCAAGGAGAAAAAGACCATAAATACCATACCCAGAATAATCTCTGGTATCATAATCGGCAAGGTTGATATGTATTCGACAAGTCCTTTGCTTTTATAGGTTGCTTTCACCATACCGACTGCACCTATCGTACCAATAAGTCCGGCAATACTACAGCTTAGTAGGCCCAACACCAAACTATTCTTTAAGGCTTCAATTAAACTGCTGTCCCTGAATACTTCTTTATACCAATTGATTGTCCATCCGCCCCATATTGTGGATTGTTTTGATACATTAAAGGAGTAAATAATTACAACAACGATTGGTAAATACATGATTATCATTAATAGTGCTAAATACAGATGAGGGAGTCTGGTTTTATTTTTCATAATATTCCCTCCAAGTCTCTTACATGAGTGATTTTACGGTAAAGCATGATAATTAGTGACGTTAAAATCATTAAGACAACGGATAAGGCAGCCGCAAATGGCCAGTCTCTTGTTGTAAATAGCTGATCCCTGATCAGATTACCGACCAACATTATCTTACCCCCGCCTAAAATATCAGAGATAAAGAATAACCCCATGGATGGTATAAAAACCAAGACAACGCCGGATAAGATACCTGGAAGAGTAAGCTTCACCGTTATCGTTAAAAATGCCTGTAGCCTAGATGCACCCAAATCCCTAGCTGCTTCAATATAAGACCAGTCCATCTTTTCTGCCACAGAATAAATAGCCAGTATCATAAATGGTAGCAAAGAATATACCATGCCAACAAGAACTGCAGGATAGGAATAGAGAAGTTTCAAGGGTTTCTCCGTCATTCCGATCCCTATTAGTGCTTTATCTAATAAACCATTACTTCTGAAAATAATAATCCACCCATACATTCGAATTAAGGCATTGGTCCAAAAAGGTACCACAACTAACAGCATCATGATTTTCTTCCACTTTGCAGATAGTTTCGCCATAAAGTAACCAAATGGATATCCAACAACCAAAGTAATCAGCGTTGTTGCAAGTGATAATTTTAAGGATTCAATAAATGTATCTAAATATACCGGCTCAAATATCTTTAAATAATTATCAAAAGTGAATTTTTTTACCACACCCCAAACCTCTGCTCTCGTCATAAAGCTTAGATTCAGCATATAAATTAGTGGTCCTACGACAAATAAAATCGTAAATATGTATAGGGGAGCGACCGTCATCCACAATTTGCTTTTACTTTTCTTTTTCTTTTCCTTTTTTTCCATATTCGGCTCCCATCTGCCCTTACTTCTTTTTTTGATATTTGTGTGTGAAGGTGCTCTTTCTTTACACTGATTGCAGGTCTACAATAATACCATGACTTGGATTAAAATTAATATATAGCGTACTATTTACTGCTAAATCGGTATTCATGCCGAGACTGCTTGATATCACTTCCGTACCATCTTCTATTTCCAAAATAATTTTCTGCATGCCACTTGCAAATGATTTCTCTTTCAATAGGGATTTTAATCCTCCCATTGATTTATCGAGATGTAATATAATATTTTCACTTCGGATTGCAAGGGTAACATCCTCTCCGACTACAAGCTGTTCCTCATTTATTTCTGCTTCTACATTTCCCCCTGGTGCGGTGACCACAGCAAGCCCGTCCTGAATTGAGGTTGTAGTTCCGTGAATTATATTTGCATTTCCTACAAATTCTGCTACATAACTTGTCTTTGGCTTATCATATATTTCCGTTGGCGTACCAATCTGTTCAAATTTGCCATCCCGCATGACTACAATACGATCTGACATATTGATTGCCTCTTCCTGATCATGCGTGATATAGATAAAGGTAATCCCCAGCTTCTTCTGCATACGTTTTAGTTCCATCTGCATTTGTCTTCTAAGTTGAAGATCCAAGGCTCCTAAAGGTTCATCTAATAAAAGTACTTTGGGATTATTAACAATGGCTCTTGCAATCGCTACTCTTTGCTTTTGACCACCGCTTAACTCAGAGGGCATTCTCTTTTCATAACCCGATAACTGTACAAGTTCTAAGGTCTCTTTGACTTTTTCATTTATTGCTTTCTTCTGTACTTTGCGAAGCTTCATGCTATATCCTATATTCTCTTCCACATTCATATGTGGAAATAGCGCATAATTTTGAAATACTGTATTGACATCCCTCTTATTTGGTTCCACATTGGTTACATCTTTTCCATTTAAGAATATCGTTCCACTATCTGGTACTTCCAGACCGGCAATGATGCGTAATATTGTTGTTTTACCACATCCAGAGGAACCCAAAAGTGTTATGAATTCGCCTTCTTCTATCTTGATATCAATATCTTTTAAAACCTCTGTATTACCAAAGTTTTTCATGATATGATTTATTTCCAATATAACCTCACTCATTATTTCCTCCATTCCACCGCCAACGGCGGCACAAATATAAGACCTCATTCATCACAAAGAGCGAATGATTTTCCCTGCCTTTACTCCTGTATATTCCGAATGATCTACTACCAATTGTCCATTTACTAATACATAAATAATTCCATAAGGTTTTGTATCCGGGAGACCTTCGTTTGGATAGCGTGCCAAATCTTTGATTGTGCTGTAATCAAAAATAGTAATATCTGCATCTGCACCTATCGCAATCTTTCCTTTTCCCTGAAAGCCAAATAAATTAGCTGGTAAAATCGTCGCTTTTGTAATTGCCTCTTCTAGAGTTAGATCCTGACGCTCTCTTACCATCTCCTTGATATATTTTGGATAAGTACCAGCAATCTGTGGATGCCCTTCCCCCCGTTTATATGTCCCAATATCGGTAGAAGGCATACAGTATGGTTTTTTCAGTACCAAGTAAACTTCTTCCGGATGTCCCACAATACAAATGATTGCATCCTCCGGATGATTTTCTCTAAGTTCTGTATAAATCTCACGATTTAACTGTGCACCAAAATATTTTCCAGATGCAACAATAAGATGGGAAAATGCAATGCTATTATCTCCTAAAGTCTGTTCATCGAAGGTTGCTGTACCAATCCCCGCTGCCCAATCTGTATACATTCCGCTGTCTATCATGACATCGATACCGTCCTCCATTGCTTTTTCAACAATCTCCAGTGCCTCTTTCATAATCCCTTCGCCATATTGGTAAACAAAATGAGAAAATAAAATCCTCACACCGGTGCGTTTTGCAATTCCTAGTATTTCATAGAGTGAGTATAGATCAAACGTTGTAAATAATCTCGAATGAACCGTCATAATTCGGTTATATTTTGCGCACAACTCCGCCAATGCATTAATTTCATCTAAGGAAGCACCAGGGGCGTAATCTAGTCCAAAAGATAAACCACAGGCTCCATCTAAGAATGCTTGATTTGCTAATTCTTTCATCCGATCAATTTCTTCCATGGAAGCCTTAGCATAAACATCACAAATACCTACTTCTTTTCGTAGGGAAAAAGAATGGCCGATGAGCTCTGCTTGATTGATTGGAAATCCCTTTTCCTCTTCTACTTTAAAAAATTCTTTTAAATCAACTGGGCTCAGTCCACAGTTTCCACCTACCGACGTTGTAATCCCTTGGCAGGCTGATAGTTCACCGGAATATTCGTATCCATCTATATGCCCATGGGGATCAATAAAACCTGGGCTAACGATAAGACCTTTTGCATCAATTACTCTGACCGCACATAATGGTTCTATCGACAATTCTACTATTTTGCCAGCTTTTATACCAACGTGAAGAGAATGCTTTGTTAATGATACCGTATCAATTACTGTACCATGGTTAATTGCAATATCTAGCATAAGCCTCTCCTCCTATAAATTTGAATAGAAATCCACACCAATAACTCCACTGTGATAATCCAACTCTTTCTTCTTCCACTCTTGCTGCCAATACAATAATTCCTGTTGTTTCATAGGTGTAATGGTTTCACCTGCTTCAATTGCAATCATATTCTCAGCTATATTATAAAATACCTCTACCATATGCGACTTGGGATTTGCTTGATAAATTGTCATCTCTTTTAAATAGCTTTCTTTCATAATAGAAGATGTATCTAAAAATGCGAGTATTGGAACCTTCACTGTTTTGGCATAATCGGTCAAAAGGGAGTGTGTTTGAAATTCATCCGCGAAATTCACAAGAAAGGATACATTTTGTTTTGTTCCTTTTCTCAAAATACCCGTTAAAATACTATTGGCAGTAGCCAAAGATGAAAATTCACCTTTCGTTACAATAACACATTGATCCATAATGCCGTCTCTGATTGGAAGAATAAACCCTGTACACGGTATACCACCAGAAATATCATATAGAATATAATCAATCTGATATTCTTCTAATATACCTTGCCCAGCTAGCATTTCATCGATATGACTGATACCTCTAGCCAAACATCCAACTCCTGGTTCGATACTCCCTAACTCCATGCAATAAACTCCAGTGGAGCTTTTTATAATATAATCTTTTAACTGTATCGCATACTTTTCTCTATAATCACGTAATACAGAGGGTATATCTACAAAGCCTCGTAGTAATAAAGTTGAGCTCAAGCTGATATCTGTTCCTATCTGTAGAACTTGATATCCCTGTCTTACGAGAGCCTCACTGATATTCGATGCAATGATTGATTTTCCAGTACCATCTTTGCCTAAAAAGCAAATTCTCTTCGTTTCTCTTCCCATATACAATCAGACCTTTCGCAATATTCTAATTGATTACTTTATTAATATAATCAATATATTCTTCCTTTGTAAAAATGGACTTATATTCCTTCATTACTTTTCTTGCCTCAGCTGCACCGTTCCTTAACAAATGATATACGGTAAGCGCCATTATCTTAGCAGGAATAATATATGCTAAATTTTCATCTATTATCTCAAAATTTTCACTATGAAGATTGCCTTTAAAACCTCCATGGGTAAAGTTAATCACCGGTTTTACATGGGTTAAATCTCCTACATCCGTAGACGCAACGTTTTGATATCCCAGATGAATGGATTCAAAGGTTATCTCCTCTTCCAATAATTTCACCGCACCCAACACGACATCCGCAGCTGGTGTTTCTATGACCGGTAAATAGCCCTGATAGTTATAAACGATAGCTTCTGCTCCTAAGGCATTTGCTGAGTACTGAAAAGCTCTATCTACTTTATTAGAAGCATCTTCGATGGCTGATAACGACTTTGCTCTAACGATTGTCTCTATCATAACTTCTTCTGGAATAACATTCACTGCGCCTCCTCCATGTTGGATGACCGAATGCACGCGAACGTAATCTTCCTCCTTAAAGGTCTCCCGTATTAGTCCAATCGCATTTAATCCGTGGACCGCCGCATTAAGCGCATTAATTCCTTCATGAGGTGAAATAGCAGCATGAGATGCTTTCCCTATTACCTTAATCTTCTTGGATATAAAACCATTGGAAGCATTATTTCCGACTAAAATATCTTTATCACAATCCACCATATGAACATGGGTGGTCAATGCTACGTCTATATCATCAAATTCACCTAAGCGGATTAATTCGCTTTTACCGCTTCCAAACTTGATTTTGCCCTGTTCTCTTAATTCATCCTTAATGGAAACATCCACATACTCTTCCGCTGGTACAGCAAAAAAAGTGACTGAACCATCTAACTCATTTAAAATTGTTTCATTATTTAACGCAATCGCAGCACCAATTAATGTTGCCAGTTGTGCGTGGTGTCCACAAGAATGAGAGATACCATTTTCTTTATTTGACAAAGGATGTGTCGGACATTTTATCCCATCTAGTTCGGCAATGATGCTTACACTTGGACCACTATTTCCTATGGTTGCTTTCACACCGGTAATGGCAAGTTTTTCTTGTATTTCAAATCCTAATTTTTTAAATAAAGAAGCAACCTTCTCTGATGTTTGAAACTCATGAAATGTAAGTTCACCATGACAATAGATATCATTTGCGAAGTCAATAATTACATTTCTGTTATCCTCTATTGTATTTATAATCCTTTGCTCGATCAAATCCATGATTTTTCCTCCTATTACGTTTGAAACAAATAATAGATATCCTAATTTTGGAGTATTTATTGAAATAGAGTATAGTATTTTTATACTAGAAAGTCAATAGTATTTAGGTGTTTTATATTATTAATATGGGATTAATATGAATTGATATATAATAAAGCTATTATTATAAATAAAGTGTATTAAAATTTATGGGATCGCACTTTAAGGGAGTAGCTTATGCTACTCCCTTAATTAATTATCTTATGATTAAACTAATTTTTTCTTTATGAAATCTCTCATCCCTACTTTGTAACCGTAACTGTACACTTATATACCTTTCCATTTACAGTTGCTTTTATCACAGCCGTTCCTATTTTCTTCGTTGTAACTGTGCCTGAATTACTTACCGTCACAGCTGCTTTATTGTCACTGGACCATGTGATTTCGGAAGATACGCCCTGTACCAGTAATGTAGAAGTTCTTCCCACCTTTAAAGCTAATGTTTTCTGGCTTATATATGGATCCTTTACAGTAACCATACAAGATAAGGTTAGTCCATCCACCGTCGCCAAGATCGTTGTTTTACCCTTCTTCAACGCGGTAACCTTACCTACTTGAGAAACCTTCGCCACCTCTGTATTACTAGACTTCCAGATTATTGTAGCTTCCACTTGGTTAACGTTTAATGTGGTTGTCAAATTTCCATTTAAATATAGTGTGGCTTTTGTTTTATTTAATTTTACACCAATAAAAGGCAAATGATATCTATGGGTATAGCTGTCAGCTGTCCCACCCTTAACTCCGTAAATAATCAGGTCACTATCACATAGATAAAACGCATCCTCATCAATTGTAGTTGTTTTATTTGAAATACTTATTTTCTCCAACAAGCTGCATTTATAAAACGCACGTGAACCTATTCTGCAAACACTTTCAGGTATCTTAATTACCTTAATAAAACTGTACTCAAAAAATGCATAAATGCTTATCGTGCTAACATTATCCGGTAATGTCACTATGGATTCATTACCTCTATACTTCAATAATATTTTGTTTATGATGACGAAATCGCCTTCATAATTATCCATCCATTTGGTGCCTTCCATTGCATTCGGGTATATTTCTGTGACGCTCTTTGGAAGGGTAATGCTCTCAAGATTACTGCAATTACGGAACGCCTCCGTACTAATTATGGTAACGCCATCAGGAATAATTATCTCCTTTATGCTACTACAGCCACTAAATGCTGCATTTCCAATCCAGATAACACCTTTCGGAATAGTTATTTTCTCAATAAGCGAACAGTCTTCAAATGCTCCGTCACAAATATTGGTGACGTTAGCTGGAACTTCTACCTTGGTATCCTCTCCAAAGTATTTAATCAACAGGTTATTCACAATCAGAAAATCTTCTTCTAAATTATCGAGCCAAAGAGTATCATCAAACGCACCATAACCAACATTTGTAATGCCCGATGGTATTGTAATACTCTCTAAATTAATATTAAACCGAAATGCACCCCATCCAATTGTAAGAACACTATCAGGTATTATTACAACTTTTAGGCTACTGCAATTATAAAATGCATAATCCCCTATACTGAGAACTCCGTCAGGAATTACTATGTCAGTCAGGCTAATACAGTCATAAAATATATTGTTTCCTATATTAGTTAGATTACTTGGAAGATCGATACTCTCTAAGCTGCTGCAACCCTCAAAAGCACCATATCCTATTGTTGTTACACTATCAGGGATAATAACACTTTTTAAACTGATACAACCCTTAAATGCATTATCACCTATTTTCTTAACACTGTCAGGAATAGTTAACTCCCCCTCTGTTCCTGTATAACCTACCAACACACCTTTCTCAATTACAAAACTGCTTCCCTTTGCTAATGCTACAACTGGGTCGTCAAAATTCCCAAACAGCAGTAAAATAGCTGCTGACATAACAAGAAGTAAACCCCTTACTTTTTGATTCCTCTTTTTCAAAAACTTCTCCCCCTTTTTGAATGGTAATCCATTTATATATCTTAATAGGCTATGAAACTCTTATTACTTTTATTTATGTGTCTACTTAGTTAGACAGAGATATTTGTTGATTCGTTCCCTTTTTTAACTGTATATTAGCACTTTATTAGCACTTCATTCGTTCCTTACGCTACGATATCCTTCTTCGCATATTTTACAATTGCAACCATAGCCGAAAGGATGATAACCATAATACCGATGCCAAGAAGCACAATATCAATTTTTCCACTTGAAATAATATCTGCTGCCCCCGCATAGTAAAACGGCGTAATATACTTTAAAAATTCTATATTCGTAATTGTCTTTACCATGATATCTAGAAAATAGAGTATGATCGCAATTCCAAGCCCCAAACCAGCATTCGTTTTTTTAAAAAATGCAGATATGCAAAAACAGATGCAGGCAATCTCTAAGTGCATAAAAAATTGTGCCAAGTGATAAAGCATAAATCCACTTTTATCAAGTTCTCCACTGATTAATGCAAAGGAAAGAAGCGCCATGAGCATACAAACAAGATCAAATGCAACTATATTAATTAACAAAGCCAATAATTTTTGTAAAACCACTTTAGCACGATTGACCGGTGCTGAAAGTAAAAATTCAGCGGTATGTCCACCCTCTTCTTTTGATAACATACCAACCCCTAAAAGTGCTCCAAAAAGTGCCCCGCCTAAAGATAGCATAGCCCCTACTTCTGTTCCATAATAACCCATTGCTGTGTTCATAGCTAATTTATCTAGACCAAATGCAGCCGAAAAACCTCCCATACTACTGTACATATCTCCCATTTGACTTAAACTATCTTCTAACATAGGAAACATAAGCATAAAAGCAAATATCATGCTTCCAATTGTAGTAGTCCATATGATCAAACTCTTAAAATTCATCTTTAATTCATGTTTTACGATTGTCATCTTAATTGGCCTCCTTTTCATAATAATGCATAAAAATCTCTTCTAATGAGGGTTCTTCAATTACCATATCTGTAATTGGTAACCCATCAAGATTGTGAATGAGCGTAGCCATATTTCCAGTATATAAAAAGCTAATGCTTTCATGATTTGGTTTAATATCTTTACAGCCATCTAAAATCGGCAAAGTTGTAATTCCATAAATTTTCACTCTTCTTGCATTTGTTTTTGCCAATTGTTCAACAGAATTCACTGTGATTAGTTTGCCTTCCCGCACTACAGCTGCATTTTGACAGTATCGTTGTATCTCAGATAATATATGGGATGACAGAAAAACAGTTGATCCTTGCTTGTTTCTTTCAAGTAACAAATCATAAAATTCTTTTTGCATTAACGGATCTAGCCCTGATGTTGGTTCATCTAGAATATATAACTCGGGTTCGTGTTGCATAGCGCAGATAATACTTATTTTCTTGCGATTTCCTAGCGAAAGCTCCTCAATTTTCTTTTTCGTATCCACTTGAAGCCGTTCGCAAAGCTCACTCGCCTGCTTTTTGCAATCCTTATTATGTAACTTTGCAGCTAAATCAATAACATCCTTTACTCGCATACTTGGATAAAACATCGCTTCCGAGGGCATATACCCAATTCCCTTAAGGATCTCAACCTGGTTCTTTTTGTTGTCTTTACCAAAGATAGAGACGGACCCAGAAGTAGGTGATATTAATCCCAACAGCAAACGAATTGTTGTAGATTTACCTGCTCCATTCGGTCCCATAAAACCAAAGATGTCTCCCTCTTTTACAGACAAGCTTAAATCAGAAATACCTCTTGATTTTCCATAATACTTTGTTAAATGATCGATTTCAATTATGTTCTTCATTTCAAATCCTCTCCTTAAATGTTATTCGCAATCCACCTAGCCGGTTAAAATCTAATTTACTTTCTTTTTTCTTGATAATTACTCAGCATATGGTTTAGATTCTTTGTATCAATTCTATTTGCAATATGCATTCCTGTCCAAATTATAATAAAGCATATTACCATGCAAGCGATAAACGCCCCCAATGCCCATGATTGTAAATTGACAAACCAATGAAATAAGAAACTTGCAGTAGTAATCAATAATATAGAGATAACGAACCATACAATCGTCCTTATTATGAGCGATTTCCCTTTAAAATTACTATCGTCCGTAAAGATGATTTTCTGCACAATTGAAACGATATAACACACACAAAGCATCTCTAGCATAATAAGAATATCGACGCTTCTTTCGCCGTGCAGCAGTACTTCAATACTATACATACTTAGCATTGAAGCAAAATAAAGACTTGTATATAGTTCATTATTTAACTCCCACTTATAAAGTTTAAAAATTCCTTTCATTATGAAACCTCCTTTTCATAAATCCAAATTTGTTCCCTTTTAAACCACAATATGCCGTGGCCATCCGCGTATTGTAAGTAATTAAGTTTATCACAACTTATGTCTGTAACACTTCTCTCAAGCTCTTTGCATAATGTCTTGATATCACAATATGTTCCCCATTTTTGAGCGTAGTGTCAATACGATTTCCCATTTCGCTTTTCAGGCTTGTGATTGCATTTAGATTAATAACCATTGATTTACTGCATCTGAAAAATCCACAATCATAAAAAGCCATTTCCAATTCGTTCAAATTCTCTGAAATTTTAAATATATCATCGTTCGTGTATGCAAACACTGTATTATCCACGCTTTCACAATAATAAATCTGGGAAGGTGCTAGTAAATGAATTACTCCATCTTTACGACCTGATATTTTACGCTTATCCATATGTAGTGAGGCCATAACTTCTAATATTTCATCGTTAATTTTATCGCATCTAATAACAACTTCATTTTCGCCCTCTTCTATATGTTCAATTCTTACCTTCATTTTCAACCCCCTTACCAGATCATTTATGGAAATTTATTCTTATTTTGACTATATACTAAAATAATGAATAATGCAATTACGTATCTGCTTGGTTGCAGTTTTTCGATCGTAAGATGCACGTATGAAAGAAAAAGCGGTAACTACCGATTACTCAGTCGTTACCGCTCTCATAATATTTTTCTTCTTGTGACTCTTATGTATCACCATTAGGAACATTTTATCTCATAGTCAAAACTCTTTAAATTAGCACTTAATCTTGCAAACTGGTTATGATAGGTTCTTGTTATTACTATATTATCCTCTTCTAATTCTACCTTGCAATCACCGTCAATATGAAATGCCTCATGACTATTTCTAAATTTCATTAAATCAAGTAATTTTTGTACTACGGGACGCTTTACCTCAACCTCGATCTCTTCTAACGTGTAATTGTGTCGATTAATATTACGGCCGAACTTTGTTTTTTCCATTAGCTCCAAGTCATTTTTCCCTGCTATCATTCCTACATAATATACCTGCGGAATACCAGGAGCAAAAAATTGGATTGCTCTTGCCATTAAATATGCTTGGTCATTGTCTCCTAGTGCAGAATAGTAAGTACAATTAATCTGATAAATGTCCAAATTATTGTAGGATGAGGTATTATATATTTTTTTTACGTTAGCTCCGAATTTAAAAATATCTTCTTGCGTACGATTGATTTCTTCGTCCGGTAACAAATCCTTTACGTCTACAATGCCGAGGCCATCATGGGTATCTAAGGTAGTGAATTGTTTTTTAGGACATATCTCCAACCAATTTTTTAAGTATTTGCCTTCACCATAATATATTGCATGAATTAATAACATTGGCAATGCAAAATCATAGACATAAAAGTCGTTCTCAGCTATTTTCATTTGCATGGAGTAGTGTTCATGTATCTCAGGTAATACCATCGTTTGATATGGCTGTAAAATGGCTACGCATTCCTTTAAGAGTTCCCAAACATCAGGTTCAATAAAGAAGCAACTAGTATCTGCCTTTTTTGTTGCATAAGCAAATGCATCTAGTCGTATAATTGCTGCGCCGTGATTTGCTAAGAAAATTAAATTTTCTTTAATGAACTGCTTCGCAATCTCTGATTTACAATTAATGTCTATCTGTTGTTCATCAAAGGTACACCAAACTTTTTCACTCGTACCATCAGAAAAAACTGCATCTACATAAGGAGCACGGGGTTTCCTCTTATAAATAGCGTCGATCTGCTCTTTTGTTGGTTCACCATTTTCCCAAAAGTCTTTATACCTAATAAATAAATCTCGGTAAATAGAATTTTCTTTTTTTTCTAAAAAGTCTTTATAATAATCACTTTTTGCAGAAATATGATTAATCATATAATCATACATCAAATAATATTTGTCTGATAACTCCATGACATCATTCCAGTCACCAAAAGCATGATCTACCTCACGGTAATTCATAGGTGCGAACCCACGATCCCCTGATGAAGGGAAAAACGGGAGTAGGTGAATACCTCCTATGGCATCTCCGATGTAATTGTTTAAAACATCTTTTAGTTCATTTAAATTCTTGCCAAGTGAATCAGCGTATGTTATGAGCATAATTTTATTTTCAATTTTCTTCATCAATTTCTCCATTAATATTTTCTACTTTTATTTAATCATCAAAAAATTCTACTTCGAGCATAGCGCATAAGGTATGATATACGGGCAAATGTAACTCTTGGATATCTGCAGTAGACTCTCCTACAACATGAATTGTTACATCACAAAGGGCAGATAATTTACTTTCCTTTGGTCCGGTTAATGCTACTGTTTTTAGTCCTTTCATTTTTGCAACCTTCACAGCATTTACAAGATTCTTAGAATTTCCTGAAGTACTAATTACCAATAAGGTATCTTTATTATCTCCAAATCCATGTACTTGTTGTGCAAAAACCAAATCAGCTGCAATATCGTTTGAAATTGCTGTTGACAGTGCATTATGTTGCGTTAAAGATATTGCTGGTAATGCTCCCTGTAAGAGCTGGCATATATTATGATCCTCTTCCAAATCTTCTCCCGTTATTTCACAGGTTTCTAATTTCTTCAGTGTTCTTTTCTTTTGGAACCCCTTCATCAATTCACCAACAATATGATCAGAATCAGAAGCGCTTCCACCATTGCCACAACACAATAGTTTACCGCTATTTCGGTAAGTATTTTTAATAATATGATAGGTGTTCATCATACTATTACGACTTGTTTCCAACAATGGATATCTCTTGAACAATCGTTCATATAGCTCTAATATTTCCTCTTTGTCAGGTATGTCAAAGGTAAGCTGTAGGCCATATGCTGCAACCATAATACTTGCTAAGTCTCCAATCTGTTCTCCTGTTCCTGCAGGAAGAACTTTGCAGACTGCTTTTGAATAAGTAATGCATTCTTTTTCAATAACCTCTTCCATGGCTGGTCTAAGAAGATCCTCACACCTTCCAAAAATACTTCCTATTACAATAACCTCTGGATTCAGAATATCGATAAAATAAGCTAAGCCTTTGCCTAATTTTTCACCAACAACATGAAATACTTGCGTGGCATCCTTATCCCCTCGTTTCGCATATTCCGCTACTAATTTTGTATCAATCTTTAATAATTCTGCTTCACTTTTAGCCCACGCTACAGGTTTTCCTTGCAGCAAAGCTTTTTGAGCCATGTCTTGGGCTAATCTAGCGATTCCTCCACCACTGCAAAAACCTTCGAAGGAGCCCTTTTTTCCAAATCCCATCGGGCCATCGTCTTCTATCCGAATATGTCCAACTTCACCACCCATATCAGATGCTCCAACTAGTAATTTACCTTCTGCTATGATGCCTCCACCCATGCCTGTACCCATCGTTAGAAACATCATATTTTCAGTGCCTTTACCAGCGCCTAATTTCCATTCTACCAAAGCGCAAGCATTTGCATCATTTTGTATAAATGCTGGAATCTTAAATTCATCTTCTAGCATCTTTACAAATGGAATGTTCACCCATCCAGGTAAATTAGGAGGACATAGTACAATACCTTTTCTGCTATCTAATGGCCCACCACAACTAACACCGATAGAACAAATATCAGAAATACTTAAATTGTTTTGTTCTAAAATGTTGTACATTGCTTGAAATAGATTTTTCTTTGTAAATTCGAATCCTTTTGCACTTTCCGTAGGAAAGCCAATTTTATCCAATATATTAATGCTACATCCAAACTCCGCTAATACGACTGCACATTTCGTTCCGCCTATATCTAACCCAATTATATATTGCATTTCTACCTCCTAATAAATGATACATTAATCAAATTCTAATAAGTTAACTTCCCGAATGGGACTTTCATGATTTTTAGGAATACAAATAGTTTTAATTTCATTTGGTGAAAATGAAAGTGATATTTCTCTATTTAATAAATTTACTTTCACCACAACATCTGTTTTGATCTTATGAGCCTCATAAAGCCTTAATATTAAGTCTTCTGAATCTTCTGCCTTTTTCAAAGCCGAAAGAATAATATTTTTCTCTGAAATTTCTACAAAGCAGTTCTTTTGTGGTAGAGTCCCTTCATGATAAGTTTCAATGATTGAAATCGGAGGTTGATTTAAGATATGACTATAAGCTTCTAAATCGGAAGCTTCCCATTTACCTTTATGCGGATATAAGCTATACTCCAATACTTGAACCCCTTGATCAATGATAGAATAATCTTCATTTTCATCTAATTCTTTTGGCACGTGATGTGCAAAAGCAGGGCTTCTAAGTAACGTCAGCATCATTGTATTTACATTGATACTATAACTATACTTACTGTCATTCATGATACCAAGTCCATACAAAAATCCTTGTGAACCGGTTGTTCCTGTCGCATCAAACCATCCCTGTCCAGGATATTCTTCCCCTGTATTTCCTCTTTCCACATATCCATAAGCCGATTCATAACAATATTTATTGAATATGGTATTCACAGGAAAGGCTAACTTTAACATTGTAAGCCGTTCATTCCAAATAATCTTTACATGAACATCAATTTTATCAAGATCAGCATACATGGTGAAGCTTTGAATGAGTTTGGAAGTTTGATAATTACTAATAACTTTTATTGTTGCTTTCACCGGCCCAGACTCAACTAATCGAACACTTATTGCTTTAAACTTGCCAATTTGCTTGTCAAATTTAGTGACATCATGACTCCATGTATCACTTTTATCTTCGATAATAACTGGTACTGCACCATCCCCACTGAGTATCTCATAATGATTAATTTTATCAAAATATTTTGTAATATATCCTGTCTCTTTATCAAATTCAAGGACAAATCTTTTGTTTTCTAATCTTGTATCAGTTGCAACGATTTGTGTATCCAATACATTTTTTCTATTTTTATATAACTTAAATGTGGTATATCCTAATGCAGGTAATAAAACAGTAAAACTCAGTCTACATCTTCCATTACATTGTGTTAACGAAGATACTATTTGATGCTTTATTACATTATTATCTATATCTATTAATGTATAGTCAGTATTTTTATCTCCATACATTTCAACTTCAATATTAGATGTTACGGGAAAACCATGTGAATTAAATACAATGATAGGTTTCATATTATCTTCATACGGAATACCTATTTTCCATGAAATAGATTGTAGGGCATAATTCAAATTACAGTCTGCTGTATGGATTGCGCCACCTTGAGAATATTTAGCGTCCTCATAGGCAGTTTCAATACTTGTGCCCGCTAAAATGTCATGAAATTGATTAAACAATACATTCTTCCATGCTTTGCTAAAATTATCCGGGTATTTTTGCCCTGAATATGAATCTGCAACCGAAGAAAATATTTCAGCAGCAATTAAACGATTTTCTGCAATTCTATTTAATTTTTTGATTTCTGAATTCGCTGAATAACATCCTGCAGAATGATGTAATAGCTCTCCATGAACTACCGGATACTTTGCAGTACTGTTTGAAACAGATTCAAAGTATTGATTTGGCGTACTGAAAATAACGTCATATTTGGTTCTACTCTCCGCATTTTGTTTTATACTCTCGATATTTTCTTTTGTAGGACCACCACCATGATTTCCTACACCATAAAAGCACATAATTTCTGTTAAATTAGAATTAATTTCTTCACCACAACGCTCGATATGATAATCTAATTCTTTTCCCCAAGACAAATATTCATATAAAATACGAAATGTTAGAATCCTAGATCCATCATCGGATTCCCATTGAAAGAGACAAGAAGGTAATCCTTTTTCATGTGACATCGGTCTCATCATTACATAATAATCCATACCGCTCTTTTTAATAATTTGTGGAAGCGATCCCGAATGGCCAAAGCTGTCAACATTATATGCCGTTTTTGCCATCACTCCAAACTTTTCTTTAAAATATCTCTGTCCATATAAACCTTGTCTGGCAAACGATTCCCCTGAAGGTATATTACAGTCTGGTTGTATCCACCATCCTCCAACAATTTCCCAGCGGCCTTCTTTTATTCTTTCTTTTATTTCATCAAACATTTCAGCATCATTATTTTCAATCCATTCATACATTGCAGCCGAACTGGAGGTAAACATAAATTCCTCTGTTTCTTTCATTCTATCTAATACAGATCGAAAGGTCGCTTTTGTTTCCTGAAAACCTTCTTGCCATTGCCATAGCCAAACTGGGTCTAAATGGGAATTACCAATCATGTGTAATACTCGTTGCTCCATATACTTTTGCTCCTTTGAATTCTAATCTTGTAACCTTATGTTGTCGAGCGATAAATAATCTTATGTGGTACTGTGATTTTTCTATTGCTGTCTTTTTCATCAATAATATCTAACAATAATGTTACTGCCTTATCTCCTAGCATAATTTTATCCTGATTGACTGTTGTTAGCGGTTTTTGGATATAGGAACTGAGTGGTATATTATCAAAGCCAATAATATCAACCTGGTTCCCAATATCAATTTGGTTTTCTAGTAACGCATTAATTGCGCCTACAGCCATCATATCACTTGAAGCAAAAACAGCATCAAAAGCAAATTCCGAAGCTATTAAATCTTGAACAATTTGGTAACTCACCAAGTCATTATAATGACCATAGAAAATATTTTTCTCTGAGAAGCTATCTCCTAATGCATCTTTATAACCTCTCATACGTTCCTGGCAAGCAAAGGAATCCTCTTTACCGTTTATCATCATTATTTTTTTTCTATGTTTTACTTGCTTCAGGTAATTGACTGCCTCGAAAGCCGCCTTGTAATTATCAATGGATACGATTCCTACATATTGTGTTTCTAAATCTCCATCAATACATATTACTGGCTTAGATATCTGTTTTAAATCTTCATGCGTCTTTGAATTCAAACTACAACCCATGATAACTATACCCGCTAAATTATATTGTAAAATTAATTTTTCTATATCTTCATTTTTATTATCCGCAGCATAAATACTACCAAACAAGAATAATAATTCATGTCCTGAAGAAACACATTTTCTTTGCATTCCTACCATCATTTCATAAACGAAATTGTCTTCGCCGGCTGCATGACCGAAATCAAAAATTATAAATCCAATGCGATTACTTTTTTGCATTACTAAGTTTTTAGCATTAATGTTAGGTAAATATTTTAGCTGCTCTGCAATTTTACAAATATGATTTTTTGTTTCTTCATTTACATCATCAAATCCATTTAATGCCCTAGAAACTGTTGTCACTGAAAATCCACTTTCTCTTGATACGTCTTTTAATGTTGCCATACACCGCTCCAACTCCTTCGATTTATTTATCATTTTGTCCTATTATATCATATTCTATAGTATATTTAACCTTTAATTCCAGATGATACCATTGAGTCTACGAATTGACGTTGGAACAGAATGTAAAGTGCAAGAATAGGTATAATCAAAAATACTGCTGCTGCAAAAATATCACCCCAATTTTTACTTGTATCACCAAATAATTGGTTGATTCCTACGGCTAAGGGGCGCACTTTCTTTCCTCTCGTTACCATTGTTGGCCATAACACATCTCCCCATCTTCCAAGAGAATTTATAATAATTGTTGTTACAACGGCAGGTTTTGATAAAGGCATGACGATTCTAGCATAAATCCCGGGGTAAGATAATCCATCTACAATAGCTGCTTCTTCTAATTCTCTGGGTATTGCCAAAAATGCTTGATAAAACATATAAATTGTAAAGGCATCTGCAAATGAAGGAAGTACCTGAACAATTAAAGTATCAATCAGTCCCATCGAATTAACGATCAATAGCTGAGGCATAATAATGGCTTCACCTGGTATGATTAGTAAGCTTATAATAACTGTTAAAATCAAATTTTTACCCTTAAACTTCAATCTAGCCAATGCATAACCCAGCATACTATTGATTAATGTTCCAATTAGAATGGAACTAGCTGTTATAATGATTGAATTTTTCAGAAAATGGAATATTTCTATTCTATTGATAATTTCTTTAAAGTTAGTTAAGCCAAGTTTACCAACAGGTAAAAAACCTCTAAATGAATTTAAATCTGATAAAATCTGAGCTTCATTAACCTTAAAAGCACCAATAATTACCATCATGATAGGTAATATAAAGAAAGCGGAAAAGAAAAGAAGAAGTATATAGATTATTATTTTCTTGCTTGCTGTTTTTTTCATATAATCCTCCTTATTTACTCGTCATCTTAGTTACTTTTTGTTGTAAAAGAGATATGCACAAGACAATCAAAAAGAATACAACTGAAATTGTTGAACTATATCCCATTCGTTGATCAATGAAGCCTGTATCATATATCATATAAACTACTGTATTTGTAGATCCAAGTGGTCCGCCTTGTGTTAATACCATAACCTGTGTAAATAGTTTAAAACTCATGACTGTAGATGAAAGTAATACGAAAATTAAGGTATTTTTTAATTCTGGTATCGTAATATGCCAGAATTTTTGCATCATTGTTGCCCCATCTACCGATGCTGCTTCATATAAAACTGTCTGTACAGTTTGCAATCCTGATAAAATAATAACAGTTTGAAATCCAACTCCAGCCCATACTGAAAAAACGACAATCGACTTCATTGCAATTTTTGCATCGAACAACCATTTGAGTGGTTCAAAATGTCCAAACGTTATTTTTGATAGTAGACTATTGATAAAGCCGCCTGCACTTGGCGTAAATAGCAATGACCATGTCATTGCAACAACAAGCATTGGAATGAGGATTGGCATGAAATAAACTGCCCTGAATAATCCAATACCCTTTACTTTATTATTCAATAACAAAGCTAAGATCAATGCTAATCCACACTGAATTGGCACAGCTAGTATTGTAAACTCAAAATTATTGCCTAATGCTTGAAAGAATTCTTTGTCATGTAATAGTTCAATATAGTTTTTGAAAGCGACAAATGAGGTTCCAATTTTGGGATTTTCAATTAATGTCCTATTTGTAAATGATAATACAAATGCCGAAATAAATGGTATAACAACAAAAAATGTAAGCCAAAAGACACCAGGTCCGGCAAGTAATATTGCTGCATATTTTTCTTTATAAAACAATGCCTTTATTTTTTTTATCATAAATCACCCTCCTATCCTTTAACCATAATATATTTTATCTATCATGTTTTTTTACAAATGCAAAATGCCTGAATAGTTCTTACAGGCATTTTGCATTTTTTTAAAAGTTATTTTTAGTAACCGTTTTCATCTATAACTTTATCAATCGCTGTAGCCGCTTTTGTAAGTGTTTCTTGAATATCAGCACCTGCAAAAATATCTAATGCTGCAGTTCCTACTTCTGATTGGTAAGTTGGGAATGCTGGAGAAACTGGTCTTATAGCATATTTTCCACCGATTAATTGTTGCGCATATAAGTAAAGAGGTCCACCTTTTTGTAATGCTGGTAATGAATTAAGGACTTCTGTCATTACTGGAAGTGATCCATTTGTATCATTAATTTGGTTCTGGAATTGATCCCCTAAGGCAAATTTAATAAATTCAGCACAATTATCTACTGTATCATTTTTGCTTGCTGTTGTTGTTGCTGAGAAAGGTAATCCGCCAACTCCTGTAAAGCTTCCATTTCCCAAATCTGGTAGTGGAATAAGAACCAACGCATCTCCAAGTGCTTTTGAGTAATCATTGTAATTCCAATGTCCTGTTAAATCTAATGCTGATACACCATCAACAAATGCGGTATCTATTGTTTGTGTTGCATTAATATATCCTAGATCAACTAAACTTTTCATAAAAGTCATGGATTCAACCATTTCTGGGCCATCAAGTGCTCCAGTAGCTTTTATTGTATCATTATTGTACCAATCTGCACCAAGTGATTTTATAATTGGTTGCCAAGCATAAACTACATACCCTGTTCCCCAATTTAGTTTCATATCGATTGCATATTCAACTTCATCTAGCGCTTGTAATTTTTCTAAAGCATCCAAGAATTCATCTTTATTCCATGGCTCTTCGTATGTAGCAATTCTAACGCCTGCTTTGTCAAGATAAGTTTTGTTTGCCCAAAATGCCAAACCACCATCTTGTTGCGCTACACCATATGTTTTTCCATCTACTTTATAAAAAGCAGAGGAAGCATATTTAGAAACAAATTCATCATCTAAATATTCATCTAATGGAGCCAATGATTCAAGAAATACCAAATTACCGATTTCTGTTCCATCACCATAGATAAGCTCTGGTAATGAATCCGTAGAAATTGCTGCTCTTACTGTAGTACCGAAATCATTGTATGGAAATACTTCATATTTAACAATCGTTGTTTCAGATTGAGCATTAAATGCTTCAATTTGCGCATTGTATAAAGCCTCTTCATCATCAGTGCCTTGGCCTCTCCATATTGTAATGGTAGATTTTTCAACGGATGCATCTACCGGCGCTTCATTTTCACTGTCATCTGTTACCACTGGGGTAACGCTTGTGCTTGTTTCTTCTTTACTTTTGTTACTACATGCTGCTAAACTTAATATCATTACTAATGTTAATAAAATACTTATAGCCTTTTTCATAATTTCCTCCTTAAGATTATATAACATGATTTTAATCCGAAACGTTTCGATATGATGATTATAACATATAAGCAAGCTTTGTCAATACTTTTTTTGTGTATTATACACATATAAGGCTTAAAACAAAACAACAATTTAATGTTCCCTAGAACAAGGATTGAGAAATCTGCAATATTGTGGTAAGATTGGAAAAAGTATAAGTTTACAGATTAGGAGAATTAGATTATGACTAATAAATTAAGAAAAATAGTAATTATCGGTGCTGGTCATGTAGGCTCTCATTGCGGATACAGCTTATTAGCGCAAGGCGAAGCGGATGAAATTGTATTTATTGATGTTGATAAGGAGAAAGGTGCAGCACAGGCATGGGATATTGCAGATGCAGGTTGCTTTATGCCACATCCTACTATCGTTCGACTTGGTGATTATGAAGATTGTAAAGACGCAGATATTGTTGTTTTGGCTGCTGGGGTTCCGAGAAAGCCGGGACAGACCCGATTAGACACCATGAACGACTCCATATTGGTAATGAAGGAAATTAGAGAACCGCTTAAAAGTTCTGGTTTTGAAGGTATCTTGATTTGTATTTCTAATCCGGCAGATATCATAGCTGACTATATGAGAAAGTATACTGGTTGGTCTAAGAACCGAGTATTTAGTACCGGTACTTCACTTGATACAGCCAGACTAAAACGTGTACTCCAGGAAGAAACAGGTGCTGATGCCAGAAGTATTCAATGCTACTCTATGGGGGAGCATGGAGATTCCAGTATGATACCCTTCTCTCATATTACAATTGGAGGCAAGCCTTTATTGCAGTTAATGAAGGAGAAACCAGAAATTTATGGTAAGTTAGATTTCGACCATATTTTATATCGTACCAGAATGATCGGAATGGATGTTGTAATAGGAAAAGGCTCAACCGAATTTGGAATTGGTACCGTACTTGCTGATATGGTAAAAGCAATTTTCCATAATGAACATCGAGTTATGCCGGTATCTGCTTTACTAGAAGGTGCGTATGGTCAAAATAATTTACATGTCGGTGTCCCAGCAATAATAGGCAGTAATGGGATAGAAGAAATAATAGAACTTCATTTAAACGAAGTAGAACAGAAGTTATTTGATGAATCCTGCAATGTCATTCGCAAGCATATTGCCATCGCAGAAAAAATATAATATTTTAAAGAATATCGTTATTCTGTGTATATGAAAAAGCTTCGATAGAAGTTACGTTCTCCCATCCAAGCTTTTTCATATATTTAGGTAGACAAAACAATTTTTTATGCTAACAGCATTCTATCATTGGTCAGCTGTTTTTTTCTTTCTTTCGAGTAGTAGGTTAATAACTCCTCGACTGTCATTTTATTACGTTCTTCCCCTTTGATATCTAAGATAATTTCGCCATCATCCATCATGATGGTACGGTTACCAAGTGAAAGTGCTGCTTTGATATCATGGGTAATCATCATTGTTACTATTTCCGATTCAGTAACAATATCCGTTGTTATTTTCAAGATTTTTTGTGCTGTCGCCGGATCTAGTGCTGCCGTATGTTCATCTAAGAGTAATAGTTTAGGTGAAGAAATCGTGCACATGAGAAGGGTAACGGCTTGCCTTTGACCTCCGGACAAGTGGCCAACCTTTGTTTTCATACGATCTTCTAACCCTAAATCGAGGGTACTTAATAATTCTCGAAAATGCACTGTATCTCTTCTATTTAAAGCAAAGAAGCTTTTCTTTGCTTTTCTTGAGTAAGCCAGTGCCAAATTCTCTTCAATCGTCATAGAAGGTGCTGTACCTTTCATTGGATCCTGCATCAGTCTTCCAATATCGTAGGAACGTTTATAGTCCGGAAGCCCGGTTATATTCTTATTATCTAATAAAATAGCACCACGATCTACATAAAAGGCACCACCAATTGCATTAAACAAAGTTGATTTTCCAGCTCCGTTAGATCCGATAATCGTAACAAAATCGCCCTGGTCTAAGTTGAGGTTTATCGATTGTAAAGCTTTTTTTTCATTCGCTGTTCCAGGATAAAAGGTTTTGCTTACATTCTTAAGTTCTAGCATAATGTTTCAAACCATTTCTAGTTCAAATGGTTCTTCGCCTCCCTCTCATTTTATTCTGCTTTATACTATCTGATATTGCAGGTCCAGAGAGAGCAATTACTACAATAATGGAAGAAACTAATTTTATTGCATAGGATGGAAACAGGTCAAATTTGAGTGCTAATGCTTTGATAATTTGAAAAATAATAGATCCTGCCATTGCAGAAACCAGTCCTATGGTAACAGATCGTCTACCAAATATTGTTTCACCAATAATTACGGATGCCAAGCCAAATACTACCATACCACTTCCGTAGGTTACATCAGAATACATCTGATGTTGACACACCAAAGCTCCTGATAGTGCAACACAGGCATTCCCGATTGCTAGACCAATACATTTCGTAATTTTAGCATTGATGGAAGAGGAACGAACCATTTCCTCATTATCTCCTGTTGCACGAATAGCAAGCCCCATCTTCGTTTTAAAAGTAACAGCAAGCAATACCGCAACAATGATACATGCGATTAGCGCAAGAAGGGTCTTTCCCCAACCATTACCAGTAACAATAAGCGCTTCCATTTTCGTAAATAAAGTTTCTTTACCAGCGACAGAAATATTTGATTTCCCACCCATGATGGCTAAGTTCACGGAATATAGTCCTGTCATAACTAGAATTCCTGATAAGATTGGATGTATTCCCACCTTAGTTTGCAAAAATCCAGTTACTCCTCCAGCGAGTGCTCCTGCAAATGCTGCTATGAATAATGCAAGGAGAGGATGTCCGTTTATGGTTACTACCGCCGCACAAGCCATACCAAGCGCAAAGCTACCATCCACAGTTAAATCTGGCACATTCAAAATACGAAATGTTACATAGACACCCATTGCCATAACGGCATAGAGCAGTCCAAGCTGTACGGATCCCATTATTAACACGATTGGAATATTCATATTATTTCCCCTCTCCTTTTGCTACTCTATTCATTTTTATTCACCAATAATTACAAATTCTTTCTTTAACTCATCGGAAATAGTCAAGCCCAATTGGTCAACTGTACTCATATTAATCATTTTAGCATATTCTGCAATTTGTTCCACATGATTATCTGCAATCGTCTCACCATTAATAATACGGGCAATCATTTCTGCAGTTTGTTTTCCAAGTACCGTATAGTCAATACCTACGGTAGCTAAGCCTCCATCAGCTACCATGGAATCAGCTCCTACATAAATAGGAAGCTTTGCATCCATTGCGATTTGAAGATAAGTAGGCATTGCAGAAGCGACTGTATTGTCATTTGGTGTAAAGAAAGCATCTACCTCTCCAACTAAAGAGGATGCAGCTTGTTGTAAATCTGCAGTACCTGTGATGGTAGCTTCTTTGTATTTGATACCGTTTTTGTCACAGTAAGCTTTTGCACGCTCAATTCCTGCGGAGGAATTAACTTCACTGCTATTATAAACAAAACCAAATACTTTCGCTTCTGGTGTTAGCTCTGCTGCTAAAGCAAAGATATCTTCAATAGGAATAGAATTAGAAACACCGGTAATATTACCTGCTGTCTCTTCAAAAGAGGTAACTAGACCTGCTTCTACTGGATTACTTACTGCGGAAAATACAATTGGTACTGTAGTTGTTGCCGCCATTGCAGCTTGAGCCGTTCCGGTTGCAATTGGAACAAGCATGTCAACATCACTGCTTAACATATCTTGCATAATGGTAGGTAATAAAGCGCCATCACCATTTGCATTTTGAAAATCGATTTCAACTTTATCACCGAGTCCTAGTGCATCTAATTCTGAAATAATAGTTTCACGAATTTGATTTAGGGATGGATGATCCATCGGTTGAATAATACCAATTTTAAATTTCTCTGTTGACGTAGTATTGTCTGTTGTTGCCGTATCCTCTGTTGCAGTTTCATCTGTTACTGCAGTTTCATCTGCTCCGGTTGTAGGGTTCTCTGTTGTACTGTCTAATTCAGTAGAATCCTTTTTTTCTCCACAACCTGTTAATGTGCCGAATACCATAATTCCTACGAGTAATAATGTGAATAACTTTTTCATAATTTTCCTCCATTCCGCCGCCAGCGGCGGCATAAACAGTGTGAAAGTGCTTTTCTCTCACACCTTTTTCCTCTAGATAATTAAATAATTGATTAGTTTGCCATTGAACATGCGATGATGGAAGGGTTTTCGCTATAAAAAAAAATCCGCCCTTAATTTAAGGGCAGATATTATCTGCGGTGCCACCTTAATTGATCTATTACACGTCAGTATAATATCTATACGTAGTATAATATCTCCTCATTCTCGAAAATGCCAACACATTCTCTGCTGATAACGCCAGCGTACGTCTTGGGTACTCGATATTATGTAACTAAATATCTTTCACCTTGCCCTCCGTGGTCCATTTGCCGCACAGCTTTTCCGCAGGTTCTCAGCTTTTCCTGCTCTCTGTAAGTGCATCTTACGGTTTGATCTCCACATCATAGGTTTGATATGAGATATTATATGCTAGTGGATAGATAGATGTCAAGAGATTTTTGATCTAAAAGACCAATTTATATAGAATCTAACGCCTGTTTTAAATCCGCAATTAGATCTTCCGCATCTTCAATGCCTATTGATAAACGTAAGGTATCTTCATAAACTCCAGCTTTTTCTCTTTCCTGTGATGTTTGTCCAAAATGAGTCGATGTTGCAGAATGTACAATTAAGGACTTAGCATCTCCCACATTTACCATATAATCAAATATGCGAACATTTTCCAATACTTTTTTTGCTGCGTCTAGACCACCTTTTAGACGTATCGACATAATCGCTCCGGATCCTTTTGGAAAATACTTTTTCGCCAAAGAATAATAAGGACTACTTTCCAAACCCGGATAAGATACTTCTAAAACTTGTGGGTGAGTTGTCAAAAATCTAGCCACCTTTAATGCATTTTCTATGTGACGATCCATACGAAGCGATAATGTTTCCATACCCTGCAGTAAGTAAAATGCACTAGTTGGACTTAAATGCGATCCAAAGTCTGTCAGATAACGTATCCTCAGACGTTTTGTAAATATCGATCTATTAAGTTCTTCTTCACCAATGGAATTCTTGTATTCATCATAAAATGATTCAAACTGTGGAAACTTCCCATTAAACCAATTAAATCCACCTTTTTCAACGACTAAACCAACGATGGTAGTTCCATGCCCTGCTAAATATTTCGTGGCAGAATAACAGATGATATCTGCTCCATAATCAAAAGCTCTTAACAAATATGGTGTAGCAAATGTATTATCGATAATGAGTGGAATCCCATTTTCGTGAGCTAAATTAGCAATTGCCTCGATGTCTACAATATTCATTCCCGGATTACCAAGACTTTCAATATAAATCGCTTTCGTTTTCTCATTAATCACTTTTTTATAGGATTCAATATCATTTTCATCTTCTACGAATCTGCCTTGAATTCCGTATTCAGGTAAAATCTTATTCAGTAAGGTCGTACTTCCTCCATATAAAGTCTGTATCGCAACTATTTCGTCTCCTGCTCTCGCAATATTTAAGAATGTATTTGAAATAGCCGCCATCCCTGAACTTAAGGATAGTGCCGCGCTTCCACCTTCTAACGATGCAATTCTTTTCTCCAAAACATCGTTGGTTGGATTTGAGAATCGAACATAAGAATGTCCTTCCTCCGAATAGTCAAATAGCCTTGTACAACGATCGAAATCTCCTAGTTCAAAGGCTGCTGTCTGATAAATCGGAACAGCTTTGGAACGATAATGTTCTTTGGGATTATACCCTGCATGTAATTGTCGTGTTGTAAACCCTAGTGTATTGTCTTTATATGCTTCATAGCTCATTTTGAAAACCTACCTTTTTGTATAATATATTTTCCAGTATTCGTAGCAATAGATCTGCAAACCCTGCAATTCCAGCACATAGGATTGTTCCCCAAATAATTTTGTATGTATTCATGGTTCGAAGACCGTCGAATAATATGGTTCCAATTCCTCCAGCATGAATTGTTGCTGCGATCGTTGCTATTCCTATTGTTGAGATGACTGACAGATGTATCCCTGCCATGATTACGGGTAATGCGAGGGGCAGTTTTACTTTATATAATACTTGCCACGCAGTCATTCCCATTCCCACAGCAGCTTCAACAATTGCATTGTCGACACCTTTGAGACCCGCTATGTTATTACGGAGAAGTAAAAACTGATTATAGAGCACCAATACCAAAATAGCTGTTTTTCTCCCAATCCCCATAACCGGGATTAACATGGCAAACAAAGCAAGACTTGGTATGGAATAAACCACACTAAATATTTGAATGACGAAGTTTGTAATTAACTCCGATTTCTGAATGAGTATCGTAATGATAGCTGCTAAAATAATTGATATCAGTAATGTAACTCCTACAATCTGTAAATGTTCAAGCAATGCAGTTAATAATTTTGCATAATATTTTGTGAAGTATGCAAACATTAAATCCCTCCCCCATCTTGAACAAAATATTGTTTTTCAGCTGATTTAATGAGTGCTGTAACAAATTCGTCTGCAGGATTATTTAATATTTCTCTTGGTGTCCCGAATTGTTTCACTTGCCCTTTATCCATAATCAATACTCTTGTCCCGAGCTTAAACGCCTCGTTGATATCATGCGTTACAAAAAGAAATGTTTTCTTTGACTTTTCATGAATTCTTAAAAGCTCATCTTGAAGATTTTCTCGATTAATTGCATCGATTGCGCCAAATGGTTCATCAAACAGCATGACATCAGGATCAACCGCCAATGCTCTAGCGAGCCCTATTCTTTGCTGTTGTCCACCGGAAAGTTGCGCTGGATATCTAGACTTAAATTCAACCGAATCAAGATTTACCAATTGGAAAAGTTCCTCCACCCTATCACTAATTCGTTTCTTATCCCATCCAAGAATTTTGGGAACGGTGGCAATATTATTATAAATTGTCATATGAGGGAAAAGACCGATTTGCTGAATTACATATCCGATACCCCTTCTAAGCTTTACCGAATCCATCTCTTTGATGTCTTTCCCAAACAATCTAATTTCTCCACTATCCGGATCAAAAATGCGATTTACCATTTTAAGCAATGTAGTTTTTCCACATCCGGAGGTTCCAAGAATTGTTATCAATTCACCTTCTTTAATACTTAAATTCACATCCTCGAGAGCATTATAATTTGCGTTTGGAAAACGTTTGCTAATATTTAAGAATTCAACTGCAATACTCATATTTTTTATCTTCCCTTCAGTTGTAATGCTTTCGTCGGACATCCCGGTACGCAAATTCCACAACCAACGCATTTTGTCGCGTCCACCAATATATTACCTTCTTTTTTAAATACATCAAAATGGCACTTCTTAACACATTTACCACATGCAATACATTTTGCAACATCAAAGTCAATGATATGTGAAGTAATTGGCCAAATTCCTTGACTATTTCTTCTTTTTTGACCGCGAAAGAGGTAGCAGCAATCATCACAACAATTACAAATCCCATTGGGGTTTACAGTATGCATGAGTCCTATTTTATCAGCCTTTTCGACGATCTCTCTTGCCTTTTCTTTATCAATTTTCTCTGATAATCCACGATGAGCAAAGGAATTAATTCCATCCCTATAGGTAATACAGGTTTTGGTTGGTAATCCGCATTCTCCTCGAAGACTTCTACAATCACAATAATTTAAATAAACTGGTCGATCCTGCTGATCAATGAAGGAGAGAACCTCATCAAGTGGCAATATTTCATCTTCTGTTGGCGGTAGATCAAGATTTTGCCCTAACCCATTATAATAAGTTTCAAAATACCATTCATCCAGTGCTTCTCTGTCTTGTTGTGGAAAGCTTTTATAGGTATCCGTTTCAGAGATAGAAAATATATCTAATCTACCATAAAAGTTTGATATCTTATAACTTCCCTCTTTTACATCCACAATAGAAATAATTCCTCTACGGTAGCTATCTCTCATAAATTGCTTTACATCTGACAAATCAAGCTTTTCTATATCACTTTCCGTAAATGTTTCCTGATCCATCTTACTAACAAATTCTGTCTCTTCTAAGGTAAACATTCTATCTATTAAGTGATACGCAACTTCCGGCACTTGAAACTTATGAATAAAGGTAAGGTTCTTCATGATCTTATTCTCCCAGCTATTATTTTATTGTCTCATAAAATTCTTTTGCTACTTCTTCATACTCCTTCTTATCTACGTCAACCCTTGCATTCAACCCGGTTATTGTTGCTGTATCAATCTTGGCATCAATGCCATTTAAAATTTCTGCAATATCTGGATTTGCATCTAAAATTTCTTTACGAACTACAGGTGCGATATTGTAAGGTGGCCATACATATTGGTCATCTTCAAGCAAGGTAAAGCTCACATCTACAAGTCTGCCTTCCGTTGTATAAGCTGGAGCGACATCTGCTTCGTCATTTGATAAGACTTCATATTTCAATCCATTATCATATACTTTTGAGGATGCCCAATTAAACTCTCCATATTTTGCTTCCAGAGCTGGTATACCATCATCTCTGACATCAAACTCTCCTTGGGAAGCAAATCTCAATTTATCAGCATTTTTCTGTAAATCTGAAATAGTTTTAATTCCATATTGCTTGGATGCCTTTGTTGTTATAACTAGACCCTGACCATCATTTGCCTGTGCATAGTCTAACCATACCAAGTTAAATTGCTTTTCATATTCTGTTTTTACCGTATCATAAACTTTCTGTGGATCGGTTTCTAATGGTAACTTCAATATAGAAAGAAGTCCTGTTCCTGTATATTCCGGATAAAGATCGATATCACCACTAACAAGTGTTGTATGTACAACCGAACTTGCAACATTAAATACTCTTTCAACTTTGTAGCCATTCTCTTCTAGTGCTAATGCATAAAGCTCAGCTAAAATAAGATTTTCTGTAAAGTCTTTGGAACCTATCTTAATTGTTGTTTTTTTATTAGAAGCGCTTGCATCCTCCGATTTTTTTGAGCATCCTACAAATGATGCTATAACTAATACAAATACGAATAAGAAAGATAACCTTTTTAAAATTGATTTTTTCATAATATCCTCCATTCCGCCGCCAATGGCGGCATAAACACTTGGTGAAAAAGCTACGTAAGTGGCTTTTTCCGTATGAAAGTGATTTTTCCTTCACACTTCCCCATTCTGCTCAATTCATTGAGCGTAAATTAAGTAATTAGATATTCACATTTTTATATTTTGTAATTCTATGATCTAATAAATTAAGAAGGTATCCCGACAGTAGCGAAAGAATTCCTACTGAGGCTCCTCCAATTACTAGTAAATCTGTTCTCATAAGCCCAAGCCCTGTGAATATGAGACTACCAAGCCCTCCTGCACCTATATAAGCTGCTAGAGTTGCACTAGCAATTACTTCAACAACAGCAGTTTTTATTCCTGTAAATATGAGTGGAAACGCTAATGGGACTTTAATTGTAAAAAACGTTCTCGCCTTTCCCATTCCCATACCTAGTGCAGTTTCAAGAACAGCTTCTGGCAGTGTATTAAATGCCAATCCCGTATTAATTAAAATCGGGGGTATTGCTAGAATTGTTAATGCTGTCACCGCTGGTTTCATTCCTGTTCCCATAAATGGAATACAAAGAACCAAAATAGCCAAGCTTGGAATAATCCTTAGTGTTCCAAATATTCCTTTTATAAGCTTAAATAAAAGTCGACATCGTGTGCTGAAAATCCCCAAAGGAATCGCAATAACCATTGCAAATATGATAGAAGTTAAGCTAATATCTACATGCTGTAATAACAACTGTGTGTACTCATGTAAATTATTTGAGAAATATTCTATAATCTGTTGCAATACGTTTTCTCCTTTCTTATTCATACTAACATTATATGAATAGTATGATATCTTGTTTACATGATATTATACTACTTCTATTAATATGTCAATACCCTAATAATTTAAAACTAAAAACCCATTCTAATATTTTATTCTAAAATATAGTATCCTTAACTAATTGTATACTTAAAGATAAGTAAAACAGGAATCGGAAGTATTGTTGGAAATATCGTGGGTGGTTATATGGTAGATGATCTTGGGCTAAAATCAGTGTCTCTTTTAATGGGAGAGATCGTATTTACTACATCTGGAATCGTCTTTATAGTACACTTTATTTATCAAAAAAGGGGTTTGTGTCATAGACACAAACCCCTTTTTATAATTAATATAATTAGTTTTTAAACGTTATTTTTTAACAAGAACAGCTACACCAGTATCAATTTTAGCTGGACCAGTACTAAATCCTTTTAATGCTGCAATGGCTTGAGCCATTCCTAAATATCCCATGGTATATGGGTTCTGAGCCATAGCTGCTTTTAAACTTCCATCATTTAATAAGTTTTGGATTGCATCAGATTTGTCAAAACCTACTCCAACAATTCCTCCGCCATTGGCTTTGATTGCATTACCAACACCAACGGTAGATCCTTCATTTGCTCCAAACATACCTACTAAGTCCGTATTTCCAGTAATGAAACCAGCTGCAGATTCTTGTGAAGCTGCTGCATCACCATCTTTGTATTCTGTAGTAAGGAGTGTGAATCTTCCATCTGTTTCAATTGCTAAACGGAAACCTGCTTCACGATTCATCGTAGAATTAGTAGCTGTATTTACACTTATGATTCCAATGGAACCGCTCGCTTTTCCTGCTGCATCTAATTCTTTAATCATGGTTTCCCCTGCTGTCTTACCAGCACCATAGTTATCTGTAGATAATGTAGCTATTGCTTCTTCGTTCGCTGGTGAATCTACATATATAATTTTAACGCCTTTTCCTTTGGCATCTGCTACTGCCGTAGAAATTGCAACTGGGTCGTTTGCTGCAAGTAAAATTAAGTTTGCACCATCTGCAACTGCATTATTAACACATTCAATTTGTTTTGCATTATCTTTCTTATCTGGTGCATCCCATTTATAAGTAGCCCCTGCTATGGCAGCCATGTCAGCTGCGCCCTTATCAACAGAAACCCAGTGCTGATCCATCTTATCCATTGTGATTAAGTAAACTTTAAATTTACTGTTCGTTCCTGCTGTTGTGGAAGCTGCATTATCTTTGCTACACCCTGTAACCAATAATGCAAATGTCATTACCATGACCAGCATAATAGCAATTGTCTTTCTTTTTTTCATTACTCTTCCTCCTCTTTCATTGAAAAAATTATTTTGATAATTCTTTTTCTATATCCTAACCGCTTACACGGTTGATATACTATTTTGTTTTTTTCAAACCAAACAACCTCTTACCACGAAGATTCCCCCTGGCAACACGATCAATTAGCACTGATATAATGACTACCACACCAATAACCAAATTACGAAATGCCAAAGGTGCACCGGCGAACTGTAATCCATTATTTAATACACCCCAGATGAAAGCACCAATCACAGTTCCAAACAGCATTCCTTGACCGCCCATGGTACTAACACCACCAATAACAGAGGCTGCTACTGCATTTAATTCATAACCATTTCCTGAATCCATACTACCCATTCCACTTTGTGCAGTCAAAATGAAACCAACAATGCATGCCAGAAAAGAAGAAAATACATAAACCTTCGTTTGAGCTAAAACTGCATTCACACCCGATAATTTAGCTGCTTCGTAATTACTACCAATAGCGTAGGTATGACGTCCAGTACGAGTTTTCGCTAGTATTACTGCAAACGTAAGAAATAGAAAGAACGCAATCCAGATTGGAGTATAAATTCCTAAAAAATCACCGTAGTAGAATATATCTCGAAAACCTTCCGAATTGATACTGTCTGTATTCATATTTCCGTTAACTAGCTGTGCAATACCACGGGCAATAATCATAGTGCCTAAAGTTGCGATAAAAGCTGGTAGCTTTGCTTTGGCTATCAAGATACCATTCAATAGGCCAATACTGCAACAGCATAGTAAAGTAATCAAGATAGCAGGGATTGCATTCATTCCCCCTGCAGTCATCAAAGTAGCTGACATCATACATGACATACCTGCAATGGATCCTATCGATAAATCGATACCACCTGTAATCAGTACAAATGACTGTCCAATTCCAATAATTAAAATGGGTGCTACTTGACGAAGTAGATTCGCCGTATTATCACCCGAGAAGAACAATGGATTAATAATACCAAATACTATAACCATAATAATTAATGCAATGGTTACGGATATTACCTGACCCATACCACGAATGGATAGAAATCTGCGTACGATAGATTGTTTATCTGACTCCATGTTCTGCCACCTCCTTCTTCGTTTGATACTTGGTTGCGAAACCTAATATGATATCCTGTGTAGCATCTTCTACCTTTAGTTGTCCGGTAATTCTTCCACCACACATAACAATAATTTTATCACTCATTCCCAATATTTCTGGCAATTCAGAAGAAACAAATATTACACCAATCCCATCTTCCTTTAACTTATTCATAAGGTTATAGATCTCAACCTTAGCAGCAACGTCAATCCCTCGCGTTGGTTCGTCAAAAATAACGATTTTTGCTTTCCGAACAAGCCATTTTCCAACTACTACCTTTTGCTGGTTACCACCAGAAAGATTTTTTACAAGTTGAGATATAGATGGGGTTTTAATCTTTAATTCTTCAATTGCTCTATTCGTGAGTTCTTTTTCCTTCTTATCATTCACCATACCAAATTTATTACAGATATAATCAAGATTAGCTAATCCAATATTCTCACTTATGGTTAATTCGGTACAAAGTCCTTCCTTTTTTCTATCCTCAGGTGCACATACAATACCCGCTCGGATCGCATCCATTGATGACCTAATATGAAGTTTTTTGCCCTCTAAGAGAATATCTCCACTATCAATATAATCTGCTCCAAATAGTGCTCTGACTAATTCCGTTCTACCCGCACCCATTAAACCTGCAAATCCAATAATCTCTCCCTCGTACAAGTCAAAGCTTACATCATTTACCATTCCTGCGTTAAGGTTTTTGATTTCTAATAATTTTTTCCCTCTTTTGCAATTCACTCTGGGATATTTTTCTTTAATTTCACGACCCACCATGTACGAAATAATCTCAGAAACTGATGTATCAGCATAGTTCATGGTTTTGACATACTTTCCATCTCTTAATATGGTTATTCTGTCCGTGATCTCCTTTAGTTCTTCCAAACGATGTGATATGTATACAATTCCTTTTCCCTCTGCTCTAAGTTCGCGAATGATTCGAAATAATTCTCTGATTTCATTATCTGTTAATGCAGAAGTAGGTTCATCCATAATTAATATCCTTGCATTGATTGATAACGCTTTTGCAATCTCAACCATCTGTTGTTTGGATACCGGAAGCTTACCAACAATTGTCGAAGGATCAATATCTAATTTTAATTTCTTTAGAACTTCTTTTGCTTTCTCATTTAATGTCTTTTGCGAAATTAAGCCGAAGCGAACGTCTTCTCGAGCTAAAAACATATTCTCAGCTACAGATAAATGGGAACACATATTTAGTTCTTGGTGAATAATTGCAATTCCAAGTTCCTGTGCAATTCTTGGTGTAAATGAATTTATCTCAACACCATCTACCTTGAAATCCCCTTCGTCTCTTTCATAAATGCCGCATAATATCTTCATTAAAGTAGATTTTCCAGCACCATTTTCGCCGAGTAAGGCATGGACTTCACCTTTTTTTAAATTAAATTGCACATCGTCTAACGCTTTTACACCAGGAAAATTTTTTGAGATATGATTCAGTTCTACGATATAGTCTTCCATCGGTTTTCTCCTTTCCTTAGGCTCATAAGCTGTATGCAAATGTATGTCTTCGCTTATTAATGTAATTGATTTATCTCATGAGATTAGATTAGCAAATTTATCCATTGTCTTCAACAGTTTATCTTTAGAAAGAGGGGGTCAATCTTTGGATGTTGGTTATCCTTTTAGTTGTAGTACCTTCCCACCCATAGTATGTGCTTCAGAAATATTTGAAGTAAGAATAAGGACTGCAATTCCTTTCTTTGTATACGTGTTCAAAAGCTGCTCTGTAACCTGTCTCATATGAACATCCACGGCAGAAAATGGTTTTTTACATACTACAACTTTAGGTAAATATAATAACCATTTACTATATGCCAACTTCTGAAGAATCACCGGTTCTAGCTTCATCATAGGCATCTGCAGTATTTCTTCGCTAAAGATGTGTTCCATATGTTTGATCATACTTTTGCGGTATTTATTATGAAACCATAATCCCTTTACCTTATTAGACATAGTAAAACATAGATTATCGATAACACTCATGTCAAAAAAAAGCATATTTGTAATCGGATCTTCTTCTATAAAGCAGACCCCTTTCTTTATTGCATCCCACAATCCTACTGGACAATACCGATTTAACTCCAATCTCATCTCACCACTAACGCACTTAATTTCTCCCTTCATTAATTTGATTAATTCATTACAACTTTCTTCTTCTTGATATAAAATATTAACTATTTCGCCTTGATGAAGCTGAAAGGATAAATCAGACAACCGTTTTGATGAAATCTGCTTCATTTCATAAACCAACGGAGATTGGATACACGGTGACACTAGTTCTCTATCAACCCGTTCATGGTTTTTCATCTTTTCTCCCATTAGCAGGGTATAAACTGTGTCTTTATCCGTGTCTTCCCCATCAAAAATCCGAACGGTTTTACCATTATGAATAACTGCCACGCGATCAGAGTATTGAAAGAGCACCTCATCATAATTCTCAATCATGATGAAGCCAACTCCCTTCTTCTTTAACCAAAGAATGATTTGAAGTGCTTTCTTTACCTCCGTACTGCTTAAAAAGCTCATTAAATCACTACATACAATTAGTCGATGTCCTGTAGCATATGCCTTAATTAATTCCACCATGCACCGCTCTAACGGTGAGAGACTTCCAGCATATAACTCTGGTCGAATATCCAGTTTGAAATCTGATAATAATCCACTCGCTTGCTTAAAAAGTAATTTTTTATGTATAAAATATTTTTTGAATCCACCTCGAACCACAAATATATTCTCTGCTATCGTGAGGTTATTTACCAATTTACTCCTGCTCTCAATAACCGCAATTTTGCTCTTTAGAACCTGAGATGCCTCATAATCCTGGATTCTTTTCTCATCAAAATAAACCCATCCATAATCTAAATCGACTGATCCATTTAGCACATCAAGGATACATTGTTTTTCCCTTATATTATCAGAAATCAAGCCTAGAATCTCACCCTTATAGGCTTGCAGATTCAGTTCCTTTATTAATTCCTGACCATTCTTTTCAACGATACCATTTTCAATTCGTAGTAATTCTTCTATCACCGGCAAGCCTCCGTTATCGTTTCTCCTCTACTATGAGAGGTAAGGTAATTCTAACATTGGTACCGAGATTTTGATTACTATAGATATGTAGTCCATAATCTTCCCCAAACAATAATTTAATACGGCTACTAACATTAATTAAAGCGATTCCACCACGTTTCTCTTCTTTATCATCATTCTCATAATTTATTTCAATATGTTTTAATCTTCTGTTAATCATCTCGAGCTGTTCTTCATCAATGCCAACCCCGTCATCTATAATACTAATAAGTAGCTTGTTCTTTGTTGTCTCAACATTAATGCGAATGGTTCCTACCCCACGTTTACATTCTAGACCATGAAAAACTGCATTTTCAACAATTGGTTGTAACGTTAATTTAGGAAGCTGGGACTGCAATACGCCGATGTCCTCGCCTGTCTTAATTTCCATATTGAGTTTCTCGCCAAAGCGATAGTGTTGGATGATAAAATAATTTTCTACATTTTCAAGCTCATCCTCCAAAGTTACCAAATTCTCGACTTCCGTTATTGTATACCTGAAAAATGTTGCTAAGGCTTCTGTCGTTTCAGCGATATTATACATGCCGACGTCTAGAGCATCCCCCCTAATTGCTTCTAACGTATTATAAAGAAAATGGGGGCTAATCTGATTTTGTAAAGCCAGATACTCCGATTGTTTCTTTGACATCTGAATGGCAGTCTGCTTATCTAATAATTCATTGATACGCTGCAATGCAATCGGCATCTCTTTACAAAAGGTATCCTTCATTTGAAATAACTGTTCATTGGTATGTCCTTGGTTAAATAATCTCATGGTCTTCTGAATTCTACGGTAAGGTATTACAATAAAGTAATAACCATAAACGAAAATAAAGATGAGCAATAATATCAATTGTACCAATATGATGTACCACATACGAACTAAGGGTTCCTGATAGTTAATTATCGAATACACTAGCGAAATAGACTCTATGATAACTATACCTAGCAAAGCAAAAAATAATATTCCTATTTTTTCTGATAATGGTTTGTTATATTTCACTTCATTCTCCCCTCTTTACATTAATAACTCAAACTTCGCACATAGATTTTAGCTATGCTCCTTGAAAATTCAATACCTGGCAGTTATTCAGTTATCAAAGTTCAGTTCTTATGCTGCTTGAAGTTGCGTTTTTAGCAATACTGGAATTGCATT
>Ga0209511_1000163_pt1 | contig 77225 bp, 38 predicted proteins | sample SSSSmetaG_FD_184141 | JGI IMG/M metagenome (GOLD analysis project Ga0209511, IMG submission 184141) | Glacier valley bacterial and archeal communities from Borup Fiord, Nunavut, Canada, to study Microbial Dark Matter (Phase II) - ​SSSS... | ecosystem: Environmental > Aquatic > Freshwater > Ice >... | reverse complement strand
TTGGACCTATAAAACTGCTCACTTTTCACTTTGTAGAATAAAAAATTAGCAGATGAAGATTTCTACTTCACCTGCTATTTTTTTTTTAATAGATTCCTTTTATAAGGGATACTTTTTCAGTGCCCTCCAAATGACCCCGACCTTTTTTTTATTTTCACCATTATCAACCACACAAGACAAATTTAAAGAGAACGTAAATCTGGTCATTCAGGATCTCAGGAATCAAAACATGGACATGGATAAATTTGTCAGAATATCGGAAGAACAAATTAAAACGATGATAACTGATGGAGAAATTCTTGAAAGCAAAAGAATGAATCAAAATGGTATTGATTTTCATAGAGTTGTATTTACAGGCAGACAAGGATTATTCAATTTAAAATATGAACAATATTATTTTATAGAAAAAGAAAAGGCTTATATACTTACCCTAACTTGCGAAGCTGCCGAATTTGAGAAATACAGAGAAACGGGTGAAAAAATAATGAGTAGTTTCGGATTTGAATAATGTGAATCAGTTGTTCAGTTTTAAGATAATCATTGTATCTTTGCAATACAATAATTATCGATATAAGTCATAATACAATGAATTCACAATTTCACCTGAGACATTATGCTTAATAAAACAAGACAACAAATAAAAAATCAATCCGGTATTACTGTCAGGATTATCTCCAACTTCATCCACCGTAAAAATCAGTTTATTTACAAAAGAATGATAAAGCTGCTTGACTTACAGGCAACAGACAGAATACTGGAAATAGGTTCCAGCCTGGGGATAACCATCGGATTAATTACTTCTGAATGTGTTGGTTGTGAGATATACGGAATTGAAACTTCGGAACCAAAGTTTATTGAATCAGTAAAAAGGAACAAACAATCCATCGACGCTCACAAAGTGCATCTATCGAACAGTGACTTTATGAACACCACCATGGCGGACAAGACCTTCGACAAGGTTTTTTGCAATAATTTGGCTTATTTCGGTGATAGTCTTCAGCCTTCTTTTGAAAAAATAAAGTCACTGCTGAAAGACGAAGGAACATTTTACTTTTTCATGAAGGGAAATAAAGAAGAAGAAAAATTCAAATTTTCAAAAAAAGAGAATTACACCCAATTTCCCATTGAGCAAATTGTTACAACTTTGAAAGCTGCCGGATTTAAAAAAGTTTACTATTTTATAGAAAGAGGATATTTTATCAGAGCCGTAAAATAGTTTTGTGAACAAAAAGAATAAAGACAAAATAAATTTTAATGAATATAAAGGCTTAATCCTAAGCTCAGGTTACAAATATCGTTGAACTTCACATATTTGGTGCGAATACATTCCAGCAAATAGGCATCTAAAGAAGAAATTTCAAAATAAACTCCGGCACTTTTTATCGTTCTGTTATAAATCTGAAACTGCCATTCACCGCCCAGGAATGGGGCTAAATGTACTTTGTTTTGAAAATAATAATTATCGGGATAATGATCCGGTAATTTTTTAAAAGTATTATGTGTTTTACCCCAGTTAACCGAAATACCGGCTTTTGGAACAAAATGTCCAAGTATAGGATTTGAAAGGAGATTAAAGCTATTTTTTAAGGAGATAGTATGCACAGTGGTGCGACTATCTCCAAAAAATTCATTCAAAAACCCATAATAGAGAGTAGGTTCATAGCATTTACCAACCTGATATCCGGCACCTATAGACATAAAGCCTATATTCCCGGCATATTGTAATCTATAATGATCGGGGACAAACCCTCGGGGAGTAATGACTACCGTATCATTTCGAAAATTTACCGTACGTTTTCTATACAGATTTCGTATCAGTTTACCGGGAGCAGTTTCTTTTTTGTCCAAATTGCGAGCAGACAGCTGAAAACAAGACATCAACAGAAATACAAACCCAATAAATAAATATCTTTCAATTTTAGCTTCTCTATCAACAACTAATTTTCTATTCGGAAGTTGTTCCCTTATTTGTAATATCATATTTACATTTCTAAGTATGTTCACTGGTTGTTTTATTAATAAAATCGTCGGTCTACAAGAATTGTATCCTGCTTTACTTCCATAATAACTATTTCACGGTTAGGACTCTTTCCGGAAACCAGATAAGGAACTTTGCCATAATACTTTTCATTTCTGAAAGCGTGTAGATGTCCGTGAATAGAAGCTGATACCTGATGGCTTTCCATAATGTAATTGTATAAATAGCCATTCCCCAGGCTGAATTGCTCATCCCAGGGTGGAATATGAGCGAAAACAAATTGATGATTATAATTAGCACCACTATCCAGTGTTTTGTTCAACCAGTCAAAGTCTGGATCTTTCATATTGCGCTCCCAGATATTATCATCGAAAAACACCAGCCGACAATTGTTGTGAACTAACACGAAATTAAAGTCACCAAACAACTCATTATACATATATTCACCGTTCGACAGGCAATCGTGGTTACCAATTAGTGTAATCAGGGGTTTATTAAGATGATTAACTATATCGCCATATCTCACAAATTCCTCATAGATGCCACTGAGAGTCAAATCGCCCATGTGTACTACAAAATCAATGCTATCCATCCGGTTTAATTCTGAAATCTGATCTTGAAAATCGTCATAATAAGTATGACTATCTCCGATGACAGCAATTTTAAATGGTTTAAAAACCGAATCACTTTGAGTGTTCAACAATTGCAAGGCAGTAATATTTCTATCTGTTTTTAATCCATCATCTATCACCTGATAAGGACTGTATTCAAAAAGATTTTCACATGAGACGAGCCAGGAGCTTGATAATACAATCAGGCAACACCATATTATTTTATTCATAAAGTTTACTGTTTTGGTGGTAAGCAGCTGCATGGTTACTGCAAACACAAAGATGAAATTGTATCGTGATTTTGAATCTATCAGGTCATAAGATACCGCATATAGAAAAAAGTACTATACGAATTAATTAGATAATAGTTTCAGCGTGAATTTCAAAAAGATTGAAGGTAGTATCCGGGATTCCTTTGATTTTATTTGACTCTGAATCCGTCGGCAGATTTCTCATTAAAAAAAAAGTCGGTATTTCACCTAAAGTTCTACATACCAAAGAAATATTAAGGGATAATAGAGTTCCTTTTGTGAAAATAAATAGTATTGAAGTTAAGTAGGTTTACTATTTAAAACAGTTTCTTGGCTGAATTTTGGAAAAGAAAATAGAACTTCACTAATTAAAAAATCTAAATTAGTGAAGTTATTATATCCCTGAGCTATTTTTTAAAGTTGACTCTATTTACAATGTAAATTGAGCATTTCCATTTTTTAAATTATAAAAAAGATTGTTGAAAAGAATCTGCTTTTTTATTTCGAACTCCTTTATATACTTGCTCCAGATTCTCAGCATAATGTGGAGCTTGAATGGCTTGTTCCTTCATTTCCTGGTGTATCATTTTTGCCAGATTGGTATTGATTTTATGCCCGGGATAATATGCAATTACTTTCCCTATCATCGGTTTACCTATCAAAGACAAATCGCCTATCACATCCAGGAGTTTATGACAAGCCGGTTCGTTGTCGAATTTCAATCCACCATTCAGATAGCCTAATGTTGCAGCATTCTGATGGGGTTGATGCATAATATCGGCCAGATGATCAAAATCGGGTTGTGAAATCAGTTTGTCATAAATAACAATCGCATTCTTCAAGTCGCCCCCTTTGATAAGATTTTGTTTTAGTAATGGCTCAATTTCACGAACAAAGACAAAAGTACGGGCTCCGGCTATTTCTGTAGCATAATTCGTTAACGATGACAAGCAGGCAAACTGACTACTGAGTACCGTCGATTTAAAACCAATATGCACCTCCACGCTGAAAGTATCTGCAGGTAATATCGTTAGTTTAGCACCGGTTTCGGGTAAACTACATTCCATTTTGCGGGTAACTTTATAATAGTTTTTTTCAGCCTTTAGTACTTTAATTCCTACCTGCTGTATCTGTTCCACATAATATCGCGCACTCCCGTCTAAAATCGGGAATTCAGGAGCATTTACTTCTAATAAACAATTGTCTATACCCAGTGCATAAAGAGCCGACAAGGCATGTTCAACTGTACTAACCTGCATCTCTCCCTTTTTAAGCACCGTACCGCGGGTAGTTTCGCCCACATACTCGGCTAAAGCATCCATTAGCGGTTGTCCGGGTAAATCAACGCGTTTGATTTTAATTCCATAATTTGAAGGAGCCGGGAGTAAAGTTAGAGTAATTTCCAGTCCTGAATGTAAGCCTTTTCCTGAAAGGGTAAAAGCCTGATTAATTGTATTTTGTTTTGCCATTTGTAATTTATAAAAATCTATTGTTTCTTTTTTTTAATACGGAAATAGCCAAATTGACTTATACATCCACGATCAGTTTGGTCATTACTGTTTATATCAAACTATCTGTAACTGTTAGTCGATTCCATATACTTTGCTTTTTTAATCTGGAAATTACATTGAGCCTCTATCAAGTCATCTTCAGCGCTCTGGAATGCTGCCTGAGCTTCGAGCAAGTCAGAGGTGTTTGATACACCGGCTTTATAATTATCATCAGTCACTTTAAGGTTCTCACGAGCCTGTTCAACCGACTTTTTTGCCATACTTATTTGAAAATATTCTTCGTTATAAGCATTTCTGGCTTGTGTAATTTGGATAGCCAATAACTCTGAAGTTTCAGAAAGCTTATTCCTGGCACTTTCTACTTTGGCATTACTACGCTTTAGTTTATGAACGCCATCCCACCAGTCAGAAATTGGAATGCTCATAGTAGCAAATGCAATAATATTTTTATTTGCATTGTCCATAACATCTGCATAAACACCCATGGCTCCTATCGATAGTTGGGGCATTAATTCACCAGCCAGCATTTTCTTTTGAAGTTCTTCAACACTTACTACTTTCTGAAGCATCTTATATTCGTTGCGATTCTGAACATCTGAATTGGTATTTGAGAAAATCAGTGTTGCATTTTCGGCAATCTGCGAGTTATTTTCAAGAATTACAGAACTATCGTTTTTTATCCCTATATGTTGACAGAGTGCCATTTTAGTAAGTTCAATACCGTTAGTAAGTTTTAATCGGTTCACCAGCAACTCATTTAATTTTAATTGTACTTTCAACAAGTCAGTTCTTTGTATTAAACCGGCTTTCAAGGCAACTTTTACATCGCTTTGTAAATTATCGAGAAGTTTCTGATAACTATCCAAGGTTTTTAATTTTTCGTTCAAGGCAATAGCCGACCAATATAGTTCTTCCGTTTTCACAAGCACTTCAGTGGTGGTGAGTGCCTGCTTTTCCTTGCTGATTTCTTGCCCTATTTTGGCCAGCTTATTCCCATTTTTTATTCTTCCACCGGTAAACAGAGGTTGTGCAACAGTTATATTGGCAACATTCAAATAATCAATCAAATTCAACGACATGCCGGGGAAATAGGCAAACTGGGAGGCTGATCCCAGATTGGCTACATTTCCATCGTAAACCGGAAGATTCATTTGCGGAATATTCCCTTTTATCAGGTAATCATTCGTTCTCACCACTGAAACACTAGCACTTATTTTTGGAAAATAATTAGTGAAAGCACTTTTTTTCTGTTCATCTGCTTGTACAACTTCACTGGCAGCATCTTTTATTTTATAATTATTTTGCAATGCCAGTATTTTACATGAATCCAGTGAAAGCTTTCGGTTTTGAGCCTGGACGTTCGTAGAAAAAACAGTTCCAATCAAAAAAAACGCAATAATTATCGGAATCGATTCTTTCATAACATTGCTATATGGAATATGCTTCTTGATCATCTTTCCTTTGTTTGTATCGCGATAAATGATGGTATATAAAACCGGAAGAATAAACAAGGTAAGCACCATGGAAATCAACAAACCGAAGCAAATGATGGTACCCAAGGGACCCCAAAGTGGAGATCGGCTTACTATCATTGGAATTACACCTATAGCAGCGGCTGCCGAAGTTAGAAAGATAGGACGCATCCGCCGCTTACCGGCAGCTAATGCCGCATCTTTCACACTCATGCCATGTAGTACTCTTAGTTCTTGCAAGTAGTCTATGAGAATAATTCCATTGCGTACCACTATTCCGCAAAGACTGGTGATACCCATAAATGCTGTCAGTCCGAAAGGAAAGCCCATAATAAATAAACCAATGGCAGCACCTGGCAAACCGAGTAACATAGTGGACATGACCAATAACGAGAGTTTCACCTTTTTAAATTGGATTAAAAGGATAAAGAAAATAATAACTATACTGATCATCAAGGCATAGCTCATTGGAATCATGGATTCACCCTGACCTTCCACTTCTCCACCATAGGATATGGAGACTCCATCGGGTAACTTGAGTTCATCTAAATGCGGTTTTATCTGGCTTAATACATCAGAAGCCATCACTTTAGAATCCAGATCCATTTGAACAGTCAAGGTACGGGTCCCGTTACGATGTACGATTGCTCCTTCAGTCCATTGAGGCGTAAACTTAGCAAAGGAACGCAATGGTATGGCAGAGAAATTTGTTGGTGATGTGATATATTGATTGCCCAGATAATCTAAATTTTTAGATTTTCCATTATCCTCAGACAAACGTACTTCCACCGGATAATCATTTTCCCAAATAGTAGTGAGGGGAAAACCATCCAGCCCAACCATTAAAGAAGTAGCAACAAAACTTTTAGAGTAACCCATGCGGGTTGCTTTATCCTTATCCATCTCCACCAATATATTCTGTTGCTTTTGTTCCCAGTCGGTACGTACCCAACTGATCCCTTTTAGCGGTTTGATAATGGAATATATTTGTGCCTCTACTTTGCGCAAATCTTTGATCTGGTCACCTGAAACCCGAATTTCTATAGGATATTTGTTCATCTGCATGGCCAATATTTTCCATTTCACATGAGCATTGGGGAAAGCTACTTTAAATTTTTCAGTATATTCCTCACAGATAGCTTCTGTCGCTTTATTGTCAATTGTGTTGACCATTAATTGACCATAATTTGAAGCTGGCATATTTGGAGCATACATGGTGTGAAAGCGAGGGGAACTGGTACCTATAAAGCTGGTAACAGTGGTGACCCTTTTATCTCTATTGAGCGTATGTTCGAGGCTGTCAATCACTTTTTCAGTACTTTCCAGTGAAGCTCCTTTTGGGAGGTATACTTCCACTGCAAATTGATTGCGTTCTACATTAGGAAATAATTGTTGATCAATATTTGAAAATAAAATCACTGCCAGAATTACGGAAGCTATACCTGTTCCAATCGTAATTTTAGGATTTCTGAATGCTTTTTCCAACATGGAATCGAATACCGATTGAACTTTATCCAGGAAACTCTTTTTAGTTGGTTTGTTGTCCAGCGATTTTAAGCCTTTCTTGATAAAAAGGAAATTAAGATAAGGAACTACAAGCAGAGCAACGATTACAGACACCACTAAAGCAATACAAATGGTTATAGGCAAATCGCTCACAAAATCGCCTGCTGTTCCGGGTAACATGATACCCAGAGGAATATAAACGACACAAATAGCGAGGGTAGCTGTAAAAATAGGAGTTACCAGTTCACGTGCACTCTTGATAGCAGCATGCCAGGAAGACATACCATGATCCTTTTTTTCTACATAGTTATCTATCACCACTATGGAATTATCCACTATCATCCCCAATACGATGATTAAACCTGCCAGGGAAACTGTATTCAGCTCAATACCTATATAATATAAAACGCCCAAAGTTATAAGAACAGCTATAGGGACTGTTAAGCCGCCGATAGAGGCCACCCGTTTTGGCAATAATATCATTACTATCAGAATGACGGCAAAAATGGCGATAAGGAATTCTTCCATAAAATTCGATACTGCATCGTCCACATACTTGGGTAAGTTGGAAATAGTATTCACCTGAATGTCTTTGGGACATTGTTTTTTGAATACAGCTAATGCTTTATCCACTTCCTTACCAAACTGAACAATGTTATTCCCCGTTTGCATTTCAAGTGAAAGCAGAATAGTTTTCTTTCCGTTTTGACGGATATAACTCTCAGGATCCTGATCGCGGCGTTCTATCTCTGCTATATCTTTTAACCTCACCACTCCTCCCATGGGATCGGCAAACACAATTTGATCTGCCAGGTCTTTTTCCGATTCGAAATTAGTTGGAAAATGAACATATAAATCTGTTGGTCCTGTCTTTAATTTACCGGCCGGGGAAATCATCCCATTTGTCATATAGGAAGAAAGCAGAGAAATTGACTTTATATTGTACTCATTCAGTTTGGCCGGTTCGACATTAACATATATCTTCTCCTTTTGAATACCGTAATCTTTGATTTTAGATACCGAACTAATTTTCCTGCATTCTGCTTTGAGTTTTTTAATTTCAGTTTCCAGGTCTTTATAACTTTTGGTATCCGATGATAAAGTTATCAATAATGCTGAAGTATCTCCAAAATCATTGTTGCCTATCAATGCCACAACCCCCGGTGGCAATGTTTGTTTTAATTCATTTAGTCCATGTTTTAATTTTGACCAAAATTCATCGGAGTTTTTGACATCATCGTTTAACTCTACATAAATAATCATCATTCCTTCCTTGGATTCAGAGTAGGTTTTTGCTTTTTTGACCTCTTTAAATCCAAAAATATAGTTTTCAACTTCTTTGGTGAGTTGTTCTTCCACTTGTTCTGAACTTGCACCCGGATATACCCCAATCACTAATCCCTGCCGAATGGTGAATTCAGGAAATTCGTTTCGTGGCATATTCAGCAAAGCATAAACCCCGAAAAGAACAAATACACCTACAAAAATTAAAACAATGTTGTGATATCGCATTGCCCAGCCTATAATACCTATCTTTTTTTGTTTCATGATTACAGGCTGATTTTACAATTGTCGGACAATTTTTGTTTACCTTCACAAACTACTTTCTCGCCCAAAGTTAAGCCTGAAATCACTTCTATATTATCGCTTTGATAATCACCGGTACGGATGATTCTTTTCTTTGCAATTTTTGTAGTAGTATCCACTACATATACAAAACTATTATTGTCCATATCTTTATCCACCGCCAATGAGGAAACTGCCAGTATTTCTTTGTTCGCAGAAATATTTAAGTTTAGATCGCAAACCATACCCGGTTTTAGTAAAAGACCGGGATTCTTCACTAACACCTTCACCTCATAAGTTCGGGATATTCGATCGGCCACTACTCCCACATTGGTAATTATTCCTTCAAAAACCTTATCCTCGAGGGCTGAAACTTTAAAAGTGGCTTTCAGACCTTTTTTTATCTTCCCTATCTCATTTTCAGGCACAGTAATTTTCACAAATACGGATTCTATTTTAATCAATTCCAAAGGCGAAATTGGATTTCCTAACGACGACATACCCGGTTCAATATTACGACTGCCGATTATTCCATTATCCGGAGCATAAAGGGCACATTTACTCAGGTTATTCTTAGCCATAGCAACCGCTGATTGTGCTTGCTCTAAGTTCGATTCCATTTCTACCCACTTGATTTCTGACAAACTTCCGTTATCATGAACTTCCTTCAAGCGTTTGTAAGCGTCTTTGGCTTGTTTGTATTTGGCATTGGATAATTCGTACATGCTTTGAGCATCTGCTCTATCTACAGTTGCCAACAATTGCCCTTTATGGACGGCATCGCCTGCATTCACCAATACTCTTAACACAGTTCCTGCACTTTGAAAGCTAAGCGGAATGCTTTGGGAAGCTTCGATACTTCCGCTATAATGCAGATCGTTCAAACCGCTTACTGCTGTCACTTCGGATAAAACGACCTGAGGATCCGATGGGCTTTCCACTTTGTTTTTTTGTTGACAACCCACAAGTGACAATACAGTCAGGGATAATAAAATGAATCTTTTCATACTTTTTTTTGAAATTTCTGTTTAATAAAAAATATCTATTTGTATTTATGTTGTTGCTTTATAATGCGAACTTTAAAAGAGAATCTTTTTAGAATAATAAAACGGCAGCCAATAAAATACTAAACGACCAGTATGTAATACCATAAAAAAAAGATCACTCTTTTTTCAATAGTACATACAACTGATCGAGTTGCCCCCTAAGTGATGCGATAGCATCCTCAATGGATTGATTTTGAAAAACAGGTCCTGCTAAACCTAACATGTTTGAAAAATAGCTTTGGGCAATTAGAGTAGTATCAATATCAGAGCGAATTTCACCATTTTCTATTGATTTATCAAGAATTCGTTTTATTTTGTTGGTTTCATCGAGCATAAACTTCATCTTCACTTCTGCAAATCCGGGATAATGTCTGAAACTATCGGCAATAATAGACATATAGTTAATAACCTCTACCCCTTGAGTTTGAGAAAATAATTGCACGAGAGTTTGTTTGGCATTAGCTACACAAAGCTCAGTAAATTGTAACAAAGTACATGTATCTTCGTTGATTTTTAATTCATTCAGTACAAAGTGTTTGTCAATGACAGCTTTAAACAATTCCTCTTTATTTTTGAAGTGATGATAGAGTGCTCCTTTTGTAAAACCTATAGCTACGCTGATATCACTAATAGATACAGCTTCGTAGCTTTTACACATAAATAAAAGAAATGCCTGGTCAATTATATATTCTCTTGTATCCATAAAAAAAAATACTGAACGATTGGTATGCAAAAGTACAAAAAGTATGATTAGAAGTCTAAAACAGCGAAAAAGATTAACGAATATTAAGCATAACGAAGGCAGTTGATGTAGACAGGTCAGATGAAACACTATCAATAAGCCAGTTAAAAAAACAGGCAATTAATAAGAATCTGATCTCAGCCAGAAGGAATAAGTAGTATTGGCAGAAATAAAAAATGGACTTAGGTATTCAAAATTCAAAACATAAAAAAAGATAGCCCTGCTTGCAAGACTATCTTTTAAACAAAATGGAATAATATTGATGATAATTCTATGCATCAACCTGATTATTAGAATTCGGATATGAAAGAGTATAAACAATGGCTACTCTCCTGCCCTATCACTCAGCGATAAGGATCATGAGGATAAATAGATATAACTTTCAGCCAAAAGGAATGTAATATAGCATTAGTAAATACAAATTTTTAAGCCAGGAATATACTTTTATTTTTTTGCATTTGCCTGTTGATAGACTCTCACATAATCCACTTCAAAAGTGATGGGGAAATGACTCTGCGAAGGATCGCCACCATTAACGCCTCCTAAGGCCAGATTTAACAACATATACTGTGGTTGTAGAAAAGGACTGGTACCATCGGGATTGACCGTTTCAGACAAAAGAGTGGTATTGAGCAACATATCATCGACATACAAATTTATGGAATCTTTGGTCCAATCCATACGCCAAACGTGATACTTTTTAACCCAGTCTTTATCCATTTGCAACAAAGTTGAAAGTGGTTTTTCAGAACCATCCCATTTAGCAACCCAACGTTTGGAAGTCCCACTAGCCACATTGGCTAAAATACTAGGCACATTTCCGGGGCGATAAAATTCAAGCATATCAATTTCTCCGCAGGCTGGCCATTCGTAATTTACTCCAAGTGCCCAGATAGCAGGCCAGGAACCCATGGTAGTGTCTATGCGTGCACGTACTTCGAAACGTCCGAATTTCCAGGCCTGTTTGCCTGAAGTAGTCATGCTGGTGGAAGTATATTTTACCGTCTTGCGGTTTGTATACCAGTGTTTGCTACCTGCCTCATAATTTGGATTAGGGAAATTCGCTTTTCGTCCTTCAATCAGCAAACGACCTTTTGTACAGTTCGCATTATCGGCCTGATACCACTGCAATTCTTCATTGCGTTTAAATCCTGTTTCATAACCCCAGTTTGCCGGATCGGGTTTACCTTCCTTATTAAATTCATCACTGAAAACGAGTTTCATTCCTTTGCGTTGAGGCGCAACAGATGCATCTGGTTTGTATGGGTTTACGTTTTGCGCACCAATCATGGTAGAGAGAAATATACAGAAAATTAAGAGTGTGTGTTTCATAGCAATTTAGTTATCCCGATAAATATCGGGAAGTTGATTAGTCAATTAGATAATTGGTTGATTAGTGAATTGGGTTCAATTATTTTTTTATAAATTAATCTGGCATACCCTTCCAGTTGTATCTACAAAGATAGTCATATCGAGTGACATTTTTTTGTTGGAAAAATAATATTTTGGTATCTACCTGCCTGAATATTCAATAATTGAATTAGTAAGTTGTTTTGATTTTATGCATTCTTCACTGTGTTATTTTCTGCAATAGGACAATAGAAACACACAGATACAAATGGAACAGCTGAATTCTCCATAAATGCAGGCATTAATAAGTCAACTTAAATTGTATGTTTTTATTAAAAAGAGGTTGCCATTTCGGGCAACCTCTGAATAAAAAATTGTCTGCGTTAACTAAACAAATTTTATCTTTTAAAATCCTATAGGTCCTTTATCCGATTCTGTTGGCCATCCCGGATTCTGATAAATTGGGGATGTATTAATCGTAACACCATCACTGGCCGAAATCAGGAAATGATTGATGGCAATAGGGCTTAAATAATGTGCCTGACACCATTTATACCCATCAAATACTAAGTTTCCGGAAGTATTAATTTGGTTTACACGTAAATAAGCACTCAGCGATTTGTTAGAAACATTGGAAGCTGTTAAGTTACTACCACCATCGGTTTTATCATACCATCTTTCCATAGGTCCCCATAATTTGAAACCTTCAATCTGATAGGGGTTAGTTGTCAACTGATCCAAAGCACTCCAACGGGTCAAGTCAGGCCAACGCATACCATCGGCAATAAATTCGCAGCGTCGTTCGCGACGTATATTATACAGAGTAGGGTTAATGAGCACACCCCTGGAATAGGCACCCCAATCGTTTTTAGCTTCTTCGGCCATATTGGTAGCTGCAATGGTGGCATTGTAATCGGTACTAACACCAGCTCTGGTACGTAGAGCCTGCCAGTATGCCACGGCACTTGCATCGAGCGCTCCTGTTTTTTCGTAAGACGCTTCCAGGTAATTTAAATAAGCCTCGGCAGCACGAAAAACAACGCTTCCTACCAGACACTGACCCAATTGTTGTTGATTATAATCGTAAGAAAGACCTTTTTTAATCGGGTATCCGGTAGCATAATTATTTTTTCCATCGGAAGCTGTCCATACATTGGGGAAACCTTCGTATTGAACGTTAGCTACATTGGTTAATGATTTTACTTCACCGGGAGCTTTCATGAAAAGTTTCAACCGCCAGTCTCTGTTTGTTTTTACGCTCTGAATAGAATCATCACCCTGATAACCGGAACCGGCAGCATAAATAGGCAATCCGTTTTCCATCAAAAAATTGTCTACAAATCCACGTGTATAACCATTGGAACCTCCATTGTACTGAAGATAATGATTGGAAGAATGACCTAAATTCAATGTTGAGGAATAAGCCCTCCAAAGAACTACTTCATTATAAGAGTTTAAATCGGCAGAAGCAAACATATCAAAATAAGGATTATTATCGGCAGCAGTAGCCCTTATTTTTTTTGTATTTGATTCAAGCATAACACCATCGGCTACAATTTTAGCCGCATCCATAGCTTCGGTCAGGAAGAAAGATATTTCACCTTCAATGCTTCCCGATTGGAACTGATAGTTTTTATTATACTCTTTAGTTGCTCCCGGCCATTCAGGACCATTTGGAACCAAAGCAGTCCCGCTATGATATTTAAGCCAGGTTCCTTCGAATAAAGCAACACGTGATTTCAAAATATAAGCAGCATTTTTAGAAAGGCGGTTCTTCCCTCCGACCGGTTTATCGTTTAACATCAAAATGGCTGAATCCAGATCGGCCAGAATAAAACGGGCCACTTCGGTGCGGGGTGCACGTTTGCTCGCTTCAGACAAAACAGTTCTATCGTCAGGAAGTGTAGTTTTAATGATAGGGAAATCGCCGAATTCTTTTAATTTTTCAAAATATTCATAAGCCCTGAGTAAATAGACTTCTCCGATATATTGTTGAATATTGGTCAAACTACCGGTCAATTTATTACTGCGGTAACGGGGCATTACAGTTTCCAGGAAATAATTTAACTGGTAAATACCGTCAAAGTTCCAGCTACCACCATTAGAAGACACTTTCCATTGTCCGGGAACAAAGCGGTTGTTATATCCGCGTGATGCCTGGTTGTCGGTATTCGTATCATCGGTATAGGGACCATAGTTTTGAGCTGCCAGGGCTTGAGACCTGAAGTTATACCTTGCAATGGAGTAAGCAGCCAAATGGCTTTCGTCCAATAAGTATGACTCAGGTGCCAGGTCAGAAAGAGGTGGTCTTTCCAGGAAATCGTTACAAGAGCTAAATGATCCTACCGAAAGGCAAATCAATAAGCCAGTTTTAATTTTATTTTTTAAATATTTCATGATAGTATTGATTAGAAGTTAATACTTAAACCAGCAGCAAAGACTTTCGACATTGGGTACACTGTTCCTCCCTGTTTTCCGATTCCAACCGATTCGGGGTCTAAGGATTTTGCCAATTGGGTTATAGTAAGCAAGTTTTCGCCGGAAACGAATACTCTTAATTTTTGGATATGCACTTTTTCAGTAAGACTAACTGGCAAAGTATAACCCAACTGAAGGTTTTTCAGGCGTGCATAAGAAGCATCCTGCATATATCCGGTTTGAGTTTTCTGATTTTTATCGCCAAATACAGGACGTGGATAATAAGCATCCAAATTTGCACCCAGCACATTATCTTCTGTACGGAAATAGTCCAAATGTTCGGTAAAAGCGGTAGACCACCATTGACCACCACCGGTAGCACCCCAGAAAGTTAAACCACCCGGAAAGAAGTCTCTTTTAAGAATTCCCTGCCAGAACATACGTACATCAAAGCCTTTCCAGGCCATATCCACATCAAAGCTAAAAGAATAACGTGGAGAAGAATTCCCGATTACTTTTAAATCACCATGATCGGTCAATGTATTAGCTCCTGAACTAATTTTTCCATCTCCATTCACATCTTCGTACATAATATCACCTGCACCCCAACGATTACCCAATGCATTTTGTCCTCCGTTAGTAAGGGGAGCTAAATGAGCATCCATTTCTTCCTGCGATTTAGCAATACCAATGGTTGAATAACCCCAGATTTCGTTGGTTGCATGACCCGAAAGATATTTACTCAAATCACTTGTTTCATTATTAAATTTCGTAATTTTCGTTTTTGAATCGGCAATATTTAAACTTACTCCGTACGAAAAGTCTTTGATCTGATCTCTCCATGCCAATGATAATTCCAGACCCTGAGTAATCAAATTGGTATTATTAATACGTGGGACTCCTGTACCTAAAGTGGCCGGAAGTGTTGGAGCATATCCCATCATATCATCAGTGTAACGTTTGTAATAATCGAAGGAACCGGTCAACCGGTTATTCAATGCACCTGCATCAACACCGAAGTTCATAGTACGAACCGTTTCCCATTTGAGTGAAGTGGTTATTAAACCGGGTGCACTCGATGTATTTGGCTGTGTACCGTTTACTATCCAGTTTCCGTTGGCAGTTCCGGTAGGAATAGTCAGGTAAGTTGGGTACCATACATCAGTATTTTGGTTTCCCAATTCCCCGTAAGATGCACGTAATTTCAAAGTACCTACCACATCGGCCATTGGTTCCCAAAAATTTTCACGGGCAAGATTCCAACCGGCTGAAAAAGAAGGAAAATAGTTCCAACGAAGATCTTCGCGGTACCGTGATGTTCCATCGTAACGTAAGTTAGCTTCCAATAAATAGCGACCTTCGTAATCGTAATTCAAGCGACCAAAGAAACCGGATGTTGCCCAGTTTTGATATTCGCCATTTACTTTGGGTGATGCATTAGTCGTAAGATTAATTACAGCCATAGAGGTTGAAATTAAATCATTCCGGCTAATACTCATATTGTTTGTTTTGTATAATTCCGCCTGAAATCCTCCCAGCACTTTCAAATTATGTTTTCCGAAACTTTTAGAATACGTTGAATAGAGATTGGGTGAATAAAAATTGGATTTATTTGAATATTCATATACATACTCATTACCCATACTGGTAGTAGCCTGATATTTATTAATACCATCGGCAAAATAAGCATAGGATTTCAGACCTACTTCATGCGTAAAATCGGTGTTGGTACGATAATTCATTTCACCAATAATTGTCCAGTCCTTGATAGGAGTAATAGTCAGTTTGGCCTGTTGTACATTCCAGTCTTGTTTTTGATCGCGGCGTCCGCCGTTTTCAAGAGCATCTATGTAATTACCATCGCTCATCAATAAACCGTTTGGATCATTTATAGGACGAATAGGACGGGCACGACGGGCAACGTTATCGTAGAAGCCATCGCTCATGTAAGTAGCCCTTGAGTATTCATTGAGCGTATAGCGAGCCGTATAGCCGAAGCTAACATATTTGGATAATTCGCTGTTCACTTTTACAGTAGTTGCATAGCGGTTAAAAGTATCTTCGCCATAACGCATTAAACCACTTTGATCCAAAAAGTTACCTGATAAAAAATAATTAAACTTCTTGGTACCTCCGCTGATGCTAATGGAATGTTCCTGTGAAGGTGACAATTTTTTATAATACTCGTCGTACCAATCAACATTTCCATTGGTAAAGTCATAATTCCATTTTCCGCCACTTCCTGGTTCTACTACATCGTTAGCAGCCAATTCTCCTTTTTGATAAGCGAGTACACGTTCTACCACATGGTCGCTAAACACAGCACCGCCACCACCGTTTATAGAAGCATCGTTGAAATAATTGACAAAAGAATACGAATCCATCATGTCGGGGATTAAAATCGGTGTACTCATGCGAAAACTATTGTTGTAGTTAACCTGAGTCTTACCTTCTTTTCCTTTTTTGGTGGTAATAAGTATAACACCAAATGGTGCACGTGATCCATAAATAGAAGAAGCAGCCGCATCCTTAAGAACCGAAATGTTTTCAATATCCTGAGGATTTATTGAGTTCGGATCGCCTTCCATTCCATCAATCAGTATCAGTGGACTACCGGTAGATCCCTGACCAATGGTACCAGTTCCACGGATATTGATGGTTTTACTTGAATTGAGTTCCCCACCGTTACCGGTTGCAGAAATATTCAATCCGGGAACTAGTCCCTGTAAAGCCTGAACCGTATTTTGAACCGGTCTGGCTTCTAAGTCTTTCGCATTTACAGTACCAATAGAACCGGTAAGGTTCACTTTCTTTTGGGTACCATACCCAATCACTACCACTTCATCCATACCAATACTTTTATCGGCAAGGATAACATTAATTGTTGGTGTATTTCCAAGCACTATTTCCTGAGCTATCATTCCTATAAATGAAAATTTCAGGATTTTGGCATCGGTTGGTACAGCTAATGTATAATTACCATCAATATTGGAAATAATTCCGGTAGTAGTTCCTTTTACTACAATAGAAACACCAATTAAAGGGGCATTGCTCGAATCGGTTATTTTTCCTGAAATTGTTCGGGTTGTTTGCGCAAAACCCGAAACTGCCAGTAAACTACTCATCCCAAGAATAGTCAGGCAGACTATTAATCGCAATTGTTGGGTGAGCTTTATTAATATAGGGGCACATTTAGCCGCATTTTTTATTTTTTCATGCATACATTTAAACTATTTGTTGGTTTTCAATTTAAAAAAAAGGAGAATAAAAAGAGAGTGAATAAACTTAAGGAAAATGTCGAACTATCATTATTAGAGAATATTACATTTAGTATGGTATTAATTAACGGTGGCAAAAATAGGGTTATGGTGGCAATAAAAACTCCTGAATGAGTTCAATTAAGTTGAGAATATGTTCAGTTCTTATAATCGTTAAATTTAAAAAGAGCAACAAAAAACCCTTTTAATTTATTTCTATACTGAATTATGTTACAAAACATTTAATTCGAGAATAAGTCCATTTTTAGTCCGAATTGTGAAAAACAAAAAAGAAAGAATACAGCCCGGTTTATCGCTTAAAAAACAAATCAACCTCCTCGATTTCCATATTAAAAAACAGGTATTTATAACAATTTGGAGGAAGGATAGAATAGAACAGACAAAAAAAGAGCGTACTTTTCAGTACGCTCTCCCTTTATCAAAAATTGTGTTTATAAAATTCTAATTAGTGTGCTTCCACCATTTTTTTTTCCACATAAAATACAGATAACTCTTTATTTACTGCCATTGAATTCCGAAACAGGGAAAGCGCAGGCAACATTGGTGTGAAATTAAAAGAATTTGCGAGAAGCAACCACTAAAGAACAAAGAGACTTTAATTCACAGGACCTGAATTAGCCGTCATTGGCCAACCCGGATTCTGATAGATAGGCGAACTGCTTGCATTTCCATCCGACGAAGTGATCAGGAAATTCTGAGCAGCAATAGGTTGCAGATAATGTGCCATATTCCATCTGTAACCATCAAATACCAACGATTTAGAAGATATCTCATAAGGACGCAGGTAACTGCTTAAAGCAGGATCAGAAACGGTGGCTGTAGACAGACTGCTTCCAAAAGCCAGGCTTACGTTAGCATCCAGGTACCATTGTTTCATCGGTCCCCAGATTTTAAATCCTTCAACGTGATAAGGAGTGGTGATCATTTGATCCATGGCTCTCCAACGTTGCAAGTCCATAAAACGAAGTGCTTCAGCCATCAATTCACAGCGGCGTTCGCGACGGATATTATAAAGCGTAGGATCAATCAGCTGTCCTGCAGAATAAGCACCCCAGTCGTTCTTAGCTTCTTCGGCCATATTGGTAGCTGCAATGGTTACAGTGAAGTCATCATTCACTTTTGCTCTGGTACGAATAGCTTTCCAATAAGTGATGGCTGAATTATCCAACGCACCATTCTTTTCGTAACAAGCTTCTACATAATTCAAATAAGCTTCAGTCGCCCTGAAAGTAATGCTTCCAATGGATCCACCACCGTTTCCACACTGAGCCTGATCGAAACTGGCTCCCTTGCGGATAGTGTAACCGGTTGAATATGTTTTTTCCACCGAAGCAGCAGTAATATCGGGAATGGGTTCTACCAGGGTTGCATGATCACCCTCAGTACTCTCAATCAATACATTCTTCTGTCCCGGTTCCTTCAGGAATAACCAAAGACGTCCGTCGCGGCTATCTCTTACATCGGCAATATAATCATCACCTTTGTAACCCGAACCGGCAGCATAAATAGGTAATCCATTTGCCATCAGGAATCCATCAACCATACCGCGGGTCAATCCGATTCCATAGTTTCCACTTTGGGCATTCACTGGCACATTATTAACCATTCCCAAGCCTTTATTGTATTCTCTCCACAACAACACTTCACTGTAAGCAGCACCTGAAAGGTCTACAGAACTGTACATATCATAATAAGGATTCGCAACATCTGTAGCTGATTGTTGCAAGGCACCGGTATTATTCGTCAAGGCATAGTTATCGGCCACCGCTTTGGAAGCATCCATAGCCTGGGTCAGGAAATATTCAATTTCCGCATCAATGTTTCCCGAAGGATACTGATAATTGGCAGTATACTCTTTCGTTTTTCCGGGCCATCCTTCGCCCTGAGGAACAAATGCCGTTCCCTTGAAATATTTCAAAAAGGTTCCTTCGTATAAGGCTACACGCGATTTGATTAACTGCGCAGTAGCTTTATTGATACGATTTTTATTTCCATCGGGAGCTGTTTCTTTCAATAAAACAATGGCCGAATCGAGGTCAGACAAAATAAACCGGGCCACTTCATTGCGGGGCGAACGTTTACTTGCATCCACCAGAGGTGTCATTTGATCCACAATTACCGTTTTAATAATGGGGAAATCACCAAACAGTTGTAACTTTTTAAAATACTCATAAGCACGCAAGGTATACATCTCACCGATATAATGGTCGATGTTGACTTTACTTCCGCTCAGCGAATTGGCACGCCATTTAGGGAGTACCTGATCGAAGAAATAATTACAGCTATAGATATTAGTAAACTTCCAGTCTCCATCTTGGGTCTGTTGAACTTTCCACTGTCCGGGGGCAAACTTATTATCATAAGTCTTGTTTGCCATGTTATCGGTATTCTTATCATCTCCAAAAGTGCCAAACGACCAGTTACTATGCGATGGTAAAATATCGTTGTATAATTCATTATCGTAAGCTGCCAATTGTGATTCTTCGGTTAAATAGGCTTCGGGAGTTACCTGTGATAAAGGTTCTCTGTCGAGAAAGTCATTACAGGCAAACAAAGAACCAACCAAGGTCAACACAACCATTCGTCTGAATATATTTGTTATTCTTTTCATTTTTCGTTGATATTAAAAATTAATATTTAAACCTACAGAAATCGTTTTGGACAAAGGGTAAACACTACCCGATGATTCCCAACCACCACTAATAGTTTCCGGATCGAACACTTTAATCAGATCGGTAGCTGTCAACAGGTTTTCACCAGAGACAAACATTCTGAATTTAGAAATACCAACTTTACGAGTCAATTCAGCAGGTAAGGTATAACCCAGTTGTATGTTCTTTAAACGGGCAAAGGCAGCATTCTGCAAGTAACGGGTCTGAGTTTGTTGATTTTTTCCTGAACTAAAATCGGGACGAGGGTAATAAGAATTTAAATTCTGACCCAGCGGACTGTTGACATCGGCACGGAAATAATCTTCGTGAACCGTCATTCCGGTCGACCACCATTTATTGCTGGTAGCTCCCCAGAAGAAATAACTTCCCTGGAAATAATCACGCTTCAAGGTTCCCTGTAAGAAAATACGGGCATCAAAACCTTTGTAATCAGCATTCAAATCCAATCCAAACTGGAACCGGGGTGTAGAATTACCAATTATCTTCAAATCACCATGATCATTAATGGTGTTAGCACCATTATCAATTTTGCCATCACCGTTTACATCTTCAAACATGATATCTCCGGCTTCCCAACGGTTACCCAAGGCATCCTGTCCGCCATTAGTCAGGGTGCTTAAGTGCGCATCCATTTCTTCCTGCGTTTTTGCAATTCCAATGCTTGTATAACCCCAGATTTCACCTAACATCTCACCGGCTCTGTATGTCTTTGAATCAAGACTACCTGTAAGATTGGGATAACGGGTAATTTCAGTACGTGAGTCAGAAACCAATAATTTAGCAGCATAGCCGAAACCATTATCGGTCTTATCGTTCCAACCAACCGAAAGTTCCCAACCGGCTGTCTTCAAGTCGGTATTATTTGTTTTTGGAACATCAGTTCCCAACGTAAGAGGTAATTCAGGAGCAGGGCCCACCATATCCAGGGTATAGCGGTTATAATAATCGAACGAACCGGTTAAGCGGTTTGAAAAAGATCCAAAATCCACACCCACATTCCAGGTATTAATGCGTTCCCAGGTTAATGTAGAACTTACTAATCCAGGAGCTTTTGCTGTTGCCGGCCAGTTTCCGTTCATCAGCCATTCGTTACTATCTTGACCATCTGATGCACTGACAGCCATTGTTTGATAAGTAGGATACCAGCTGGTTGTGTTTTGGTTACCCAATTCACCGTACGAAGCTCTCAGTTTAAAAGTACCCATATAGTCGACCAGTGGTTCCCAGAATTCTTCGTGAGCAATGTTCCATCCGGCAGAATAAGAAGGGAATAATTTCCAACGTTCTGCAGCACGAAAACGTGATGCACCATCGTAACGAAGATTTACTTCGGCCAGGTATCGTCCTTTATAATCGTAGTTTAAACGGCCAAAGAATCCGACGGTAGACCAGTGAGCATATTCTCCATTTACTGAAGGCACCACTAAATCGCCATTGTTATCTACACCCGAAGTTATATCTACCGAAGGATAATCGGGTAAGATAATACCTTCACGTTGTAATCCGAAGGCAGTTTTTTTCATCATCTCCGATTGAAAACCTACCATAGCTTTCATATTATGACCCGATTCGGTACCGTAACTATATTCCGAGAACAAATTCATGTTCATGTAGTTTTCCTTCAGGTAATCTTCATGCACATTAGAGGATGTTTTGTAAAGATAGGGAGTTCCATCTACGGCATGGTTATAGGTTTTCTGAGAATCCCAGTGACGGTTGGCACTCTTGATACGATAATTGAAATCGGCAGTGGTTTTCCAACCTTTCACCGGTTCCAAAACTACCTGAACCTGTTGATATAAATTATCGGTCTGGGTTTTATCCCTACCTCCATCGCGCAAAGCCAAAGCCGGGGATGGAGAAGAAAGCAAATTACCGTTAGGATCGTTAAGAGGCAACGTTGGCCAACCCTGACGACCTATGTCCGAATACAAACCGGAGGTTAAAGAAGATGGACGACCATAGTCTTCACGAATAAACCGGCTGCTGTAATTCAACGTAGCCCAGTCAGTAATCTTAATGTTAATTTTAGCCGTACCAGCGTACCTGTCGTACATATCCTGGTTATACTTCATCATACCATTCTGATCCAGATAATTCATGGAAAGGTAATAATTGACCTTTTCCGAACCACCATTCACACTTAAGTTATGTTCCTGTGACATAGTAGTACTCCTGTAAAGAGCTTTATACCAGTCAATGTTATCATTACCACTCGCATAACCATCTGCCCAACGAGTTGGGTTATTGGGATCGGCAATGGTAGAGCTGGTTATTTTTCCACTCTGATAATCCTGTATACGTTGCAACGATTCAGCATTGAAATGAGGAGCCATTCCGCCATTGATGCTCGCATCGTTAAAGTAAAGAGCAAAGGTGTAGGAGTCCATCATTTGGGGCATCACTACCGGACTATTCCATCGAAAACTATTGTTGTAGTTTACCGTTGCTTTTCCGGTCTTACCTTTCTTGGTAGTTACAAGTATCACTCCAAAAGCAGCACGGGATCCGTAAATAGATGATGCAGCTGCATCTTTCAATACAGAAATATTTTCTATATCCTGAGGGTTAATTACATTAATATCCCCTTCCAAACCATCGATCAGAATAAGGGGACTACTACTTGAACCTTTATCAATCGTACCTACTCCGCGGATATTGATAGAAGCACGATCTTCCATACTCCCGTTTGACTGGGAAATATTTAATCCGGCAACCATACCCTGCAAAGCCTGAGCAGCGGTCATAACCGGACGTGCAGACAAAGCATCGCTATCGACCGTACCTACAGAACCAGTCAGGTTTACCTTTTTCTGAGTTCCAAAGCCCACTACCACTACTTCGTCTATGCCTATGCTTTCGTCGGCCAGCACAACATTAATAGTAGCATTCGTTCCAATAGCAATTTCCTGTGTCGTCATTCCGATAAAAGTAAATTTCAGAATTTTGGCATCAGCGGGTAAAGACAACGTATAATCACCTTCTATATCGGTAATAATACCGGTTGTAGTTCCTTTTAAAATAACAGAAACACCGGGAATGGAAAGTCCTTTTGAATCGGTGACCTTACCTTTAATTGTTTTATTAGACTGCGCATAGCCCGACACAGCCAACAGACTGCTCATGCCCATAATCATCGCAAAGATCATTAATCGCATCAGGCGGGTGTACTTTGTCAATTCAGGTGCATAGTCTGCACCATTTTTTTGCTTTTTATACATAATTTTAAACTGATTTGTGTATTTCATTTTTTAATATTGATACTGAAATAGAAAAAAAATAAAGCGAGAGAAGATTAAGGGAAATCGTGCATTTTCATAATGGAACCTTATTAGATTTGATGTGTGTAGTTTAATTATGACAAAAATAGGTTTATACAAATGAATAAATTTCTAAAACAAGACCAAATTAGTTGAATTATGGGTCACGTTTCAACTGATTTACAGCATTCAGGATAAAAAGGATCAACTTCTTCTATCCGAATATGTTAAAAGATACCAGATGGATTTCTGTTGAGTATTGTGATTCGCCAATTGTTAATACATCACATTGCACAATTAGTATTTGTAACTAATTTTTACTTAGCAAAGGTGAACACCATAGGCTACATATATATTACAAAATTGATGTGAATTATTACATGATTCACACCTTTTAGTGGGGATGAACGAATAAGGGAAGGGATTTAAACAACCCTGTTTTTTGTACATTATTGTTAACTTATGTAGGCTTAAGCAAAAAATAAAGATATTGAAAGGGGGAGTATCTTTCTAAATAAAAGATAAAAAAGTCGCAAATAAAAAAGAACACATTTGTTGGTAGTAAAATAATTGGAAAGTCAAAACTCACATAAAAGGAAGGTCAATGATAGAGTTATATAACAAACAATTGTGCCGGGAATACAAGCAGAGTATTGCCGGGAGATAAAAAAAAGGGAACGGAAATTTAGGTAGAAAAGGGGAATCGGGAGGTTTTACAGCTTTTTCTGCAGGATCAGAAAATATTGCCTATAATTGATATCTTGTCTTATTAAATCCGATACCAACTTATTTCTTAAGCACTGCTTACCAATTCCATGTGGAATAATTAGCTTTACAGGAACAAAACGGAGAAAAAAGGAAACATAATATACTGTTTAACAGACATATAGCACAGAGTCGTTTAAGAATATTTTATTAAAACAAAATATCTTTTATTAAAAGTAATATCATATTACTGACAAGGAATATCATATTACTGACAAGGAAAATGACTTTACTGACAAGGAAAATCATTTTAATGATAAGGAAAATGACTTTACTGACAAGGAAAATCATTTTAATGATAAGGAAAATGACTTTACTGACAAGGAAAATCATTTTAATGACAAGGAAAATGACTTTACTGACAAGGAAAATCATTTTAATGACAAGGAAAATGACTTGTCCGAAAAAGAAGTACAGACAATGGGAATGTATTTTCTTAAGCCAACCAGATGTGCCGTCTTTTTTTTTACTTTAACTCCGCTACGAAATAAGTTGTTTTAGCTTCTAAAGCTTTTACTTTTGATTCCAGCCGTATACGGGTAAGTTGTTTTCCCCAGGCGCTGGTAAGGCGAGGATCATCCAGGGCTATCACTTCCACGGATGGTGTAAACTTTTGGATATCGTATTTCAGTTCAAAGCGCTTGCCTTCGCTGGACAACAGAACCCGGCCCCCATCGGTTATGGCTACATCGAAAGCAGTCAGCAGATTCAGGATAGTGGGTTTAAGGAGAGACTTCAGGCTATACTCGTCGGTAATTTCCACTTTTTTATTGCGTATAAGCGAAATAGTCCGGTTCCAGGACTTCACTTGCGCTTTTTCAGGGTAGGCCCCGGCTATGTCCAAGGTGAGGGTAGCTTTCCAACGGTTGGCATTGTATTTTACATCCCGGGCAGCAAACTGGCGTCCATCCTGTTGGTCCTGGCCATTGATAGTGGGCAAATTGTGGTAACCCGACTGCATGGTCCAGATGGTATAGCGCTGATTATTATTAAAAGTTTTGGAGCTGTAGGAACCCACACCGGCGTCCACCAGCAAGGGTTTGGCATCATAATAGACAATAAAGCTACCCACATCATTATGATTGTGCGATTCGGCATTGTGACCTCCCTTGGCTGCCAGATAAAAGCCCTTTTCTGTTTGAGCAGCAGAGCGGGCAAACAGCACCTGAATATCCGGCAAATAATTATCTTTGATCAAGGGTGCTATGGCCGGAGTTTGTACCATCTCGTTCAGATTCAGGAATAAGGGTAACAGGCGACTCAAGCCTACAAAGAAAGGTGAAGTCACATCCGGCTTTCCTTCCAGCCTGTTGCTTACAGAAGTAATGGGTTGTTCTACATATTTCAAGCGTTTAGCCCAATAGGAAGCGAACTGCATCATCGGTTTATCCTGTATATATTGCCCATAGCGGTAAACGATGGAGACATTAGGTTCTACATCGGTACGCGCATCGGCAAAATTTACAAAATACTTATCGCCTATATAAGCTTTGTAGATAAACTGACCCATAGCCCTGACTTTTTTATTTTCGGACAGATTAATGGAGCCATTGGTAGCCTTGGATAACAGATCCAGGCTTTCGAAAGCGGAAGCACCCGCACGATCCCAATAACCCGGGCCTTCATCACAGCCGCCATCATCGGGATAACCGTCGATAAATACATCCAGACTCTTCATCATCTTATGCACGCCTTTAGCTCTCAACACCGGATCTTTCTCCACGATTAATAAAGCCGTCAACCAATTGGAACAAATCCAGGGATTCCAGTTCATTTTAGCCGTCATCCACCAATAATCATTATTAGCCAGACAAGGGTCGATAAGCCTTCTTTTAATTTCATAAGTCAGCCGTTGATTTATGAGTGGCGAAATTTCATCAAACTTATCCTGCATCAAATAATAAACCCAGGACATGAAGCCACCGGTTTCGGCCACAAAAAGTTCTACATTATTGTTAGCCGTTTGCACATTGGGCAATGACTGAGGAGCATGTGCCGGTATACCCCACCAGCTTTCTTCGGAAATAGCCCAAACGCCATTCAGAATATCTTTGGTAAACCGTCCTTTATTCTCCATCAGCTCAGCAATAACCAGCATGGTAAGTTTATCGCGCTGCAAAAAGATGGCACGCTCGTAGTTGGTTCTGTTACCATTACCGGCTTCCTTGAATTCCATAAACAGATTCATCGGAAGGGCCTCCCACTTGGTGCCAATGAGTGGTTCTACATCGGCAATATATTTCTTTTTTAGGTTTTCAGGCAAAGCAGTCCATACTTTATCACCATAACGGGGATAAGGCTTGAAATCTTTTGCTAAAACCAATATCTTCATTAGTTTTTCCTCAGAAAAATTTCCCGAAAGTAATTTATCGGCATGCTGAGCATTCGTGCCCAAACAGGTACAAATGAAACAACAAGTGGCAAGGACTTTAAATATTCGCATTGTATTTTAAAAATTCAAGGTATGATAGTTTACTTTTTCAAGCTGTATATTCTTCGTATTAAACATTCCGTTTTATTTATGGGAAGTATCCCCTCCTATTTCTATTTTCAATTCCTGAGATTTTAATTTTCCGCCAGATACAGTCAGCACCACTTCCCCGGGTTCAAGACCGGATTCTATAATGGCTACTATTTTACCGTTAAAGGCTCTCATATAACTCGACTTGAAAGAAGTCTGATCGATGGAACTCCCATTACAAACGGCCTTCAACTTACCGGCGCCCAATGCCTCAAAGAATAACATATTATCGGCTCTGGGACAAAGGTTTCCGTCTTTATCCAGCACTTCCACAGTGACAAAAGACAAATCCCGTCCATCCGATTTTATAGTTCCCCTGTCGGCTGTCAAACGAAGAGTAAAAGGATCACCGGCTGTGCGAATAACTTGCTCGGCAACTGTTTTATTATTTTCATCGTAAGCCAACACTTTAATTTCTCCGGGCTGATAAACAACATCCTTCCACATCAGGCGGTAACGGGTGTATTTATCTGTTTTGTCTTTTTGTTTGACGCCCATACTTTTCCCGTTCACAAAGAGTTCAGCCTTGGGATAATTGGTGTAACAGAAAACAGGGACGTTCTGCCCTACCCGTTCCGACCAGTTCCAGTGAGGGAGTATATGCAAAACCGGAGTTTTGCTCCATTTACTTTGGTAAAGATAAAAGCGGTCTTTCTTTAAGCCGGCCAAATCTACTATACCGAAATAAGAACTTCTGGCCGGAGTACCTTCGTTGTAAGGAGTGGGTTCTCCCAAATAGTCAAAGCCCGTCCATACAAATTCACCAAAGACAAAATCACAATCATCCTGCTTTTCAAATTCTGTTTCAGGTGTATTAGCCCATACAGGATATTCAAGGTCGTAACTGGAAACCTGATAATCGTCGTACCAGGGGCTTTTTGTTTCTTTCACCGGGAATTTATATTCTCCGCGGGAACTTACCGTGGAAGCTGTTTCACTACCGAATAATACATAGTTTGGATTGGCTGCATGCAAGGTGACATAATCGCGGGGTTTATAATTAAATCCCACCAGATCAACGGCATCTGCCAAACCATTTTTAATGGCATTTTTATTATTGTCGAAACCGGCTGACACGGGACGGGTTGGATCTTCCTCCCTGCAAATGGCAGCCAGAAAACGGGCGACCTCTTTACCTGTTGACATACCCTGTTCACGGATCTCATTTCCTATGCTCCAGTTGATAACCGATGGATGGTTACGGTCCCGTTGCACCATCGCACGTATATCTTTTTCGGCCCACAAGTCAAAATACTGACTGTAGCCATTCTCGTTTTTACCATTTTTCCATTCATCAAAGGCCTCCACCTGAACTAACAGGCCCAAGCTATCGCACAATTGAAGTAATTCCGGAGAAGGTGGATTGTGTGAAGTACGAATGGCATTACATCCCATTTCCTTCATCATCATCAATTGACGTTCGGTGGCACGGTAACTAACGGCTGCTCCCAAGGGTCCTAAATCGTGATGCATACAAACACCCTGAATCTTAACAGCTTGTTCGTTCAGGAAGAATCCTTTATCTTTATCAAAGCGGATAGTTCTGAATCCGAAAGTAGTTTTATATTCATCTTTCAGCACATTACCAACGTACACTTTGGATACGGCTTTATACAAAGTTGGAGTTTCAAGGCTCCACAACAAAGGGTTTTTTACTTTTACTGTTTGATCAAAGCTTAGTTTTTCATCCATTTTTTTCACTGTGGATACAGTACCTACTTTTTTGCCGGCAGTAGTGTAGATTTCAGTCACCAGCTTTACTTGTTCATTGGTTCCGGCAGTAGCATTTACTTTTGTTCGGATATTTACGTCTCCGCTTTTTTTAGATAGCTTTGGAGTGGTAATATAAGTACCCCAATGGGCTACATGCGTTGCCGAAGTTTTCACCAGCCGCACGTTGCGGTAAATTCCGGCACCGGTATACCACCGGGATGATTCGGGTTTATTTTCCAACCTGACAGCCAACACGTTTTCTTTGCCGAATTGAATGTACTTAGTCAGTTCAAATGAAAACGAAGAATAACCATATGGCCATTCGCCGATAAAATTTCCATTCAGGTACACCTTAGCCAGACTCATGGCTCCATCGAATTCTATAAACACACGTTTATCTTTATCTGCCAGGGCAACAGGTAACACTTTTCGATACCAACCCACCCCAAACATAGGCAACGCTCCGGTGCGTCCGGTTCTAAGCATGGCCGATTTTTCGCCATCTTCTATTACTTTTACATATTGAGCATCTATGTTCATATCAAAATTGCCCAGGATGGCCCAATCGTGAGGTACCCGAACTTCGTCCCAACTTGTATCGTTAAACGCGGGTATTTCGGCCTTCGGGATGTCTTTGTTTATAAAGCGCCATCCTGCACTCAGCACCTGTATAGTCCTTTCACTATTTTCCGATTTTAACAAGGAACAAATGCAAAATATCATTAAGACAGTAAATACTCTTTTCATGTTTGTTTTTTTTATGGTATTAGAAGAAAAAACGTAATAATTCTTTATCTGCTACAAATATATCACTTCTTTAAGGAAATTTCTTTCGTTCGGGGTTCATTTACTTCCAAAAACAATTCATTTAGTAAAAAGACACATTTAGTACGATCAATATTAGAAATGAGTTAACTAAATTATCCTTATCAAAATCGTTCTCTTTCAGAAATATATATATCTTTGTCAAAGGTCGGAAAAATGAATGGTGTGATTTAATCTATTTATTTTTTTGTCTTTTTTCTATAAATCGTATACTGAATGTCCTGGTTTTCTAAATAATATATTTTTTTCTACCATTCTTCAAGCTTTGCATTTGACAAAGTATGTATCTATTTTCAAAAAGAAATCACTTAACCAAAATTTCGTCCCAACGATTCAATAACACTGGTTATTCAGGATCAGAGAGGATATAACTGGTTCGGTTACGAGTCGGTTATTCGAATACAACCACTTAAACTACAGGATTAAGAATTACTACCTATACCCTTAGTCGATTCCCGAAGACAATACAAATCATTTTAAATGTCATTAGGAAATATCTATTCAGGTAACCCGATAGAGCTTGACCTTCCTGCTTGAATCCGATTTGGATAAATTGAATCATTCTAAAACAGACAACAAACAATGTTTAAACATACCCTACTAATCCTTACCCTCCTAATTATCGTTTTCGAATCTCAAGCTGCATCTGATCCGATGGAGTTTAGTTTTAAAAACTTTACTTATAACGATAAACTCCCATCCAACTCCGTGAAACGTATTTATCACGACCGGGAGGGCTATTTATGGTTTGGGACCAAGGATGGGTTGTGCCGTTTTGATGGGTATGATATTAAAGTTTTCAGGTCAAGTGCCCTGACACCAAACAGACTTACCAACAACGAAATCAAATGCATTGCCGAGGACAAGGATGGTCGTCTATGGATAGGTACATCCGAAGGAATAAATATCATTGACAAAAAGAATTACTCCATAAAACCCTTAAATAACAAATACGTCATTAAGGAAAGTATCAATTCTATTCTAACCGATTCCAAAGGTTATGTATGGATAGGCACATCCACCCATGGAGTATTGAAAATGGATACCAGAACAGGTAAATATGAGCGTTTTTCTACGGATAAGAATTCGGCAATCAGATTAAGAGGCAATCAGATAACAAATATTTACGAAGACCAATCTGGCAGAATATGGATTTCATTGTGGAAAAAAGGTTTAAGTTATATAGATCCAAGTCGTAAACACATTGTATTCACGAGCAAAATAGGTAAAAACGATAATCCTTTTCGTATTTATCAGGATAAAGAAGGATTGTTTTGGATTTGCACCTGGGGAGATGGGATTTTCAACATGTCAATAAATGCAAATTCAGAAATTGACTTGCACCCCATGGTTCTGTCTAAAAACTCGGATAAAAAAGTAGATAATATTGCATACAGTATCACTCAGGATGATAAAAACGGGTATATATGGGTGGTGACTTTTAGCGGGCTAAATCTAATTAAAAAAGAAGCAGATGGATCGTTCAGGGTTCTGGAAGCCAATACGTTTTTTAATGCTGCTGCCAGTAACTTATTTCATGAAATCATCAAAGACAGGCGTGGAAACCTTTGGATAGGATCCGATGGAGAGGGTCTATACAACCTGGATTTCAACAAACTTTCTATTCAGAATTACCCCTTGAGTGGGATTAAAAATTCATTGAATATTCAACCCTGCGTCACCAATTTCATTGAAATGCTAAACGGGGAGGTGTATATTGCAATTAACAGGATAGGTCTATTTAATTTTAATCCGAAGACAGGAGAAGTAAAAAGGGCGGCTGACAAAACAATAAGGAGCATTAAAAGCATCAGTGCGGGCATAAGCATCTCCTACTCAAATGAAGTCTGGGTGGCAAATGAAGGTGAAGACAGGATACATATTTTAAAAAAGAATGCCGAAAATAATCTGGTACAAATTCAGCAATTTTCACTCAGCAAATCCTCCCGGCCAAAAGAAATCAACATCACAGGCTTTTTCGAAGATTCAAAAAAGAATGTATGGATAGGCACAAACAGTGGGCTCTATCTGAAACCGTTTAAATCGGCCGTAAAACTTATTTCCTCTAAAATTCGGTATATCAGCACTATGAGCGAAGATATAAATAAGAGAATATGGATAGGGACCGAAAAAGATGGTGTTTTTGTGTGCAAACCAGAGACTTCCGGGAGAAAGAGTTCTTACACCTTCTTAAAAGTCAACTTAAATAATAATAAATACCAGAGTAATAGTGTACAGAGTATCTGTTGCAAAAAAAACGGCGATGTATACATAGGCACCAAGGAAGGTTGTCTCTACTTTTTTGATCAAAAAACACATATAGCGAAGGACATCAGCGCTTTATATGGCATCACGGATGTTGAGATTATGGATATTATTGAAGATAATTATGGTATGTTGTGGATTTCTACCATAAAAAAGATTATCAGATACAATCCAAAAACACATGCAGCTACCTACTTCTCCACATCCGATGGTATGCTTGTGAGTTCCTTCTACAAAAATGCCCGCATTAAATTAAAATCTGGTCTTATTTTATTTGGGGGAAATAAGGGTATATGTGCTTTTGATCCAGATGCACTGACATCATTACCCACTCCGGCTAAACAGCAAGTGGCTATTTCCGACATACAGATTCAGAATAAATCCATATTCGACGATGATTTGAACTCCCATTTCAACGCTAAAAAGAACCGTATTACATCCAAATTTTCAGAAAACAATCTGAGTATAGAATTTTCGGCCCTGGATTATTCCTCAGCAAGTAAAATACAATACGCATATATGCTTTCAGGGATTGATAACGGCTGGAATTATATTGGCAACAACCGTCGGTTTGTGAACTATGCAAACTTACCTGCCGGGAAATATAAGTTTATGGTGAAAGCCAGTGACGAAAACGGATTGTGGAGCGATCAAATCACCTCGTTGGAAGTGGTCATTCTGCACCCACCCTACAGAACCTGGTGGGCTTATCTGATTTATTTATCCATCCTGGGTGCAGTTGTATATTTCTTTACCCGTGCCACTGCCAATCGCATACGACTAAGAACAGAACTACGAATTTCAAAAATTGATCAGGAAAAAACAGAAGAACTGACGCAAACCAAGCTTCGGTATTTTACCAACATTTCGCATGAGTTATTGACGCCTCTTACCATCATTTCCTGTTTGATTGAAGATTTCAACTACAATTTCCCCAACAAGTTCAAACAATACAGTATAATGAAGTCGAATGTGACAAGGCTAAAAAGATTGCTGCAGCAAATTTTGGATTTCAAAAAAGTGGAAAGTGGTAAAATGAAATTGCATGTCACTGAAAAAGACCTGATTTTATTTATCAACGATATTTGTTGGAATAACTTTGAACCATTGGTTAAGGAAAAAAACATTCAATTTTCGATTACTTCACCCGACAAAATAATGGCTTGGTTCGACGATGACAAACTGGACAAAGTGCTGTTCAACATTCTGTCCAATGCATTCAAGTACACCCCCGTAAATGGTACTATAAACCTGACTGTACAACCCATATCAAAAAACGAAACAGAATATGTAAAAATATTCATCAGCGATACCGGCTCAGGTATTTCGGCTGAAATGCTACCCTTTATATTCGACCGGTTCTTTGGAAACGAGATGAGCAAGGATTCGAATGGTATCGGTTTATCGCTGACCAAAGAATTAGTGGAGATACAAAAAGGAACTATTATGGCGGAAAGCCAGATAAATGTGGGCACAACTTTTACGGTTGAAATTCCCATCGATTCTAAAATATTCGAATCAGACGATTCCAAGAATGGAAATACAGAAAACAACTTATCCCCATCAAAAAGGATGGAAGATGGGCAAATTTCATCCCTGATACAACATCCCATTGCCAAAAACAATGATATTTTAGTACTAATAGTGGAGGACAATGTTGATTTACTGATGATTCTGGCTAATTCTCTGTCTCGCTTTTACAAAGTATTAAAAGCCAAAAATGGTTTAGAGGCTTTGACGGTGATGAAAGAAAATGAGGTAAACCTGTTGATCAGCGATGTAATGATGCCTGAAATGGATGGCATAACGCTTTGTAAAACTATCAAAGGGAATATAGAGTTTTCACACACTCCCGTATTATTGCTGACTGCCAAAAATCAAATAGCCGATAGAATAGACTGTTACAATGCAGGGGCAGATGCCTATATTTCAAAACCTTTCGAGATGGAAGTATTGGAAGCACGAGTCAACAGTCTGATTATGAACAGGCAGAAAAAGAACAAAGAGTACCAGTCGTCACTGACCATCAATCCCAAAAATTACGAGAACGATTCGATCGATGATCTTTTTTTACGGGAAGCTATCAGAATCGTTGAAGAAAATCTGGCTAATTTCGATTTCACGCACGATCAGCTGATTGAAGCCATGAAGACTTCCAAATCAACACTTTACAGAAAAATAAAATCACTCACCGGATTGTCACCCAGCGAATTCGTGCGTAACATCCGCCTGAAGCATGCTTGTTTGATGTTGAAAAACGATACAGGGAATATTTCCGACATCGCCTACGCCGTAGGTTTCAATGACCCTAAATATTTTAGCACCTGCTTTAAATCGGAGTTTGGGATTTCGCCACGTGATTATATGAAAGATCAAAATTCAGTTTCATAAAAAAAAATGAATTCTTTGCTATCTTTAAAAGTTGATTTGATATTCAGCACTCTACATAAATCAGCCCATTTTCCACCCTTCAATTATCCTCATAAAGCACTTTTCTGGTGCAATTTTTTCCGGAATCGTGTTGCAAAGCATGTTTTTATATATGTAAATTGATAAAATAAGTGTTTTCTTTACACTGAATTTAGAACGATGTTTGATCTTCATTTAATTACAGCCAAATCAATAAACATCAACTTATAAAGTGCTCATTTTGTTCCGATTACAAATACAATTAATTGAAAAACATTAAAGAAACTAAACCGGACAACATTTTGCAAACAAGCTCAAGCTTTGAAATGTTAGTTACTAAATTCTTTTGCAACATAACAATCTTTTTCAGCAAATAAAAAAAAACTTTCCTGTTGGTTGGGAATTGCAAATTTTACTGATTTTGTTTTACAGAAAAAACAACTATTTGACTATCGGTTATCAATTTATAGTTAAAAGCAACAGCTGCAAAAGATGATACTTTTTATGATTTAACAAATCTGTAGAAAAAACTAAAACCTTCTTTTTCTATTCTCGTTTTTAAAGCTTTGCAGCGAAGAAAAAGACTATCAATTGATGAATTAATATCACAACAGATTGCCATGACAAAACACTACATACTATTTTTCTCCCTTTTTTTGATAGTTTCTAATGCTCAGGCTAAATCTAATCCGGCAGAGTTCAGATTTGAAAGATTCGGCTATAACGAGAAACTCCCATCAAACTCCGTAGTTCGCATCTTTCACGATAAAGAAGGTTTTATGTGGTTTGGGACTAAAGATGGCTTATGCCGTTTCGATGGCTATGATATGAAGACATTCAGATCGAGTGCTTCCACTCCGGGCAAACTGACAAACAACGAAATACAGTGTATCACCGAAGACAATGACCAGCAATTATGGGTTGGAACTTTTGAAGGCATAAACATTATAGACAAAAAAAGCTACTCAATAAGGGCCTTAGACAATATATATGTAAAAAGCGAAAGAATAAATTCTATTCTGACCGATTCGAAAGGCTATGTTTGGATTGGAACCTCCAACTATGGAGCACTTCGAATGGATCCCCGGACCGGAAGTTACAAGCGTTTTTCGAGTGACAAAAATTCACCTTTAAAACTTAGAGGAAATAATGTGACCAACATTTACGAAGATCATTCTGGCCGCATTTGGATTTCTTTGTGGAAAAATGGCTTGTGTAACGTGGATAAAAGTCTCAATCACATCACTTACATACCTAAAATTGGCAACAACAATAATCCTTTCCGAATATATCAGGAAAGAAATGGTTTATTTTGGATATGCACCTGGGGTGATGGAATTTTCAACATGACTGCGAACTCCAATAAAGAAATTAATTTACACCCCCTGGTTGTGTCCAAAGATTCGGAGAAAAAAGTGGATAATATTGTATATAGTATCGCTCAGGATGATAAAAACGGATATATATGGGTAGTCACTTTTAGTGGACTGAATTTAATAAAGAAAGAAACGAATGGTTCCTATAAAGTAACTGAGACAAAATCTTTTTTTGATGCTTCTGCCAGTAACGTCTTTCATGAGATCACCAAAGATCGCCGGGGGAATCTTTGGCTGGGATCAGATGGAGAAGGTTTGTTCAACCTGGATTTCAATAAATTATCTGTTCAAAACATCTCATTGAGTGGAATAAAAAACACATTAAACATTCAACCTTGCGTCACTAATTTTTGCAAAATGATTACGGGTGAATTATACATTGTAATCAACAGAATTGGGCTTTTTCGTTTTAATCCAAAAACAGGAGAAGCTAAAAGGCCAACAGACACAATTGTCAGGGGGTTAAAGAGCATTCATGCTACTATAAACATTTCCAGCACCAATGAAATGTGGGTAGCTGATGAAGGTGAAGACATGATTCATGTCTTAAAAAACAATGCCGAAAACAATCTTGTGGAAGTGAATCATTTTTCGCTTGGCAATTCCAAAGCATTCAAAGAAATTAGTATAACCACCTTTTTTGAAGATTCGAAAAAAAATATTTGGATAGGTACAAGTAGGGGACTTTATATGAAAGCTCCTAAATTGGCGGTGCGATTAATTTCGTCAAAGATTAGTAATGTAAACACAATAGGAGAAGATACCAATAATAAGATTTGGGTAGGGACTGAAAAAGCGGGTCTATTTGTATGCAAACCGGAAATACATGGTAAAAAGAGTTCTTATACATTTTCTCAAATCAGGTTAAAAATAAATAGTTACCAAAGTAATAGTGTGCAAAGTATTTGTTGCAGTAAAAATGGAGAAGTATATATCGGCACCAAGGAAGGTTGCCTTTACTTATACAATCAAAAAACACATACGGCAAATGATATCAGTGGATTGTATAGTATTACCGATGTAGGTATCATGGATATACTTGAAGATAATGAAGGTATGTTATGGATTTCAACCATAAAAAAGATCATCAGATATAACCCTCGGACTCATGCTGCAACCTACTATTCTAGCGCTGATGGTATGCTGGTAAGTTCATTTTTCAAAGATGCGTGTGTAAAATTAAATTCGGGCCAGATTCTTTTTGGAGGGAACATGGGGATCAGCGCTTTTAATCCCGGGGCTCAAAAAAACTCTCCCAAACCGTTAAAACAGCATGTAATTATAACCGATATACTGATTCAAAATAAATCCATATTTGAGGATGAAATGAACACACATTTCAATTATGAGAAAAACCGGGTAAGAACCAAATACTACGAAAATAATATTAGCATCGAATTTTCGGCTCTCGACTTTTCGGCTGCCAGTAAAATACAATACGCTTACAAGCTTTCGGGAATTGATAAGAACTGGTATTATTTAGGCAATAACCGACGGTTTGTAAATTATGCCAACCTGCCGGAAGGAGATTATACCTTTTTGGTAAAAGCGAGTGATGAAAACGGAGTGTGGAGTGATCAAATCACGACACTGAAGGTTGTAGTCTTACCACCACCATACAGAACCTGGTGGGCATATTTGTTGTATCTGATCGTTTTAGGAACTATAGTCACAGTCTTTGTCAGGACACTGGCTCACCGTATTCAGTTGAGAAATGAATTAAAAATATCTCAAATTGAGAAGAATAAATCGGAAGAATTAGCGCAAATAAAACTACGATATTTCACCAACATTTCGCATGAGCTGCTAACACCACTGACCATCATCATGTTGCTTATTGAGAATTTGCAGAAGAAAAACAGTGCAGACTCCACGCAATTTGAAATGATGAAAGCAAATGTGATTCGGTTGAAAAGACTGATACAACAGATATTGGTTTTCCGCAAAACTGAAAGTGGAAATATGAAACTTAAAATTCACCAAAATGATATAGTCGCTTTTGTCAATAACATTTGCCAATCGAATTTTCAACCGCTGATAAATGAAAAAGAAATTACCTTCTCTGTTAAAACAGAGCACGAAAGCTATATGGCCTATTTTGATCCGGACAAACTGGATAAGATACTGTATAACCTGCTTTCGAATGCATTTAAACACACACACAATGGAGGCTCTATCACGGTACAAATGAGTTTTATCCCCCGAAATGAGGAGATGATTATGAGACTCTCCGTTTCCGATTCGGGTGAAGGTATTTCCGAAGAAGATTTACCTCATATATTTAAACGTTTCTATATCAGCAAATCGTCCGACCAGAGCAAAAGTCACGGCATAGGATTAGCACTCACCAGTGATCTGCTACAAATCCATAAGGGAAGTATTGAAGTTAAAAGCGAGTTGGGAGAAGGCACTATCTTTACCATCGAAATTCCGGTTTCAGTAGGTGCTTACACCAAAGAAGAGCTTACAGAAGAAGAGGAAGTTCAGCCAATAGAACTGGCCGAAAAGTCAGATATAACGGATATAATTGTTTCAGAAGTCATACCCGAAAATGAAATTGATATAGAGATTCAAAAGAACTTTACTATTCTGGTTGTAGAGGATAATAAAGAGTTAAAAAATCTGATCGTTGAGAACTTTGCCAACAGATATCAGGTATTATCTGCTGAAAATGGTTTCCAGGCATTGGATATTATCCAAAAAAACGAAATTGATCTGGTTATAAGCGATGTCATGATGCCTGAAATGGACGGACTCACTTTATGCAAAATCATTAAAAATGATATTGAGACCAGTCAAATCAACGTTTTAATGCTCACAGCAAAGAATACCACCGAGGACCGTATAGAATGTTACAATGCCGGTGCAGATTCCTTTATATCAAAACCCTTTGAATTAGCGGTACTTGAAGCCCGCACAAAAAATCTGATAAGTAAAAGGAAACAAAAAGTGGAGAATTTCCGGAAAAATCAGGAAATCAATATTTCGTCGATGGAATATGGTTCGATAGATGAACAATTTTTAAAACAGGCAGTCAAAAAAGTGGAGGAAAAATTATCGGACGAAACCTTTGATTTTGATCAGTTTGCTTTAGATATGGCAACATCCAAGTCAACACTTCACAGGAAACTCAAATCTTTAACAGGGCTTTCGCCCGTTGAATTCATTCGAAATATTCGATTAAAACATGCTATTCAGATGCTGACTACCAACATGGGAAATATTTCGGAAATTGCATTTGCTGTCGGATTTAATGATCCAAAATATTTTAGTCGGTGCTTTAAAATAGAGTTTGGACTTACCCCCAGGGAATTTCAGGATTCTAAGAAATCGTAGGAAACAGAACGTAGGAATTAAAAAGTCGCCTGAATTTATTTTAGTGCGACTTTTTTGTTTTAAATCCTATCTCCCAATATGACCAAATTTCCTCCCAGTAATAGCGGCAGTTACAGTAAATTTACAACATCAAATTCAACCTGAATTATTCGACAAATTTTAATAAAACGACTTTTAAAAAAAAATCTTGACAAAAAACAGTTTAAATGAAAAATTACATTTCAAACTTTCGATTTTCTTGTGTTCTACTGGTTTTTACGGCCACTTTAAATTCGGGCACGGCACAAACCATAACAGACACTAAAGAAGAGGTTATTACTATTCTCAGGAAAGCAAATGATTACTGGCAAAAAAACAATTCGACCAATGTAAGCTCTTTTTGGGACAAAGCAGCGTACCACACAGGAAACATGGAGGCATACAGCGTTACGGGAACAGAAGCTTACAGAAGCTATTCGGAGAATTGGGCAACATACAACAAATGGATAGGTGCAACCGGAACCAATAAGTCCAGATGGAAATACAGTTATGGTGAAGGTGGCGATTATGTACTTTTTGGAGATAATCAAATTTGCTTTCAAACCTATATCGATTTATACAATCTCGCTCCCGATCCGCAAAAGATAGCACGTGCAACCGAAGTCATGAGCTATCAGGTAGCAACTACCAAAAAAGATTACTGGTGGTGGGCCGATGGCCTTTATATGGTGATGCCTGTTATGACCAAAATGTACAAACTGACAGGTAATCAATTGTATCTGGACAAATTATATGAATATTTCAATTATGCCGACAGCATTATGTACGATAAGGCCGAATTCTTTTATTACAGGGATGGTGGTTATGTATACCCTGCACACACTACGCTTTCGGGGAAAAAAGATTTTTGGGCCAGAGGTGATGGTTGGGTTTTTGCCGGATTGGCAAAAGTATTGAAAGACCTGCCTTTGACCGATGCCCACAGACCATTATACGAAGAAAGATACATAAACATGGCCAAAGCGCTTATACAGATACAACAACCCGAAGGTTACTGGACACGAAGCCTAATGGATGCCGCGCAAGCTCCGGGCAGGGAAACAAGTGGTACTGCATTTTTTACCTATGGCCTGCTTTGGGGTATTAACAACGGATATTTAGATAAGGAGACCTATTTACCTGCTGCTGCGAAAGGTTGGACCTATCTTTCAACCATAGCTTTACAGAGCAACGGAAGTGTTGGATATGTACAGCCAATTGGTTCGGCAGCGGTACCTGGGCAAATCATTACGGCTGCCAATACGGCCAATTTCGGTGTGGGTGCATTTCTGCTGGCAGCTTCAGAATTAACCAGGTTTGAGGGCTTACCAACGGGGATCAATGAGGTTCAGCTGGAAGCACAGAGCTTCAGAGTCTATCCAAATCCGGCAACGGATGTTTTAACGTTGGAAAGTAAACTCAACCTGTCCAATAACATTCATTTATATGATGCCGAAGGCATTTTAATTAAAAAGATATCGGGTAAGGGAACCAAAACAGCGATAGATATCAGCTCTTTTACTCCCGGCATTTATTTATTAAAGGTAAACCAGGAGTCAGTGAAATTTGTAAAAAAATAATATTCTATTTTTTCAGTATTTCAATCAAAAAAAAAGCATCTGAAAAATTCAGATGCTTTTTATATTTCTAATATTATCCTATAATTTCTTATTGAAAATATTCATTCCAATTAGAAAGAAGGAATAATCTATTCAAAACTAACTACTTTCTGATCACCATTAATGAAGGGAACTGTTACCTTGTTTTCCTTATCCGAATAGTTGATCTTTTTTGTAGGTACGAGTTCATCATTAGTCCATTTTTCACCGGCTTTTTTCCAGAGCATCAGTGTAATGTAAATATTCTGCCCTTTTTTCCCGGGTTTAAATTCATCATGAACATTTAAGACAGCACTTTCGTTGCTCTGTGGATTCAGTCCTTTGGTGTGAACAGTTTCCATGGTATCCCATCCACTCAAATTAATCATGGCTAATTGATAAACTCCATTGCTCATAATCCGAACCTGGTGCCCTTTTACTTTTCGAAACTCTTCGTTAATAAGCCCGTCCAGTTGAGGCAACGCATAATGTCCCAGGCGGAATTCGGCAGACTCGGTACTCCTGTTTTTATCTACCCGAAGAATACCATTGGGTAATGGAATATCGGCCAATTGCAACTGTATGTTTTTATTGGTTTCAAGTACTGCATCACGATAATAAATTCCATCATCGAATTTTTTGAAAGTAAAAAGCCGCAGTGCTTCCCATTTATTCTCTTTGTTTTTTACCACATAATTCATGGCAACTTCTCCCTTTTCGCCATCGGCCTGCCAGGGGAAAGCCGAGTTGTACGACAAACGGTTATAGTTCTCGGTACTGCGGAATTTTTGCCAGTCGCCCGCAACAGTTGCATTACACCAGGCACGTATTTCGGATGCACCTATATTTGGATAGTCGGTAATAAGGATATTCGTTCCTTTCGAAAATTTATTATAAACTTTTCCCTTTTCGAGTTCTGTTTCCCAGGCACCTTCATTTTCAGTAGCCGTCCAGAAAGGATTGTTTTCGGGAACCAACAAGCCCAGAAAAACCTTACCACCCCAATAAACACTTCCACGACAACTATACATTTGAACAGCAGGTTCGAAAGGTCCGAAGAAGCCGAGAGTTGGAACTCCATCTTTCATAAAATCGGGGTGTTCAAAAAACTCCAGCAAGGTACTTGATGCAATCCGTCGCATCCATCCGTAATTAGTTTTTGGATCGTTCTCGAATCCCATCAACGGGAAAGGAGTTACAGCGGCATAACGGTACGAAATGCTACGGCCCCACATAATCATTTTTCCATCCCGACTGAAAAGATAGGGATAATTACCCTTCAAATGGCTGAAATATTCCATAAACTTTTTAGCCTGTTCGGGGTAGTATTTGTTACCGTAATATTCGGCCCATATCACACCGTACATCTGAAAAGCCCACATGCTGTAATAATCGTAAGCTGGAGCATCATTATACCAACCTTCGCCACGATAATGGTTGAGGGTTTTATCCAGGTATTCCACCAGTAATTTTTCATTAACCGGGTAACCCTGATCTTTGAAAAAGCTTAACACGAAAACGTTGAAAAATTTCCAGTTCGAATCAACAGTTGGTCCATCGCCGTAACTGATCATAACAGCTGCCAGCGAATCTTTTTGACCTTGCGATAGCGGTTTCCAAAGTACATCGGGAATAGCAGTCATGGAAATAGCCAATGCCCCGAATTCTACCAGATTTTGACTAGGGCCACCATCTTTGGCACGAGGCTTAATAAAGGATGGACTGTTGGGGTTAAATAAGTTGCAGATTTGATGACGGTAATAATCTGCCACCTTGATGTTGTTAAAAACCAGTTCCGGATTTTCTTTCAGCAAAGGAGCTGCCACAAATAAAGTACGGCACAATCCTTCGAGTTTTTCGGTAGGAATTTGCCCATCATTCCGTGGGTAACTTTTGCCCTCTTGTTTGGGAAATTTCATAGGATCATCCATAGTATGGATATAACTAAAAGCTCCCTGCAACATGTAGAGTGCGGCATCTTTCCAATGCTTACGGGTCATTCCGGTTTTCGGACTAAGTTTGTAATCGGGCTGAACGAGTTGAAATACCTGGCTTTTTTTCTGAATGGTATCAACAGTCAGACTATTTATATCTGCCGCTTTAAGCTGCAGTTGCCAACAAAGGAAAAAGGATATACACAAAACACTTTTAAATAGGATTCTCATATTTTATACTTTTTATTTTTTTCAAATCATTTTAAATTGTCCGCATTGCAGTAGAAAGACATTCGGAAGATTCAGACAGAACAGCCGGGAAAGTCGATAATGGCAAATTGGAGTGAATCAGGGCTTATAGATTCGTAAAGATACAAAAAAAAAGAGCCGGTAACTAATCACCAACTCTTTCAATCCTGAATAACTAACCTGTTTCTTAAATTTCTGAACTAATTTTTAATTACTATTTTTTTGATAATCTCATTCGATCCTGCAGTGATTTTCAAAATATAAAGGCCGTTGGCATAACCGGAAACAGAAATTCTTTTATCCGGAGTTAACGATTTGTATAGCATTCTGCCTTCGCTGTCGATTATCTCTACTTTACTAACAGATTCCATGCTATTGATAGTTATGCTATTCGTAGCCGGATTCGGGAAAACACTTACTAAATCAGTTACAGAGGAAAGCCCGGTAGATAAATTATTTTTGACCAGCCGAAATCCTACGAAATTATAACTTTCATCGGGCGAAATGCTTTCGCGGTTAGTGAGGTGAAGATCGGCAGAACCAATGGATCTGTAACCTCCGCGTATAACTTTGGATGTTCCATCCTGAGGACCTTTGGGGTCCAGATCTCCCGATTTGCCAAATTCATCATAACGGCCAAACCAGTCGGAACACCATTGATATACATTTCCACTCATATCGAAGATCCCAAGGCTGTTGGCCGTTTTGGAACCTACAGCTTTGTTTGTATTACCGGAATTATCATAAAACCAGGCCACCGTCGATGCTGTATTGCTACCACTGAAAGTATAGCCCAACGAGCTTGGTCCTCCTTTGGCGGCATACTCCCACTCTGCTTCAGTTGGGAGCCGACCGCCATACCATTTACAAAATTCGGAAGCACCATACCAGCTAACCTTAATTGCCGGAAATGACCCGTAACCTGTTGCAGCTACCCAGACTCCGTTGCTGGCAACAATTCCCCAGGTATCGCTCGTAAATAAGGATTTTCCTGTAAACTCGCCATCCTTTACCGTTTGACTGTCATACTCATTGAGGAACTGAGCAAACTGGGCGTTTGTAATTACATTCTTACTCATAAAGAACGGGCTGATATTGACTGTTCTGATTACAGATTCCCGGGCGTATAAACTGTTGCCCATGGTGAAACTACCTGTTTTCACTTCTATCATATCTTCATTTGCAACCTGAGCTTTTAATCCGGGAATGAAAAGCAACAGACTGATAATAAGTATATTTTTAATGATTATATTTTTATTCATGGTATAAATTGTTATTCATATTTGATAGTAATAATAGTCACACTATTAATCGATTTGATCCTTGCTAACTAACTTAGAGGAAAATATATTCCTGATTTCTCATTAATTCCTTTAGTTGGAAATTTGTTGTTCTCAAATTATTTCGGATATCCAAACAGTTGAATGGCTGTTATTCCAACATTTTGTTCTCCGTAAGTTGAGTTAACCTTTAAACGAATGTATTTGGCATCCGTTTCAGGAAAATCGACTGATTGTAAATCGGTTGTATTTCCCAGTGTCGTTGTCTTTACGGTTGTAAATGTGGTTCCGTCATTGGATGTCTGAATTACTATCTCTTTTGGACCAACAGCTTCAGCCGATTTAATGGTCATTTTATTGCAGGCATTTAAACTCCACAGGCGGATAGTCAAATTTTGCGGAACAGCAGCGGTTGGCAATGTCAGTGATTCATAATAAGTACTATCGTTTTCATCTATAGCTGCCATGGGGAAATGTTCGGGTGATTGATTATCAGCAGTTATATGTTTTCCTCTGGCAATGTTACGATATCCTCCGGGAAATTGAATGGTATCGGCTACTAGCAGATTATTTTCAATGCGCACATACTTACATTCATTTGCCGGCAACGAAATAACTTGTGACTGATAGCTTCCAGCATTCCAAATTGACACATTGGCTGTAACATCAGTCGGGTTTTCATTTTTTACATAAACCGTATAGGGACTATCGCCCTGTACGGCCAGAAGTGGCAATGATCCAGGTTTTACGTAAACGTACAATTCTACGGGTGAGGACGCATTTGCCATGGTATTAAAAGTGGCAGTTCCGGTAGTATCCACTACAGTTGTAACCCTATCGAAGACCGGCGCACCCAAGAAATATGATAAACTAACATTCGTAGAAGCTGCAGAGCGGAAGTTAGACATCAACAAATACCGGCGACCATCAGGATCTTCGGCAGCTGTAGCTTTCCAACCACTTGCTACCACCGGATATTTTGCTCTTGCAGCCAATGTTTGTGTAGTCAGGGCATTTACTTTGGGATAAACGATAGCAGAACGGGAATATACCACTGCACCCGATGCAAAGTTTTTGGGAGTAGTGGTATATGAGCCGTATAATTTGGAAACATACACCGATGTACTCAATTCTTTTTCACCAAAAGCTATCCCACTTCCACCATTGACAACCATTCCAATTATATTATCCACATTCACCCAATTACCGGCTATGTTGCTTACAGCATCCCCGTTGGACTTAACGCTTCCCGACTGTGAATAAAGAGTGCGTGAAAGTCTTGTCATAATATCCGTGGTGATACCCATCAACAAACCTCCGTCTTTGGTGGCTGTACCTGCTACATTGCTTACCATATCTTCGTGATAAATAACGGCATTACCCGGAGTGGAGTAAAATGTCAGATATTTTGTCATACTTCCTCCGGTAACACTCAATTTACCGGTAGTGGAGAAGCTTTTTGGGTACAAAGCGAAAGTATTACTGAGTAATGATGCATTGCGGGTGTATCCGCTTACGTCCACATATCCGGTGAAGTTTCCGGCATTGGCAGCTTTAAAAGGAAATACAATATTACTATTGTCGACCAAATTAGGTGAAACCATGCCCATGTACGATTTATAGCTGCTACCATCGGCCGATTGAAACCAGGAGAAAGTTACATATCTGTCGTCATTATTACTGCGAACTATGCCACTATAAGGCAACAGTTTGGTAGTTTCATGTTTCTTGCTGAAATCGGCCCAATTGGTAGCAACCATGCCGCTTGTCGGGTAAAAGTCGTGATACAAATGTGCAAAAACCAACCGGCGTGCTGTAACAGCCATTCGACGCTCACCCACATCAGGATTAAGCAAAAAAGAGCCATCGGCAGTTGTTGCCTGACGCATCCGGGCATATTGCAAAATAATACTTTCGAGCATTAAAGCATCCGGATCACGATAAATACATGCCATGGCTGAATAGGTTGAAAGCTCATCGAAAATGTACATCGACCAGTCGTTTCCGTTTGGCATGGCTTCTATGCCATCGGCCATAATCAGTTCCTTCAACATACTATTCCAAACGTTCAATACATTATGTTTTAATGCATCAGGAATAGGGAATGCCGGACTTGTTTGATTTTGAACGGCTTTGTATGCCAGCAATGATTCAGACATTTCCTGAATCGGTATATTCAAATAGGATGTATGGAAAAAGTTATGGTTTTCGAGCGCATAATCGGGGAAAAGATTCGCCCCGATATGCCAGTCGGCAACTGACTTTCCATCTACCAGATCTTTTCGTTTTAAATCGGCAGCCACACTGTAAGTATTCATGGCAAATTGTTTGCAACGATAGGTCCATGCCTCCGCATTTTTTTCTTCGGGATACATGGCCGATGCTATGGCTAAGATATTGGTATCCCAACCATTTTCTTCGGCCTTGGTATCAGAATTAACGGCAGTAGGTATGGTACGCGATAAATTATAGTTTGCTTCGGCCATGACCATTTTTTTAACAGCAGCTTTGTCTGTTTCGGTCAGTTCTGCCGACATCAACCACGATGCGTAAGCGGTGGAAGTACACCACATGGACGATTCCCAGACTATGCCCCATTTAATACCATCCGTGCAATTAACTGTACCTGTTTTGTGCGTACTGTACGAATAGCGAATGGCAGCCAGCGCATGTTGTTTCACCGTTTCGAAAGTCATACCATTTGGCAAAGATTTATCCTGAGCATATTTATAAATAAAGGCATAAATCAAGGCATAATCGGCATTCGTCCGGGCGCCATGTTCCACGCTTTGTCCGTTACCAAAATAACCGCCGGCTTTATATTGACCTTCGGCATAAATCAGGTGTTTGGCCAGCATTTCACGAATAGTAGATTTCACGTCTGTTTCAGTCATTTGATCGGCAGTAATTACAGCTTCCGACCCGATTACCTCACCAATTTCATACAACTCCCAGTTGTCGATAAAGCCGGCAGTTCCATCTTTCTGATAATTATTGAAGAAAGTCAAAGCACCCGTTACCGACTGACCGGTATTGAAATTAAAATCAAGGACCTTCCATTCGCCATTGGTATTCACCACCTGATTAATGTCGGCACTGTTTCCATCGTATTTTGACACTCCCAGCTGGAAGGATCCGCCAATGGTTTTCAGCATCACTTTCATGCGGTATTTTTTATAAGGGCTCAATGCCAGGTTGCAATCAATCGATCCGCTCCCATCAGCAATTTTCCCACAATATTTTCCGCAATAAGTTGAAAGTGAATCGAGCGATTTGGTACCCCAACCACTAAAATTCCCCAAACTATTCAGGAAAGGATCAGTAATTAAATTTACTTTATCGGGATAAAGCGGTGTGAAACATTGTGCATCGCCGGTTATAGAATTTATTTTTACCGATTTAGAAAATGCGGTTCCGCATTTAACCGTTATAGAATCGTTTGTGATGGTTCTACCGGCATCAAAAGTAGCCGTTAGCGAAACACCACATTGTGTTTCGGCAGCCGTAAAGCCGTTTTTGCTTAAAGCAATGCCCAGGGGGGCAACCAGCTTTACGGAATCGGTCAACGCATTGCCGTTGAGAGTAATCGTTCTGGTTTTATTTATATCATCGAAGGTCAGCGAAGTGGGTGAAACAGTGAGTGACTGAGAATTATTTTCCAGTACCGATAAATCGGCAACAGCGCACATGGCAGCAGTTGATGATTTGAAGGAAAGATAATAAATTCCGGAAGCAGCGGGTGTAAATGAGAATGACCCGCTAAGAACAGTTTTCAAAGTGGAAGAACACACAAAAGGCTGAGAGGCTATGGTACCCGTTGTACCATTTTGGTCAGTACATATTCCGGCCGTAATTGTTGCTGCAGTGGCATTGGCACCTAAACTATATCTGAAGGAGAAAGTATAATTTTTGCAAGCCGTCAGCGTTACCGGATAAGTATAATAACTGGATGAATTCCCTGAATCCCAACGCATATACATGATGCGCGAAGTCAGGTTTGCGCTGTTGTACGTAAAACCGGTATATCCACCGGCAACATTGTAATCCAAAAACCGACAGCCTCCGGCAGCATTAGCCAGACTATAACCAAGCGATCCAACCGGTGTGCAAAGCCAGCCTACATCCGTTGGTTTTGAACCTGTGCCTGTTCCCGTGCCAAAACACCAATTTGAAATCAGGTTTGATTGAGCAAAGGAAGCAAAATTGAGGGCACTAAACAGTGTAAGAATGAAAAGTGTTAATAATTTCTTCATAGGATAGGTATAAGGATAATGATTTCTTGATTTAAATATGCAAATATACTCTTCCTGTTTTCATAAAAAGATGAAAATTATGTCATAAAGGTTCATAATAACTTTATGCTTGTAAAAATCATTGCTTTACTGTTCCAAGTGGTTCTTTTATTTGGTAAATTTGCATAAGAAAAAAGAAGAAACCCATATCCCCTAAAAGGGAAACTAAGAGAAAATAAAAATTTGCAGTTACTTCCAATTCGGTTCAACACCTGTTATTTTAAGCTCTCATTTGTGTGTTAGAGTATAAATAAAACAGAGCATTAAATCAGTCAAATTCAAACTTTCTTATCAATACCTGATATACTATGAAAAAAATTTTATACCTTTTTATTGTTCTGCTATTCACTTCAAACAACTTTGCGCAACTGCTTCCTTCCAAAACCGAAGTAATCGGAAAGATGAGGCTGGTAAACGATTACTGGATTTCACAAAATGCAAATCCGGGCAATAATCAGTGGGCCAGAGCAGCTTATTTTACCGGCAATATGGATTTCTATAAGATTTATCCCAAAGACAGCTACAGGCAGTATGCAAGTCTGTGGGCAAACAATAACGGCTGGGGTTTGAGTGGTGGAACTGCTACACGAAATGCCGATAATCAGATAGCCGGTCAGGTGTACATTGATTTGTACAATCTGGACGAAGTCAAACAGTCCTCCAAAATTGAGGCCATCAAAACCAGTATCGATTTTATGGTAAACAGCACCAAATCGGACGATTGGTGGTGGGTAGATGCACTTTACATGGCTATGCCGGTGTTTGCACGTCTGGGAGTTCTGACTAATGACGATGCATATTTCAACAAAATGCATGATATTTTTCAGAACACGAAAGTGACCCGAGGGTTGTACAATACCACCGAAGGGCTCTGGTACAGAGATGAATCCTTCGATCCGCCATATTTCACACCCAACGGTCAGGATTCATACTGGTCGCGTGGTAATGGCTGGGTTATGGGAGCACTGGTGCGTGTACTTCAACTTTTACCGGCCGATAACATTCATCGTCCAGAATATATCGAAACTTTTCAAAAAATGGCACTGTCATTAAAAGAACGTCAGAGAGAGGATGGATGCTGGAATGTAAGTCTCGACGATCCAACTGATTTTGGCGGACCCGAAACCAGCGGTACCGGGTTCTTCACCTATGGATTGGCCTGGGGAATCAATAATCAGTTGCTCGATTCGGCAAGCTATTTTCCGGTTGTCGTTAAAGCATGGAACGGGCTATCGACCATAGCAGTTCAGCCAACCGGATTTTTAGGATACGTGCAGGGAGTTGGCTCCAATCCATCCTCATCGCAGCCGGTTACGGTTGGTTCAACGGCTGATTTTGGCGTGGGAGCTTTTCTTTTAGCCGGCACAGAAGTGGTTAAACTGGCAGATGGAGTCATGCCGGTTCCTTCAGATTTTGCCATGACATCCATCAAAGTAACAGACAAGACACATATAGAAATCTTATTTTCGAAAAAAACAGATCTAACAACAGCCTTACTGGTAAACAATTATACTATAAACAACAACGTTACCGTTTTGGATGTGACAAAAGGAGGCAATGACAGCACAATCATTTTAACAGTAGAGGGTTTAAACTACGGCTTATATCAGGTTCAGATCAATAACATTTTAAGTGACGATGGTTCACCCGTTGAGGCAGGCGAAGCCCTGACCTTTGCTTACACCGGCATTGTTGCAGTAACAGCCAGCGATTACCAGGCAAATACCAGTAACACTCCCGATAAAACTATTGATTTTGATTTTTCAACGCGCTGGTCGTCCGAAGGGAAAGGACAATGGATACAATACGACCTGGGTGAACCGGAACTAGTGAATTCTGTTGATCTGGCATTTTACAGTGGTAATATTCGCAAAAGCTATTTCATCATCCAACTTTCAACCGACGGAACAAATTTTACCGAAGTGCTGAACGATACCTCGAGTGGTACAACGGTGGATTTGGAAAACTATGATTTTGTAAATCAAAACGCCCGATACATACGGATAATTGGGAATGGAAACAGTCAAAGTCTGTGGAACAGTATAACCGAGACAAGAATAAATTGGAGCACTTTAATATCAGGTCTAAATAAAAATCATCAACCACAAACAGATTTCACTTTTTACCCCAACCCATTACAGGGCAATGAACTAACTATAAAAACAGGAACAAATAGCAATGGCTTCAACGTAAATATAACCGATCTGACTGGAAGATCAGTCTTTTCTGTAAATGTACAGGCACTTGAAAATAAAATAACTGTACCCGATTTAAGCTTAAAGAAAGGAGCTTATATACTTACAGTTGAAAATAAATTCTCTTCCAAATCAAAAATGTTATTGGTAGAATAAAAACGAAGATCAGCATTCTAAATAAATAGAATGCTGATCTTTTTTTTTCTAAAAATAGTCGTGCACTATGATTTAAGTTTAAAACCTGAATAATTTAGTTCTTGACCGGTGATATCCGGTATAATCCCGCACCATGCTGATTGATAACCGGAGCAAACTCAGATCCTGAATAGATTCCCAAATCTTTTTTAGCCCACATATCACGGACAGTACATTTACCCGTAAATCCAAGCTTAAGTAAATCAAGCGGTATAACCATTTCACCATTTCCATCAGGATCCGATGCCTGGAATGTAGGATTTTCATTAAAAATCATAAATTCTACGGTTGTACCATCGGGCTGATCGGTAGCTGCCTTGTCGAGACCGGCAAAAGACCTGAACCGGGTATAACCATCGGGTATTTCGAATGATAGGATTGAATTGGCGTGAGTTCCAATGCCATTGGGATAGGTTTTACCCTGAATATTCAACAACCCGCCGGAAATACTTTTGTTTTCAACAATAGTTCCCCATCCGGTTGTTGCTGCTTTCCAGTTCAAATCGGTTAATAAAATGGAATCACCTTTTTCGTTGTAAATTACAGGACTAATCCAGTCGGCATGATCCCAACTGTTACCATCTCCCCCATTGCTAACCACCAGATACAATTCCTTACTACCTGCCGGAAGTTTAAGATCAATCTGCGATCCATAGCCGTCGGTCAGTTTAGAAATCAGACCACTGCGATAAAGAGCTTTCCGGCTTTTTACAAATTCGCTTCCGCTGGTATTAAACAGGGCAACAAATTTGTCTTCGTTTTTAGGATCATCGGCTGTCCAGGCTATCTGATCATCTACCTTAAACCATTGTTTGTTATTTACCGAACGTTTGTGCATATCCAGCACTTCGGTGTTGGTGATAAGTGCTTTTGTAAATTCATCGTTACTGGGCAGGTCGCCGCCAAACATCAATGGAGATTTAAAAATAGTCCACAAAGACATCAAGGTGTATTGTTCATCAGGTGTAAATTTTGTCATACGGTCTTCACCACGCTCACCGCGGATGCTGATACGTCCCAACGGTAACATGTCGGCATCGGGCCAGGTGCCGGGAGCAATATAAGGCGACCAACGGTTACAAACTTCGAACTGATAATGTAGCTGATCCCAGTTATCCCAGAAGTCATCCACCGTTCGCCACATATTGGCGTGATTCTTCACATGTTCATACTTTTCTACCGGTGTTTCTCCGGGCGACATACTCAAAACGATAGGTCGACCCGTTTTATCAATGGCTTTACGGATCAATTCAATTTCACCCTGATGATAAGGGCGGGAAAGATCGTCAATTTTCACAAAATCGATTCCCCAGGAAGCATAAAGTTCGAAAATGGAATTGTAGTATTCCTGAGCTCCCTCTTTGTCGGTCAGTATCGTGTAATTATCCTTCAACCAGGTGCATTGTTGGGCTTCAGAATAGATATCGGCAGCTGTTTTTCCGTGACCATTCTTTATCGGTAATTTTTTATCCACTGCAATTTTAGGGACTCCACGCATGATGTGAATACCGAACTTCAACCCTTTTTTATGAATATAGTCGGCCAGGGGTTTAAATCCTTTCCCGTTGGCAGCCGAAGGGAAACGGTTTACAGCCGGCATATACCGTCCGTACATATCGTAGTCGTATATCTGATCCGTTTGGTTATAACCACCGGCTTTATCATTCTGTATATACCAACGGATATCGACTACTATGTATTCCCAACCAAATTGTTTTAAATGGACGGCCATATAATCGGCATTGGCTTTTACTTCCGATTCAACGACAGTAGGTCCATAACAATCCCAACTATTCCAGCCCATGGGTGGTGTTTGAGCCCACTTATGAAAAGCTTTTGAATTACCGGTCTGAGCAAACAGGCTCAAACTTATTACAACAAAGAGACAAAGTGAAATTGGTTTTTTCATAAATTCGGGAACTTTTAATCAATGCAAATGAGAAAAACTCAAAAATACAATTTTCAGAACAGAAAATGAATAAAAAATTTGATTTAAATCAAATAATAAGGTTCTTTAAAACAAACAGAGGCTATCTCATTTTAATAAGATAGCCTCTGAAAAAATTAAAAAGGGAAAACTTATTTGATTACTTTTCTGGTTATCGTTTTACCTTCACTGATCATGTTCACCAAATATACTCCCGAAGCAAGAGTAGAACTGATTACTTTCTGATTTTTACCTGCTGCAAAAGCGGCTTTTTCTTTTGATATAAGTGTACCTTGTGCACTATATACCGAGAATTCTACGGTTGAAGATTGTGACAGATTGAAATCAGCTACAATTTGATTACCCTGTTTGTAAATGTTCAGATTTTGATCATTTACAACATTATTGACTTTTGTCAGGATAGAAGTAATATTATATAATTCGTAATTGTCAATATAAGCAATTTTACCTGTAGAAGCTCCATCCACATTATTGAATGTAAAGAAGTTTGCCGTTGGAGCTGCTCCGGTGGTGAAAGTAGTGCTAATTTCAGTCCAGACGTCTCCTGTCATTGGTACAGGAATAGTTACATCCGGGTCGGTGCCTTTTGCATAGAATGCAAATGTACCATCAACGGCTTTCACCCAGGCATGAAGTTCATATGTTGAATTTGCTTCCCAGGCTACTGAACTTACGTCCAATGCAGCGCCATCAGGCCAGGTGTTTGTTGTAGCATTGAATTTCACACAAGCAGCTCCACAATAGGCTTCACCAAAAACAACTGATTTTTTACCCCAACCTCCAAAAGCAGAAATATCATTCAGATATGGATTTGGAATCAGATTGGTAAGAGTTGCATGTAAAGGTGTAAAGCAACTAAGATCAGCAGAAGTAGTTACGGTAAGATTCATAACAACAGACCCGGTTGTAGCCGAAATTATTCCGTTGGTAATTACAGTAGCATTATCAAATGTAGCAGTTACAGTTACACCTGCATTTACTTCGGCTGCAGTTAATGTTGTTTTATCAAGAACGATACCTGCAGGAGGTGCCAATACGACATCAGAGGTAACATTACCACCACTGACTACAAATGTCTTTGTCAGGTTGCTTGGGTCAAAGAATAAGTTTTCAGGAGCAAGAATAATGTAAGGAGAACCATCGCTAACATAAGTCAGTCTGAAATTATCCACAGCTACATAGTTTCCGCCATTTGTAACTTCATATCCGATTTCTAATAAATTGTTTGTTACTGTAACCGTAACAGAATAATCGTTGGTTGCAATTACTTCAACTTTTTGATCATTGGCAAATAGAAAAGCCCCACCGGTTGTGTTTGGATTATTTAAAGCACCAGCCGTTAATTTGTAAACCCCATTCGGAAGATCAACGATTTTTTGAGATAATTTCAAACCTGTCCAGTTACCGGAAGATTTCCATTTTTCTACATAATAGGTTCCTTCTTTGAAAGCAAACGAAGTATTATTTTGTGGACCAAAACCTCCTACGTTTGTCCAGCCAACAGTACTATTGGTTTCAAAACTTGGATTAGTTATCACCGATGTAATTGTATATGGAAGCGTGGTCCATGTACTAACTCTGCTGTAAATTACAATTGCACTGTATACATTGGCAATGGCTTGTTTTAAGGCAGATTCCTGTAGAATTACCTGAGAAGCTGTAGCACTTGAATTATCATAAATAACCTGAGACGCAGCTATTGCAGCATTTAAGTCAGCATAAACAGTTGAAGTTCCAACTGCCTGTTGAGCGCTGTACATTACGGCTGCTGAATCTTTCAGATTTAGAAGTTCGGTTTTATCAACAGCGTGTACAAAGATTTTTACATAATCGAAAAATATTCTTCCTACTGCTGCCGAACCGGAATTCGGTGCAGTTATACCTACCTGTATTTTACCGGCTGTTTCATTGACAACGGTAAAAGTGAGGCTTTCGGTAACCCATGCATTCTGGGCAAATGATGTTTTGGCAGACACAACAGAAGTCCCCGAATTAGGCACCCAACCTACCCTGCTATTATCAGCCACATTAGGACCGGAATTATAGGCAGCATATTCAATGGTGTATTTACCAACTGGTAAAGTAACATTTTGAGTATAGGTAATAGTAGCAGCCCAGGCAGCAGAAATACCCAAAGCACCATGACCGGTACCGGTAGCTGCATCAGCACCGGCTAAAGGAATAGGACCCGCAACACCATTCAAGGTTCCTGTATAACCAAATTCAAAAGCAGCAGCAGCTGAATTATCGCCTATAGTCCCAACTGTCCAACCTGATACAACTTTCAGGTTGGCACCTGCATTGGCCACAACCAGGTTGGCTGCCACATCTCCAACCAGGTAGTTACAGCTGTTATCAAAACCTGCATTGGTAAGGTAAGTGGAAGTAACATCCGTTTGAGCCTGTAAGCTTAGCGAACCGGCACATGCGGCCATGCATACCGCAATTAATAAGTAGTTTTTTTTCATGATTTAATTAAATTTTAAGGTAAATATTTAAGTGGTTTTGAAATATAGAATACTATCAATTTTAATAGACATAGTATGTATACTATTCGTTCAACATGGCCTTCATCAGATAAAATTGATTGTACAAAAATATATTCTATCCATCATAAGGAGGGTGAAAAACAAGTCAAAATAGTAGACAACTTGCTGATAAACTTAAAATCAGGCATTTTCGGCATAAAACACAACTCATTTCGAATGAGAAAAGCTTACAAAAACACGCTTATTTGAATACTCCCCTATTCGTTGGTCTTTCAAATCAGATCTAACCCTTTACGAAGCAATTTTAGAGTCTTTCAAATCAATATTAATGCTTATAGAATCCTGTTGGATGCTTTACAAATCAACTTAGATGCATTTATAAACCTTTTTGATGCTTTACAAATCAACTTTGATGCTTTTATAAACCTTTTTGATGCTTTACAAATCAACTTAGATGCTAATAGAATCAATTTTGTAGTCCTTTAAATCAATTTTGTTGCTAATAGAAACATATTTGATGCTTATAGAAGTATTTTTCTTGCTTTGGGAAGTACTTACACAGTATATTGATCGGACTCTTGCGCGTATAAAAACAGAAAAAACCAACTTTGAAAAATCAAAGTTGGTTTTTTTAGTGAAACTTTATTACTATCGTCTTATTTTTTTAAATACCAGTTTGCCCGAACCAACAACTTGCTTTTAATAGCTTCCTTGTTAGACTTATGTTTGGCAGCCACTTTTTCGGCCAGGTAATTATTGTCATCCCTGTGAATGGCCATACGCATCAAATCCTGAAAACGGTTACCTTCGAAAGCTGTTTCAAGGGCAAGTTCATTCTGAATCATATCTTCCACGTAGAGTATAGAATCTGCCAGTGCAGGTAATGCGGGAATGGCAAAAGTAGAATCTTTATCCACATTACCCAGTCCACGCATCCTGATTCCTATGCTGGTATCAAAACGCAGATCGGTAAAATCCATATAATTTGGAAGCGGATCGGAAAGTTCATGTTGAGGAATTACTTTTTTGTTTTGCATGGAGAGCTTACTCAGGCCGGTTTTAATGACAGCAAAAGCCAGGTTGGGTTTTCCCATCCGGTTTACGGCTTCGGCATAGCGCAAATATAACAATGCTGTACGGTAAGGCATTATCCGCTTACTCGTTTTCTTATCAACAGATATCGGATTCATCAAAATATATTTATAAATATAATCCTTCTTAGTAGCAGCCGTAGTTTGGGTTATAAACCTGGAAGCAGTTAAGGGTGAATTTGACACAGATCCATATTTTCTTAAATCACCCAGCGTATCGAGCGACGTAGAATGATAATATTTTTGCGTGTCCCATTTATTTATCGCCAAAGCAGATGGAGTTACCATATTATTCAAAACGAGACTATCCAGATCAAATTGTTGACCATAATCGTTGGTAGCAGCTATAGAGGTGATATCTTCGAGGGAACTGTCATCAAAAATGCCCATCCAACCATTTAATCCAATTCCCCATAAAACATAAGCACCTGTAAAAGCACCATTTGTAACCTGGAGGTTGTTTTCATAAATATTATTGAAAATGCCATACCCTCTCTTGAACATCAAATCGTGATATTCATTGGCAGCATTTTCATATTGGCCCAGCCAAAGATACAGATCGCCCAATAGAAACCGAATGGGGAAATAAGAATCGGACGTATTGTACGAATACAAACCCCCAAGTGAAGGTTCCTCTATATCTTTATATGGACTAAGGTCTTCGATTAATTTAGGAGCCAATTCTTCCATGGTGTATTCAGGATAAACCTGTTTGGCATCTTCCACATTAAGAATAGGTTTTTCAAAGTAAGTGGCCGAGCCATAATTCAGTGCTATTTGCATATAAGTCCAGGCGCGTATAGCTTTGGAGGCAGCATATTCTTTATACATCACCTTATTACCCCCACTTACTATTGAAGTATCGATAGTTTGAATCACATAATTACAATTATTAATGACCGCATAATAATCTTTAATATTATTGGTATATGGATTTTTACCGGAAATGTTGAAATCATTTATCTCCTTCAGATACAGCCCTGAATTTTCAGAAACATCCATCAAATCGCCACGCAATTCACCCAAAAGCACATAACTATCGGATAATTTTTGCAATTGTGAGAATATGCCAAACATCGAATAAAGGGTGTCGTTCGCCGAAGTCATATCATAATCATCTACGAAAACCAGTCTGTTTGAATCCACTTCCAACAGGTCATCGCAGCCGGTTAATGTAGAAGCAGATAGAAACAGGAATAACATTATTTTGCTGATTCTTTTCATATCATATTTTTTTATCATTATTCTTTTTTTTTAAAATCAAAAACCTAAAAATAGAGCCGGACACCGCCTTAGCCTCTGCCTTAGCCTAATTTTCCTACAGATTTAATTTAATTCCTACATAATAGCTTTTAGTCTGAGGTACTATTCCGGCATCTACACCCTGGTAATAGACTGAATTGTTGGATGAAAATTCCGGATCCACACCTAAGTAATTAGTAAATGTCAACAAATTATTGGCTGATATCCAAAAATTAAGACCCTGTATAAAGTTACTCTTAATGGGAAGGTCATAAGAAAGCGTCACAGTTTTCAACCGGATATACGACCCATCCTCTATCCAACGGTCCGAGAATCTTGAATTTCCCAATGGATCTCCATACACAGCTTTGGGTTGGTCGGTGATTTGTCCTTCGGCTGTCCAGCGTCTGTTCATGGCTGAAGTTTGATTGCTGAAGTTAGTTCCCGCTTCCAACTGGCTGCGTGTGTAATTATACACATCGTTTCCATACGAATAGGTGAACAACGTGCTTAACGAAATTCTTTTGTATGATATTTTACTTGAAATGGTTCCGTAATAATCGGGATTGGGATCACCAATCACTTGTTTATCTTTTTCATCAATAATTCCGTCGGGATTTTTATCATCGAAAATAATATCACCCGCCCCAAAATTACTAAACGTGCCATCAGCATTCTGAATTTTCAGGTTAGCTGTCGTGGCGTCGGCCTCTGTGGCAAATACTCCCAGGGTTTTATAACCATAGAACGAACCTGCCGACTGACCAACGGCTGTGAGTACTTCTCCATCATAGACTGAAGTTGTATATTGGCCTTCGGGTAACTCGGTTACAGCATTTTTGTAGTGTCCTACACTCATACCAAGTTCCCATTTCAGGTTTTTAAAATTAAGGACTTTCCAATTTGCAGACAATTCGAATCCCTTATTTTCCATTTTTCCGGCATTTTCCCAGTATACACCCAGGCCGCTGATATCGGGAAGAGTTCTCATTACCAGCAGGTCCGAAGTATTGCTCGTGAAAAAGTCAACACTTAACGACAAACGGTCTTTGAATAATCCGAAATCTACACCCACATTGGCTTTTGCCGTAGTTTCCCATTGCACACTGGTATTGGCTAAATTAGAAATAACTAAACCATTCGCGCGGTCCATAAATCGGATAGAAGAAAAATAAGCCATAGATTCGTAGTCGGTTATTCCATCATTTCCGGTGATACCATATCCGGTACGAATTTTACAAAAGTTTATAAAATCAATGTTCTTCATAAACTTTTCGGATGAAACCACCCAGCCGGCATTGACCGATGGAAACACACCCCAACTACGTCCGAACAAAGAGAAACCGCCCTTGGTTTCATTCCCGAACCGCGAAGAACCATCAACCGCTACAGCTGCACTCAGGAAATACCGGTTGTTGAAATCATAATCGATGTTCATATAATTCGACAATGATTTTGTCAGATTATTGATACCTTTAACCTGTAAATAATCAAAATCACCATTAATGGTCGTGCTATTGTTTGTACCCGAATTATGTTCTTCCACATAATCCGATTCATAATAATTATGAATATACCTCCAGCCCAATATGGCTTTCAAATGGTTGTTTTCGCCGAATCTTTTTTCATAAGTTAATCGGGTGTCATCAAATACAGTGGTATTACGCATCACCTGACTGTTGATCTCATTCCTGGAAATACCAAATTCTGGTATTAGTCTTTCGGGTGTGTAATACATAGGCACAAAGCGTCCCTCTATCGTTTTCTGCAGGCTGTAATCGAATTGTGAACTCAGAGTCAAAGCCGGAGTAATCTTAATGGATGGAAGAACACCAATATTGAATCGATATTTCTTCAGATTATTTAAAGAAGTCAAAATCACGCCGGATGGATTACCTATTCCCAAGCTATCTGTTCTTGCATAATCGGGAGTTAATTCTCCGGAAGAAGTGAAGTTATAAGGGCTCAGGAAGGGTGATTTAATTGTACTTAACCAGGTTGGTGAGGAGTAGAAGTTCACCCCATCGTCCAGCAATTTTCGTTCAACACGCGAAAACCCGATATTTAATCCCAGATTAAAAGAATTTGTCAATTTAAAATCAGCATTGAAGCGTGAATTTATACGTTGCATTTCTGTAGTTTTAACTACACCTTTATTATTGGCCAGTCCCAAAGAAAAATAATACAAAGCCTTTTCATCACCTCCGTTGGCATTAATCAAATAACTATTTGTTGTGCCGGTTTGATAAACTTCGTCGTTCCAGTTTGTATTATTGTGATAGGTATTGTAAACGGCATTGGAAGGGTCGGATTGTAAAAATTCAAAATTTGAAATATCGTTTCCAACTTTACCCTTTGTACCTAATAAATCGCTTGCATAAACTCTGTATTGTTCGCCATTCATCATAGGAACAGAAGAAGGCTGAGTGGTTATGCCCGTAAAAATATTTAAACCAATTTTGGTTACCATGGATGAACCTCTTTTGGTTTTTATCAGGATAACGCCATTGGCAGCCTTACTTCCGTATATAGAGGTACCATCTTTTACAACGCTGATACTTTCTATGTCGTTGGAATCTATATTATCCAGGGGATTAGAGAAAAAACCTTCGTGTATGGATTCCACATCATATAAATTATTCCAGATAACACCGTCTACTACAAATAAGGGTTGGGCATTGGCATTGAGAGAATTGATACCCCGGATAAAAAGCGAGGCACCCGATCCGGCTACCCCTGAGCGGCTGATGGCTCTGACATCACCTCCAAAGGCAGATTGTAATGCTTCATCGGCTGCAAGTATACCCGTTTTACTCAAATCATCTACACTTTTGACAGAAGAAACAATGGACGAGTTCTTTTTTGAACCGGTTAATCCGTCGAGCTCTTTATAGTAATTACTGAATTGATTTGAATAAAGCTCAATAATCACCGATACTCTCCCTTTAACGGGCACTTCAACATTATTGTAATCGTAGGCCGAAACAGAGAGTATATCTTTAGAGGATTTGATTTTTAAAGTGAACTCCCCTTTTTCGTTGGTAACTGCCGATATGTTTTTATTCGCTACCGTAATCTGTGCAGCATTTACCGGTTTCTTAGTGTGAGCATCTCGTACCAGTCCGGTTAATACTATTTCATGCGTGTCACCTGGTATTTTGGATTCAGACTTCACAAGGGTAGTAGATAATAACAAGAAAACAAGAGTGATGGTGCTTATGAGTTTATGACTGGAAGTAACCCTGTTCATGTTTAATATGTTTAAATAATTTTTCATCTTCATACTAATTAATTTATTAACTCAATATTATTGAACAGGTTCAAGAATGATACAATCAATACGCAATGCCCGGTTAAAATTGAGTAAATCGGCCGTTGACGTTCCGGCAGCATTTTCTACTTTTAAAGCAACAGTTAACGATTTTTTGGGATCTTCTTCATCATAAACCAGGTTACTGTAAGGAAATTCAAAGTCTTTGGCAACTAACATTTTCATTTGAGCTGGATTGGTTGTGAAAGCATAACTGGCACCCGACTGAGTTGTTGTGAGCACTTTATTGTTAGCATCAATATTGGCATTTGTCACCTGCACACCAGCGCTATTTACGTACGAGAAATAAAATTTCACTTTGTTGAGTCTTAAATCCGCAGCATTTCCGATACTCGTTGGAACAAATACACAATAGATATTGTATTTAGCCGATAATGTACTGGGCAAGGGAAAATTGACAAACAATTTAGAAAGACTGCTGGTTGAAGTAGGATCGAATAGTGCATAATAGTTATTGGACACGGTGTAACCAGTACCAATGTTTGAAACCGCACTGGCCGCATAATTGGAAGTTACCCTGCCGTAAGAACTATGTTCTGCTTCCACACGTATTTCTTTATACCACGATTCATCTGCTTTACTATAGAGTTGACTGGTTACATAACTTAATCCATTACTCATTTCAGTAGTCTGAGCATTGGCAAAAAGCCTGTTGGGATGGACGAACGCATTGCCCCAGGTCGAAAACAGGGTATCTTTAGCGATGGGAGGTGTCACTTTATCTCTAAAAAACAAGTCCTGAACTAAATACCATCTGGCGAATGCCCTTTGTTGCACAAAGCCTCCATCCTTTTCCAAGGTTTTAAAACAAGGATAAATCCGTCCGTATGCTTCGGTCCAGGCAGTATTATCGGGTAATATGGCAGTATAAATACTGTCTTCTGTATTTAAGTTTCCCAGGTACGTTAAGACATTATTTGTCGATTTGAAAATCGAATCAACTAAAACTTCGTCCTTGTAACTGGCATCGGCATCAAATTCCAGTTTGGTAATAGAATTTATGTATGTTCGCAATGAATCAAGACCATCGGCCTGATTAATAAACTCCCAGATATTCATTCTATAGGGTACATATTCACCAAGTATGTGAACTATCCCGTTGGCAGTTGCCAGGTTAGCCTGAACTATAGATTTTCCGCCAAAAGTATAACCGCCGGTTCCAATTTCTAAATTTAATAGTTTATTGTCCAACATCAGAATAGTCTTTCGGCTAATCCCGGAAGTAGTATAGGAAAAGCGGGTAATATGATTAGTAACTATTTTTTTTACTAAATCCAGATCACCCAGATTCACCCCTTCCAGGGCGGCATTATTGGGTGCCCACACTGTAAATGTTTGCGATTCGCTGAGTATGGAATCATACCCGGTCAACTGAAGCATTTCAGTAAAAGTACTCAATTCACTGCGCGATTGAATATATTCATACAAATTCAAATCACTTTTATTCGCTGCTTCAGCGGAATAATGACTATCCCATTCATCTGAGCATGACGCTAGCATGACTGCGAATGTCAATATGGCAATGACAGGAATTCCAAAATATCGTAATTTCATAATATAAAATGTTTTAATCCAGAAACATGTTAATAAATATCCTCATTTTCAATAGCACTGGTAGGTATAAATTCCAGATAATCGAACATAAATTCTCCACCACTAAGTCCTTTAACAGAAAGCAAATGATTTCCTGCGGATTTAAAGGTATATGTTCCCAAAATTCTTCTTAATGCAGCATTGCTGTATCGGGCATTTTCACCACTGGTCCAACCGGGTACCGGAACTTTGTAACAAGCCGGTGCTTTCATGACACCTCTGTTACGCATCATTTTGTCATTTTCGTATCCTTCATAATCGGCAGTTATTGTATGTGGAGCTTCATAACCTATAGATACATCCGTAGAATAAGTATTTAAGTTCAGCGGAACACCAGCCGGGACATTATCGAAGTAGAGTTGAGCAACTCCGCGTTTTCCGTTGGTCAGGTATCCAAACCGTACTTCGTAAGTACCTGCAGGAATAGGAGGTGTAATAATGGTAAAATCATATAGCTTACCGGAAGTTGCACCCAGGAAAATTTCGTCGCCCTGATAATTCTGATACTTATCGTAGGGTGTCAGATAGCTGACCACCGTTTGTTCAGAACTTGTTATTCTGTCTATGTATCCCCTGGGTAATCTGAATTGTAAATTTGGTGATGTGACTCCCCTGCCCCGCATATTGTTATTGGTCAATTCGGGGAAAAAGCTGGCGGCATCAAAACGCAAACGTTTACTCGATAATTCAGCATCAACAGCCCTACTATAAACCAACATTCCATCAATTTCGTGAAAAACACCGTTGGTGGCATCTTTATCATATGGGGCTACTATTTGCACAACCTTGGTAGTTTCTGTAGAATAGTTAAACAGGTTCGTTCTCCCGGAAGTTCTTTCTTTTTTGATCTCTATGAGTGTGTTTGGGCACATAGTTTCTATATACTCATACATATCCCTGTTTTTGATCATGTGATCAGTATCGTAAGCGTCGATAAATTTCGAATAGCTCAACTGTTTGTTTATAATGTGATAGGCTACAAAACGATTGAGACTGTTACTGCGATTTGTGATGTCGGTAATACCAGCATCCTCGGGGTAAACCTGATCATACACTTCGGCTGCATATCCTTTCATACTCGCCAAATCAGTTATACCATTTGCATTTAAAGTGAGGTCACTTTCCATAAGCAAAGTATAGCCATATTTTCTGGATGGAGGTATCTCATTATATAACCATTGGTTCATGTCTAAAGTCGTAGTCACCAGGTCGGCATAGCGAGCAGGGTCATAGGTATCATCTTTTTCAAGGAGGAGTGAGTCACCTAATCCGGTTGCAATTAAAGCTTTATAGAACAGAGTAAATATAGAATCAGCTGCAATGGCCTCCACTATACCTGCACGAGTGGGATTCAGGACTTCACTAATATTATGTATAACCCCGTTATGTACCGTGATGTCTTTCCGTAATATCTGAGATGTTTTATTTACTAAAGCAAGACCAGTATTTGGAAAAGAAATAGATATATACCTGTCGCTCATCGAAAGTTCAGATAACCGTCCATTGGGAAATTTGGAATACATAACCGCTGTACCATTGATAATATGATCGTAAGCAATTATTTTTAGTGAATCCATGGAAAAATCTTTGAGAGTATTTTTCCCCTTGCTAAGGTAAAACCTTTTCATAGCCTCGTTGTTTGGAGCAAAGCAGGTATAATTTCCATAAGAATTTAAGAGTCCAATGACTCCGGTTGTATCCAGCAATTCGGTAAATTCAGAGAATTCAGCCGGATTATTTTCCAGGTATTGGCCCAGCATTTGATCGGTAAAGGTGTATAAGTTACCGCCAATATCATCCGAGTTACAGGATGAAAATATACTTAAAGCACCCAGCATTAGAACGAAACCAATTTTAAAGTGCTTGTGAAAAGCGAATTTGGATATGTATTTTTTCATTTTCATAAAGTTTACTGAGTTATTTGGTTGAAGTACTACTGGTTTCCTCATAGTATGGATTTTGCTTCAATTTCGGGTTGGCTTCCAGCTGGGATCTCGAAATAGGATAATACATAGCATCTAACACGGGAATACCCAGTGAAGCAGCATTACCTGATGATTTATGATCCACAAAATCGTTCAGGGTCGAAGTAGAATTTTCACGTCGGGCCAGCCTTTCTAAATCAAACCAACGTTTTCCTTCAAAGAGTAATTCCCGGTGGCGTTCGCGCAATACCAGACTGGACATGTCGCCCTGAGTCGGATAGTTGTTGATATAAAGCGAATCCTGATCAACATTGGATCTCAGGTAGGTTTTATTTACCATACTGAGAGCCTTTTTCATATTGTCTTCTCCTTTTAGTTGAACCAAAGCCTCTGCTTTCATCAACATTATATCTGAAAGTCGGTAAACTATCCAATTGGCCGTATTGGTTCGATAGCGGTATACACTGTTTCCTGTTAAATTTTCCGAACGGTTGACTCCAACATATTTGAATATAAAATTATCTCCACCAAATGTGTAGTAAGAATCTTTAGCCCTGATATCGGTAGCACCTTCAATAACACTGGTTGAAACTTTGTAGTCGAACGGACTAAACGCACCAACTTTATTTTCAACCTGATCATAGGCTAAGGTTGCCGGGAAACCGAATTCACCCAGTGGAGTATATGCAGAACCAAACAGTAGAGCCACCGGTTCATTTGTTTGTACATCATCATTAAACTGAAGTTCAAAAATACTTTCGGTTGAATTTCCTAAATAAAAAACCTGAGTGTAGGTGGATGCTGATTCTTCCAGCTTCAGGGTCTTATTCAAAAGTACTAAGTCGCAGCTTTCAACACATTTATCATATTGCTGATTCCAAAGATATACATCAGCCAACAGGCTATTCACTGCATCCAGGGTAATGCGTCCTTTATTATAAGCTGTTTTTCCAAAATCAGCCCGTGCATATTGTTGTGCAGTTAATAAATCGGCTATAATATGGTTTATAAGCGTTTCTTCTGTGTCTTTGGGTAGATTATAATCCTGAGTATCATCCACACTGGCACTTTCTATCCAGGGAACTTCTTTAAAAGCTCTTACCAAATAAAAATAGGAAAGAGCACGCAAGGTCAATGCTTCAGCCTGTACTTTTTGTAAATCGGCCGGTGTAAAATTATTATCCCGGTCTACAACTTTGGGGGCATAATACAACAACGTATTACAATAGTTTATTACCGAGTAGAATGAACCCCAGGAGCAATAAGCATTGGTAGAGGTTAAATCGCCTTCCAATATTTTCAATAAATCTTTCCTTTTATCGGGGAATCCACTACCTTCAATCATGTTGTCAGAACGTAATTCGCCCCATACTATCATCCGGTACATATTGTCGTTTTCCGCAAGTCCACGGTAACAGGCTGCAAGTACAGCCTGAACATCGGACTCCGATTGCCAATACTCATCCAAAATAATTTCGCTTTCTGGTTTCAAATCTAACCATTGTGTACAGCTTGTTATTCCGGTGAGCATGAATGCCAATAAAGCTGCTATAAAAATTTCTCTTTTTATCATGTTGTTATCTTATTAAAATCCTACTGATATACCCATTGTAAAATCTTTTGTCCTTGGTGTGCTGGAGCCATCGAAACTCAATCCCATAGAGCCATAATTCACTTCGGGATCTACACCGGTGTATTTTGTAATTACAAATAAATTGTTAAGTGTAAAATAGAAATTTAATTTATTTAAATCAAATTTTTTCAGTAAAGCACCCGGTACAGTATAATTAAAAGTCAGGTATTTAAACCGAAGGAATGATCCGTCCTCTACGTAACGGTCGCTTCCCAGCCAGTTATATCCATAATCATGCAGGGCTCTTGGCATATTGGTAATATCACCGTCTTTTCTCCAGCGCCAGTTTACGGCTGTGCTTTGATTATCATCGGAATACATATTTTCGGCATACATACGGGCCGTATTAATAATTTTATTCCCGTATCTGAAGTTAAAGAACATGTTGCACGACAGGTTTTTATAACGGAAAGTAGGTCCAAATCCACCATTTAGTTTAGGATTACTGTTTCCTAAATAAACTATGTCCAACTCGTCTATACTTCCATCGTTGTTGACATCCTCATAGATAGCGTCACCACCTCTGAATTTATAGGGAGTACCACCGTTTTTACCGTAGTAATTAAAATATACAGCTCTCGGGTTTCCGTCCTGATCGGTAATTACTTTACCATTTTTGTCATGCGCAACCGGAGCGTTTTCCTGCGAACCTTCAACATATTTATCGTATTGGTATACACCCTTGTATTTAAATCCATAAATGGAACCAAAAGAGTTACCCTTTTGTACCCGTGTTAAGTACGATCCCCGGGAATAATCATAATCCTTGTTGTAACTGTCGAGTAAATTTTGTTCCAGGTCTATCAGTGTATTTTTATAATTCGATAAATTGAATTTAAAATCCATGCTAAAATTCTTGGTTTTCACAAAGCGGTTAGCATAGAAATTCACTTCCCAACCATCATTATTCATTGTACCACCGTTGATGTACGAAAGTTCGGAAAATCCTGAAACGGATGAAAGTGCCACTTTCTTAAATAATAAATCCTTAGTCTGTTTATTATAAAAGTTTACATCAAATACATATTTATCGTCGAATAATCCTAAATCGAAACCGTAATTAAAGGAAGAAGTAGTCTCCCACTTCAGGTTTTTAAGCTGCAGTGTCGATGGTTTGATGGCGGTCATATCGATATAAGAGCCATAATTACTATACCGGCTGAAATGGAGGTATTCATAGTCTGGCTGATTTCCACTGACTCCCCAAGCCGGGCGAAGCGCCAACATACTCAACCATTTACTGGTATTTTTCAAAAAAGGTTCATCGGAAGCAATCCATTTCAACGACACACCCGGAAAATTACCGAACTTATTACCGTTACCAAATTTAGTACTTCCATCCCTGCGTAAGGTGGCATCTACAATATATCTCGATTTAAACGAATAATGCCCGCGACCCAAAAATGCCAACGACCTCCACGACGAATGACCGGTACTTGCATCATCCAGATAGGAATAAATTGATGCATCGGTAGCTTTACTCGATGGCAAGGAATAAGAAACGATTCCCTGGCTGGCCGAATTTCCCATACTCATCTGAAAAGCACCATAAAGCAACAAACTATGATCCTCATTTTCTAATTTAGGCTGCCAGGCTATGCTATTATCAGCATAAATGGTCAGACTTTCGGAATCGGAATTGTCGGATCTGTTTACTTTTTTGTTGCTCCAGTAAAGATTAGAAACTTCCTGAGGAAGAAATGTAGAAGTTTTGCTATTGTTGATATCAAAAGAAACTAAACCATTGTATTGCAACAACTGCTTTTCGGGCTTGATCAGGTCGTACTTCAACCTAAAAGTTGGCATTATCCGGAATGATTTCAGTTGGTTGGTAGCCAGTTGGGCTAAAGCAACCGGATTAACTAAATCGCGCTGATCTGCACTTAGCTCTGAACTTCTCAATATGTTATAATATACATTCGAATTGTTTCCGGCTAAATCCTGTGCGTACACACTGACGTTTGGCATTTTGTTATATGCAATGGCCAGAATGGATTTATCTTCATTGGGGCTTCCATCATCAAAATTAAATACATAATTCCTGTTGTTGGTGGAATTAGTCAACGAAAATTCAGAAATGAACTTTATCCGGTCCGAAACAGCATATTCCATATAGGCACGGGAAGAAACCCGACTTAAATCCTGTCCTAAAACCGTACCATTCTGACGGAAAAAGCCTCCAGATACACGGTAATTAGCCCGTTCACCCCCACCGGATACAGTAATGTAGTGGTCATTAATATTACCAACGCGGGTAACTTCACTCACCCAATCTACGTCGTTGTTATAATTTTCATATTCCGAGAAATTCTTATCGTAATTATACTCATTAATATTGGTGGCATTATCGTCCTGATTTTTATTCAGATAAGCCTGTTTCATTAACATGGTAAAATCGCCGCCGTTGAGCATATTTAAACCCTTAGGCTGAACCGTACCGGTATAACGATAAGTATAATCGACCCGGGTAGGTCCGGAAGCACCTTTTTTGGTGGTAATCATCAATACTCCGTTGGCACCTTTCGAACCCCAGATAGCAGAAGCAGCAGCATCTTTCAACACACTGATTTCCTGAATATCATCGGGATTAATACTAAGCATATTGGCATATTGTTCCTGATTGGAATTCGCAAAGTCGAAATTCGGATCTACCTGTGTTTCATAAGGCACGCCGTTTACCACTATCAAAGGTTGACTATTTCCGTTGATAGAGGTCACACCACGAATACGCATGGAGGTACCACTACCCGGATCCGAAGAATTGGCTACGATATCCAGTCCGGCAATACGCCCTTGCAGTGCTTCATCTACCGATGAAACCTGCAAACCTTCAAACTCTTTAGCATCGATAGTTTGCATAGCGGTACCGATCTCCCGGGTTGGAATAACATAACCACCTTGTCCCTGCTTTTTGTTAGCAGTAACTACCACATTATTTAAGCTTTGGAAATTCTCCAGCATGACAATATTGATAGTCTTTCTATTGTCGATTTGTTTAATTTGTTTCACATAACTAACATAACTAATGGAAAGCCTGTTTTTCATACTTTTCACTCGTAGTACATAATGCCCGTTTACGTCAGTAACAGTTCCACTGACAATACGGTTATTAACATCTACTTCGGTTACATTCACCCCAATCAATGTAAGGCCGTCGGAACTTGCCGTAATCGTTCCTTGTATAATTGTTCCAACTGCTGCATTCTGACCAAAGCTACTTAAAGAGAAGGTGAGAGATAACATGAGAAATATTACTGTAATTGTTGATTTCATATTTTTTTTCATTATTATTCAAAGGTCAATACGTTATCAATTTGGTGGATTACCGCTGAAGCAGATGTGGTAATACTTGAAGTATTAAAAAGTACACCGTTTATCGAACCCGTTCCATCAATATTTTTATAACCGGACAGTATTTTAGCGAAAATATAATCTTTTACTATGATGTTATTCAGCCCGTTTGGCACTACATGAGCTGTGCGTATCGGCTCCCCGGACTTCGTTTCCATGGTTAATGTCAACGAATTTGCTGTTCCGGATACACCTATTTTCAAATATTTATTTTTGGCCGTTCCAAAGTGAGTAGCCGTATTGTCGGTTTTTATAGTGGCAGACTGGTATTGATCATTCACATGTTGGCCAAAGAATACAGTATTATCCTGGAAGTGGTATTTCAGGAAACGAACCATTTTACTTATTTCCGCACCTCTTTCGGCATTCGACAGGGCATAAATCGTCTCCCACGATTTAATTTTATTGGTGGAAATGGCGGTTTGAATAGCCTCATTGGTTGGTACATAAACAGTGTACCTGAATGCATTAAAGAATTTAATTCTGTAATCTATACCTTGCTGGGCAAATATCTGAGTAACACAGGTATCGGGCACCCCATTCAACAGGTTAAAAAAGGAGCTGAATTCCGGATTTTCACTCAATGTTTTGTAAACCGATTTCAACGAAGGATTAATAATCTTATTCATGAAATAGGTTGAACCATTATATTGGTTGAAAACATTGGTTACCTGTGGTTTTGCAGCCGCGCTTATCAGGTCGGTACCACCCTGTACGGTCATAGAATTGCCGGAACCATCGATCTTGATTATATCATTCGCTTTAGTTATATAATAATTTCCTGAACCCACGGAACCAACTACGATATGACTGTCAAGTATATTCCACAACCTGTTTTTAATAAAACTGGCACTGGTAATTAAATCCACTGAATCGCCTACTAAACCGGTAATTTTATCGTATTTATACACGGTAGCATAAACGGCCGATGCTTTTACGTTATACCAGAATTTCAATGCTGCCGGTTTTTCCTGTCCGTAAGCAATAGGATCGATATACATGGCCTTGGAGAAATTTTCATCCGTAGGCACAAACAAACTGTACGTACTTACTAAAGAGTTTAAATACAACTTATAGAAAGCAAATTGTGTCCCATCAACGCTCGACTCAGAAATATTAATGGCCCAATTCATAATTTTCGAATTATCGCTCAGTAGAACCGGACTGTATACAGAGATATAATCTACCGGAGGATAAACCGTATTCGTGACGTATACTTCACCATTTATACCGGTATAGGTCTTTTCAATGTGGCTTTTGTTTACCGGTAAGCTATAGTTCTCACCATCCACCATTTTGCTGAACCGGCTTGGAACTGATTCAATCAAAGAGCTTCTCATATGTCTTTTGATAAAGGGAAGAATAATTTCATCGGGTACATTTTCCCAGCTTCCAAAACGGTTTTTGAGTATGGCACCTACTCCACTGTTGAAGTAATTATTCATTGCCTCATCCGAAGGTACAAACATGGCAGCCATGTCGGCAGGTAATGCAGAGGTTTGATAACTATTCCATCCCGGATCAAAAGGTAATAGATTAACAGCCTGGAGACCAGATGGCAGAATTTTAGTACCACCACTGCTTGCAAAATACTTTTTCACAAAAATAGAATCCATAAATTCGGGATGCAACTGACGGTATTTGATAGTATTTGCAGCATCGTAATAAGGTGCACAAAAACGGTCCAACAGTTTCGAGAAGATCTTCGTACTTGGATTAGTATGAATATATTGTGCCATATTTGTTGGAGGAACCAACACACTTTGCAAAACCTGGATATATCCGTTTTTGCAGGTAATATCGCGTTTAATCACTTTATTATTAAACAAATGGAAATCGTTTGCCGAACGCGTTATACCACCCGCCAATACCGAGAAGTCTTCATCTGTCAACGAGAATTTGTTGATAAATGCCTGAGAAAAATAGACTATGGGTTGTGGTGTATTATCCTTTAAAAGGTAAATGCCTTTGGTTCTGTGATAATTCCAATAAGAACTGGTCGGTAATTGATCGCCCATTTCGTTTGGAATGCTATCCAGGGGAGAGAGTGCCGTTTCGCGTCGCATGGCTGTTCCCTCGTAAGAGATTCCATCACTGTAATAATTAGAAAGTGTCTCCAGCAAATAAGCATTATTGATCATGGAAAAATTAAAAATCAACTTCTTCTGAGCCAACGTCAGTTCTTCGTAGGTTTTCACTCCCCATTCATTATTTTTCAGGAATTCAACAAAGGCGCTGTCGTTAGCCACAAAAAGAGTTTTACTACCGGTCAGTTTTAAAACCTCAGTATATTCAAGATCATCGATGAGCCTTACATAATTTGTGTAATGTCCATCAGTCTTCAAATAATCGTATATACTGCCACCCAACCATTCAGGTTCTCTGTCATCGTAAAAATAATCATCCTTGCAAGATGCAAACAAAGAAATTCCTACCACCAAAATTATCAACAGTTTATCAAGTTGATAAAATGTTTTTCTAAAATAATTTTTCATTTCTATATTTATATTTAAAACTATTACTTAAAAACGATTTAATGCAATAAATAATTAGGCAAAGTCAGATTCAGGTTTACAAATCAGGAAATTAATACGACTTCGTAATAAGTTATTTATTGTGATTATTCAATTGCGCTGAATGAATTAGAGTTTAATAAATTTATTGGACCCGTATTTGCTGGTCTTTAACACATAGCACCCGGGGAGTAAATCACTTACATTTATCTGATTGTTAACAACATGAATTTTCATTACCAGTACTCCAAACATGTTGAGTATTTCCGCATTCAGTTCTTCCGCATTATTCTGACTCAGATACAACAGGTCTTTCACCGGATTGGGAAAGAGTTTGAGCTTTTCTGTCGAAGGAGTATTCAGGCCCAGAATCGGGTCTACAGGTTTAATTACCATCCATCCGGCCGATTCGGTCCCGGCTATGATAGAACCCGTAGATTTTTCTCTTTGCTTCATCACGTTGGCATATTTGGACGAGATAGAAAGACAACGCAAGGTGGCTGTTACCGTATCATCGTTACAGGTTTGCATTTGTGCTAAAAAAACAGGATTTGCAATGCTGTCGCCAAAATTTATAGTAGTATATGAAGTTGTACTTATTGCGTTATCGGCTGTTTTCCCTACAATTATTTTATTATTATCTATCAGTCCGCTTCCCTGAGTAATGGCAAAATAGGAAACCGTTTCGGATGCAGGCGTTAACTTCACCTTAGTTTCTTTTTGCAAACGAGCTTCAAAACCGGTTTTAGTGACGTTACGTACTCTAACCGTGGTGGCATCTACCGTTAAAGGATTTAACTGAGTAGTAAAAACAACCGGTATAGCGTCGAAGGGAGCCGTAAAGGTGACTGCTGTCCACGCAGAAGCAACAGTTGCTAAACCAGCTTTAGCCATTAATCCTCCAAAATTGTAGTTACCGGTGTTTAAAATAAAATAAGGTGTATTTTCTTCTTTTGCTAACGAAGACACATTCTGATAAGTCCACGGAGCAAGTTGCAATTTAAAGCTGGTAGACTTATTAATCAGTTTTGCACGGGCACTGAGCAGTACAGAACTATTTTTATTGGAAGGAGTTCCAAGTATAATAGCAGGAATGCTTGTGAATGGTTTTTTAAAAAACACAGTGTTCCAGTCTACATTGGAAAATGACAAATTACCATATTGTACATTACCACCGGTAGTGACATCAAACCCCACCTCGTTCGTATAACCGGACAAAGAACCATCAAGCAATATTGTGCGTGCTCTGTATCGTACTTTATCGAAAGCATTGATATCAATAGTGTCCTGGCAATTCTTAATCGTAGTGTTCTCAACCCGGTAAAATTCCTCAAAACTGCCATTATCTATTTTTTTCTCCAGAATAAATCCTCTGTAATATTCATCATTCGGATCCGTCAGGTTTAAGGTCAGTTTTTTAGTACTGAATGCAATGGACAGCGAAGGATCACCAAACGAAAAGGTTGGTATCACTTCATTCATTTTATTATAAGCCATGACCGATTTATTGGCAGCATAGAACTTCCCGGCCGGAGTCAGTGTATCGGCCAAAACCAATGCACGCTTATCTTCTACCCAATTGTAAATCGAATATCGCTCTATAAAGTGTGCCGTATCCAACACCTGAATTATTTTCGTTATATCGGCCAGTTGTTTTGCCTGTTGCGATTTCCAGTCTGCCGGCCACCATTCTTTTGTCCAATTTGCTCCGTTGTTCCACTCGGTAATCCAGATCGGTCTGCCCGTTCGTTCATGAATGTATTTCAAATCGTTATACCAATTTTGGGGAGATTTGTCTCCCCAATAGGCATGTACGGCCACATAATCGACCCGGTAATTTTTGGCTTTACAGCTATCCATAAACTCATATAACCAACCGAAGTTCGTACATGCAGGTGAACCTACTCTTAATCCGGTTTTCAGCATATCGGGCCAGGCGGCAACTGCCTGAGCCACGGTAACGTTCGATTGTTCGGTATGATCGGGTTCATTGTATCCCAATACATGCGACACATTTTGTTTGCCACTTATTTCGGACCAACCCGGCCATCCCATATTTTGCTTAATCGGTACGTACTCCAGATTTGTTTTGGATGACTGATCGGCACTCCAGGAATAAAACCAGGTTCCGTTTACTTTTTCGCCCAGCGTACCACCACCGCTTCCGGTGCCACACCATCCTTTTTTGGTTACCCATTCCCAATCCAACACGCGGGTAAACGATATGGTATTATCCAGCGTGTTTGGCAAAACAGGTACTTCCAAATCCTGATCATCGGCAATAAACACCCGGCTAAAACCGGTACCATCCGAAGAGTTTGCCAAAGTGGCCATATACCCTCTTTTTAGTTTGAAGGATCTGATTTTATTATCGAATGAACCTAATGCCGAGTTTAAGGTGAAAAGTGAATAAGCTGTAGAATCGCCCGAAAAGTTTTGTCCGGTAAAAACTCTTAAGGGTTGAAAAGTGGAAGGATGAGGAATGACTACTGCACCATGTTTATATATTGAAACACGAACATTCGTTTTGTTTGCAGCCGGATAACCGTTGATAGTAAAATACTGGAGAAGTGAATCCGCCACCAGGGATGGTTTAATATTGTCGAAGAAAACCCAGGAATTTTCTGAATTTAATTTGATGATACTATTTCTTAATGAATTGGTAGATGCAGTCAAATGTAAATTCGATGGACCATTCAGAATAACCTCTTTATCGGTATATGAAACAACAGATGTTTCTTTGGCAGTAATGGTAATTGTTGTTCTGGCATTTTGAGAAAACGCGAATAGAGCAGATGTCAGGAACAAAAAAAGTGTAATGTTTTTTCTCATGCTATATAATAATTAGAAAACTAAGGTTGACCTTTATATGCACTTTGTACATGAATACATATATGGGTCGTTTCAGGTAGCAAATTTAGTTAGGAATCTTCATAGAAAGGGGTAAAATCCATTCAAAAACGTAGAATCCCAATTATGCTGAAGTTTTTTAATGTGCTGAAACTGAACAGAAGCGGTAGAAATTAGATTAATTTAATTTCAGAGGAGATGATATAAGCTTAAAAAAGCTCTTTTTGTCCGAATAATACTTTTAGATGTAGACTCTTATTAAAAAAGCAAAAGAATATTGCATCAGAAATACATCCGTCACCAGCTACATTCACTGCTGGCTAATTTTAAACCAGGAATAAACAGGCCGGTTTATAACTAAAAAGAACGCACGTTAGATCGAAATCTATGGCGTTCTTTTTTTAGTTTTCTCATATATCAGAAAGTGATCGATGGCTCAGGGTTCTGTCTGCGGTGTGATTTCAGGCTCAGCATCCTTTTTCTTTCTTTCTCTGGCAGCCATCCGCACTCCCTGGCGCCGTTTTATCAATTCATCGTAGTAGCTTCGAACTGAATTCATAATTTTCAGGGTACCATTAAATGGTTCCACATCCATGGTATGGGCCATGGCCAGTATATATCCGGTAAAATATTCATATTGTTTTTGAAGTTCCATACGTTGTTTCAGGGTATCGATCACCGGCCTGATACTTTTTTCGTGACTTCGGGAGCCGAAAAGTTGGTTAAAATCCTCGTTTCGGGTTTTCATGCGGCTTACATAACTGGCTAAGTTCAGTTTTGAGATTTCGTTATTAAAATTTTCGCCTTCCAACAGTTCAATGAGTTTTTTCATCTCTATGGTTTGAGCTTCAAAATTCAGATGATGAAGATCACCGAAAGTAGTAAAGATAATCAACAATTTTCGGTATGATTTCAGCTCCTCCTTATCGTTGGAATACCTGAAATTGCCCAATGCCAGTTTAAATTGTTTGAATGCATTCTCGCGCAGTTTATCTTGGGCAGCCAATAATTCAGAGAAGGGACTTTTCCGGACAAACAGGATGACCTTTCCAAATTCAGCAGCTGCAGTTTTCAATGCTGCCAACATTAAATTCATGGGTATATCGGTTAAGACATCGGATCCAGGTAATTCAATCTCCATGATTTGCCTGTCAATAAACTGACTGAATTCAGGCTGCGTCAGCCTTCCTATATAAACGCTTTTCAATGTCTTTGCCGGTTTATCCATATCCATGCATTTTGATTATTTTATCTGACATATACCCCCTTGTTTTAGGATAAAAAAATTGCTTATTTTTTTTTTGAACGGTTCCCTTTCATATATTTTTAAATAAGGGGGTAACCTTATTGTTCCATTGCTACTAAGGGGCTGCAATATTACAACTGGTATAGAATTATCGAAAAGGATATAAATTCAAACCTAATAAACGGACATTTAAGATTTCATCGTTCTTATGTTAATATGCTTTTTTATTTATTTTCAGTAGGCCTTATACTTCATATTGAGAGGCTACTTTATAATAATCAGTAATATATTAAGAATCAGAGAATATTAAAATATATTTTAGAGATAAATAAAAGATCTCATTGTTTTTTTTTAAACCTAACCATAATAGGCACAAAAACTAGAAATGATCTAATTGAGTTTAATCTCCCGAAAATTATTTCATACTTTCTTTTTGTTGAATCTACTTCCCGAAAATTATTTTAATATGAATCAATTCAAATTTACTCTCCCGAAATTTTATTTAAGCTAAATCAATATATATTTACTCTCTTGAAATTTTATTTCAACTGTTTAGATATAAAAAAACTTTCCCGAAAATTATTTCCGGTAAATTCATAATTGATTGACTCTCCTGAATATTTTTATAAAATTGATTATTTTAGTAAAAGCTTCCGGAAATTTAATTGCAGTTATCCTTCAATTGAAACTAACACCCGAAATTTATTTTTGTTTAAAATAGATCAAATGAATCAACCCTAAATTTTATTTGGATAAAAAACAAATTTCATATTGCTTCACTACAAAAAGTAAAAAAGGGTGCTCCGCATGGAACACCCTTTTAATAATCACTAAAACTATACTATAATTATCTCACTATCGTTTTGGATACAAAGTCATTAATCCGGACAATATAGATACCAGCATTCACATTAATCCGTGTCGGATCGGATACTTTTAATTGACGACCAGCAATATCAAACAAAGATACTTTTTCGCCGCCGGTTAAACCCGTAATCTGAATGGCACCTGTTAAAGCAACCACTTTGTAAGGCGAATCAAGAACCGATTTCACTGCATTCGGAGTTTCGTTGGAAGCTGCTTCCAAAGCCGAAATGGTGGCGTTCACGTTTAATACCGAAGATTGAATTTGATCAACGTTCAATGCTGTTCTGTACAGTCTGAAATCGTAGACCAGGGACTTACGTAAATAAACATCACCTATGTAACACGAACGACCTATCCAGTTGTAAAGGGTACCCAATTGTCCCGCTCTGGTAAGTGTTGAAGCAGGTAAACTTGTTACGGGTCCTGTTGCCTGAGCTATACCATCAACATATATTGTTCCGGTAGTTCCGCTTTGTGTATAGGCAAAGTGATGCCAGTTACCTTTCAGAGCAGG